>MAAC01010102.1_pt1 | contig 16788 bp, 15 predicted proteins | sample 1115981 | NCBI WGS metagenome assembly MAAC01 (sample SAMN04961126, study PRJNA320927) | seawater metagenome | isolation source: sample BD02T64 sea water enriched with oil for 64 days | place: USA:Gulf of Mexico | collected 2013-07-27 | reverse complement strand
TTATCTTTGATAAATTGCCTTTCTTTGGCAAATTTACCGGGCTTTCTATCTGCCATTTACTGAGCCTTAATGTAAAAATTTGAGAAGGTTTTCTAAGGACGTTAATGTAACAGAAATAGAGTTAAAAATAGAGTTAAAAATAGAAGATTATAAATAGAAAAAGCAGGATGACATTCCCTGCTTTGATGCCCTGCCTTGATACCCTGCCTTCAGTTTACGGTTTAGTACCACTCACTTAGCACAAGGTGCTATTTTACTATCACATCACCACTGACCGTACTTACCCGTACCGAGCCGTTAGCATTGCCCGTTTGAAAATAAAGTTTACTGCTTGGACCATACTTAGCTTCTTGTGCTTTTTGCTCAGTAAGCTTATTGACTAAATCGCCGCCGGCATTGGCTTTTAAACGAAAATCAGCCTCAATATTCTGTTGAAAATCCAAGGAAACCGTACCACTGACACTAGAAGCTTTAACAACACCATTGGCTTGTAAAAATAAGCTAACGTCACTGTCACCGCTGACGGTAGATAGCTTAAGCTCGTCAATTTGTGCTAATTCAAGCTCAGTATTACCTGAAATATTATTAATAAAAATTTCATTGGCCATTGTTTTGGCCTCTATTTCACCACTGACAGATTGTAACTGTAAACGCCCTGTAGAACCTTCGTCATCAATATATCCACTGACAACCGACAGGTTGATTTTCCCTTGCAGCGCTTTACTTTTAATATTGCCGCTGACACTGCTTAATTCAATATTCTGGCTAAGGTTTTCAGCGTTAATATCACCACTCACTGTTTTTACTATGACGCTGTGGGTTAAATTATTGAGCTCAACATTACTAGACACGCCCTCAAAATTGACCCGTAAACTGGCAGGCATACGAATAGTTAGCTGTGATCCTACAGAATTCCAATGACCATGATTCGGCAATTCCACGCTAATATTGATAGTACTGCCTACTTGTTCAAAAACCAGTTTTTCTGCTTTATCGTCAAGCTCTCCTTCAACGTGAACACTCGCTTTGTTCCAACCAATAATATTCACCTTACCGCTTACATTCTCAATGGCGACTGTAGTTGCCTCTTTTACCATTAATGTTTCATTTACTTGCTCACCTGCAACACTAGTAAACGAGTATAGTAGTACGCTAGAAACTATCAGTGGCACTAGCATTAATTGCTTAATATTGTTCATAAAAACCTCTTACCTTTTATTGCTACTATCTTTTTTATTAAATCGTTTGCCATTTAACGGCATTACTACCCGTATAAGGCAGCAATTGTTGTAATAAATTTAGTTCTTGCTGTTGAGTAAAACGAAGTAAATTTAGCAAATCAATATTGTTTTTATCACTTTGCAGGGCTTTTTCTATGGTTAACCTTGCTTGTGCTAATTGCGCTAATTGTACCTGCATTTTTGCTGGTAACTGTTTTAAATCTGGCTGACCAAAGCTCACTAACATCGCTTGTTTTTGCTGTGAAAAATCATCTTGTATCATTGCCACTAAGGGATCATTAACAAGTGGCTCAATGCTTAATGGTTTTGCGTCATTATTGTTGACAGTGAGCATTTTTTTTTGTTCGACTGAAGGTGAAAAGGACAACCAAGTCACTAATACCGCTGCGACTATTGAGGCCGCCCAAGTAACGGGAACAAGGTGTGCTTTCTTACTATTGCTCGCGGATTTCCCCGCAACTAAATGTTGTGGCTTGTCTTGAATTGCACGCTCAATACCAGCCCATAAATCCCGTTGTGGTGATAACTGGTTTGGCAAATTAGCTACTTTATCAGCTAGAACCTGATCGCTTGCTTGCCCTACTTTATTTGCTTTATTCATTCGTTCCTCCAGCCTGCACTTCTTCACTAAGCCATTCTTTTAACAACGATTTTGCTCTATGGTATTGCGACTTACTAGAACCCACCGCCATATTGAGCATATTGGCAATTTCTTCATGGCGGTAACCTTCTATCGCAAAAAGTACAAACACTAAGCGAGCTCGCTCAGGCAGTTTGGCAATATGCTTGTCTAAATCATCAAGCCCTGATGTATCGTCTAATGGCACCGTTCTTTCAAGCGCTTGAGTGTTTTCACCTTGATCTTCTATGCTAAAAACCCGTTGCAACCAATTTTTTTGTTTACGTAGATGTCCAAGCACAACATTGCTGGCAACACTATGCAGCCAAGTACTAAATTTGCTCTCCCCTCTAAAGTTATTAATTTTTTGCCACAACACCACAAAAACTTCTTGGCAAACATCTTCGGCACTGTCTTTGTCAGCAAGCATGCGCCAGCAAAGTGCGTATATTCTTTTATGATGCAATTGATAAAGTTGATGAAAAGCCGTCTGTGAGCCTTGCTTAGCCTGAGCAATCCACTCTTGCTCTTGGGAGCTGGCAAACAATTTTTGCGCATCAATAACTTGGGAACTATTCAACAAACTGTCTCAGTAATCATTAATAGGTAAGAGTTAATAGTAAGTTAGATGCAGTATGACAAAAAAGGGTTTAAAAAGTATTTTTTATTTTTATAAAGCTTCAGCCACAAAAAAAGCGCCAATCGGCGCTTTTTTTCGTTCTGTGCACAAGAAGTAAAACTTACTTCTTAGAAAGAGCACCAAAACGTTTGTTAAATTTGTCAACACGACCACCAGTTTCAGCAGCTTTTTGCTTACCAGTGTAAAATGGGTGACAAGCAGAACATACATCTAAATGAATGTCTTTACCAGCCGTTGAACGTGTAACAACAACGTTGCCACAAGAACAAGTTGCTTTAAACTCAACGTAGTTAGGATGAATACCGTCTTTCATGGGAACCTCTATCTCTTTCGAGAACTTGGGCGTATCGCCACCTAGTCGTTTACTTTGAAACGCTAAGCACCATACGAGTTAAAAATAATGGGGGCGAATAATAAGGCATAGCTAATTCTACTGCAAGCTAAAACCGAGTAAATCGTTTAAAAAATAACGCAATGGTGGTGTGACAACATAAATAGGCAAATATTTGGCAATAAAGTGCTATTGCTACTTGGCAGCAGTATTTTCTCAGGTCAAAATAGTCGTTAGAAATAGCGGCTAAATAAAATCAAGAAAACTAACTTATAGTGTCTACTCAATACGTACAAGTTGCGGTGCCCGTTCCAATGCGGCAACTATTCACTTATCAAGTGCCTAGCACGATGCAATTACCAACCATACATGTTGGTGAGCGCATTGCGGTGCCATTCGGTTCAAGGCAGGTTATCGCTGTTGTGATAGCACTGAGTGATGAATGTGATATAGGCAGCAAAAAAATAAAAAACATCGCTCAACGACTTAATGATAGTTTTCATTTAAGTAAGCCCTTGGTCGATTTTTTACGATTGTGCGCTAGTTATTATCACCACCCTATTGGTGATGTTTTTCAACAAGCGCTGCCCAAGCTGCTTAGGCAAGTAAAAAAGTTAGATATTCAGCCACCCATGGTCTGGCATAGCCATACAGAAAATAAGGTTGAACAAGTGGCTAAGCTCGCCAGCAAAGCACCAAAGCAACATGCGCTTTTTCTGCTTATTGACAAACATCAAGGTATTAGCTGGCCAGAACTAAGAACCTTAGGTTATAGCAAAACGCAACTTAATGCCTTAGCCGCTAAAGACTTAATTGTTGAAAAAGAGCAACAATCTAAACCGTTTATCTGGCGCGAACAGGCATTGAATGAAGAAAACCAACAGTGTTTGTCTACCGAACAAGCCGTTATTGTTGCCGCGATTAATCAGAGTAATGAGCAGTTTGCTTGTCATTTAATTGATGGCATTACCGGCAGTGGCAAAACTGAAGTTTACTTGCAAGCGATGGAAAAAACACTGGCAAGTAGTCAGCAAGTGCTCGTTATAGTGCCAGAGATTGGTTTAACACCGCAAACATTGTTACGTTTTGAACAACGTTTTAATGTGCCAATATGCCTACACCATTCAAACCTCAATGATAGCGAGCGTTTAGACACTTGGCTAAATGCTCAACAAAATAGCGCCGCGATTGTGATTGGTACCCGCTCAGCTATTTTCTCTCCTTTACACCATTTAGGTATGATCATTGTGGATGAAGAGCATGACGGCTCTTTAAAACAACAAGACAGCTTTCGCTACCATGGCCGAGATTTAGCCATTTTGCGTGCTAAACAGTTAAATATTCCCGTACTACTAGGCAGCGCAACGCCAAGTTTTGAGTCTTTGCAAAATGCGCTTTCGGGTAAATATCAATATCACCAATTACATAAACGGGCGGGAAATAGTAAAAAAGCAAAAATAGCACTGATTGATGTCGCTCAGCAGCAAATGGAGCATGGCCTTTCAGGTACTTTAAAGCAGCAAATAAAACACACCTTAGCGCGTGGCGAACAAGTATTGGTTTTCTTGAATCGTCGCGGTTATGCCCCTGCCATTAACTGTCAAGAATGTCATTGGATTGCTGACTGCCAACGTTGCGATAAGCCTTATACTTTTCACCAAAAACAACAATTACTTATTTGTCACCATTGCAGTAGTCAAAAGCGTGTGCCGAAACAGTGTCCAAGTTGCGGCAGTGTCAGAATAGCGCCTATTGGTCAGGGAACAGAGCAGTTAGAGCAACGTATTGGAGAGTTTTTTCCTGAGGCAAGCACAGTCAGAGTTGACAGAGACAGCACTCGAAAAAAAGGCGAGCTCAGTAAAATATTGCAAGAAATTAGTGACAAAAAGCATCAATTACTTATTGGTACTCAAATGCTCGCCAAAGGACATCATTTTCCTGATGTTACCTTAGTTGCCGTATTGGATGGCGATGGTGCTTTATTTAGTTTTGATTTTCGTGCTAGCGAGCAAATGGCACAGCTACTTATTCAAGTCGCGGGTCGCGCAGGTCGAGCGAGTAAACCCGGTAAAGTATTGGTGCAAACCAATTACCCCGACCACCCATTATTACAAGAAATAGTTCACAATGGTTACCAACATTTCGCCAAGCAAGCATTAATAGAACGCCAACAAGCACTATTACCCCCTTTTAGTTTCCAAGCATTAATTCGCGCCGAGGCAAATTATCCAAGCTACCCAGAAAAGTTTTTGCGGGCACTCACCGAGCAACCTTTGAATCAATGTGAATTTGCCGGTCCCGTACCTGCTGCTATGGAGAAAAAGGCAGGTAAATTTCGTTACCATTTAATCATTCAATCAAAGTCGAGAAAGCACTTACACCAAGCAATATCACAACTGTTATCAATGATCCCTGAGATTGAATGGCAAAGCAAAGTACGTTGGAGCTTAGACATTGACCCTATTGATTTAAATTGGTGAGTCGTTAGAATAAGCACAGTTTTCAGCTATTCTTTCCCCTCTGCATGTCAAATCAAGATTATATTACCCGTAAGCCAGCTAAAAAGAAGCAAAACAACCCTTATAAAAAAAAGGTCGTTGAACAAAAGCCAACTAATCAAGCCAAAAGCAAGTTCATTATCGCCATGGTTATATTATTAATTGCTGGCTTTGCGTATGGCCTATGGCTGTTAAAAACCAGTCCAAGCACTAAAACACCAAATACTAGCCATGAAATAAAAGCAGTAGCAAAAAAGGCGGTAACCTTGCCTAAACCACCCAAAGAAAAATGGCGATATGTAGACGACTTAAAACATAAAGAGGTGGAAGTAGGAGAATATGAGGTTAAAAAAAGTGGCCCTTATAAAATGCAATGTGGCTCGTTTAAAACGCAATCGCAAGCGGAAATATTAAAAGCAAGAATGGCTTTTGCCGGTATTGAAAGTCAAATTCAAACCGCGCAAGGCAAAAACAATATGTGGTATAAAGTTGTACTAGGTCCTTATGCACGTAAGCGTGCTGCAGAAGAAGACAAACACAAGTTACGAAACAACAAAATTAATGGTTGCCAAATTTGGCTCTGGAAGTAGCTTTCTCATACGAATAGGCAATAAAGTCAATTCTGTCCTTGAAAAGCCAGTAATAATCCCAATTTAATTTACATCAAAAATGTATTTATTTAGATTGGAGTTAAAGTGACTACTATCGTTTCTGTTAGACGCAATGGCAAAGTTGCCATAGGTGGTGATGGCCAGGTTTCTCTTGGCAATACCGTAATGAAGGGTAATGCCAAAAAAGTTCGCCGTTTATACAATAATAAAGTATTAGCAGGCTTTGCTGGTGGTACCGCTGATGCTTTTACTTTATTTGAACGCTTTGAAAGCAAACTTGAACAACACCAAGGTCATCTAACCAAAGCCGCGGTCGAGCTTGCCAAAGACTGGCGCAGTGATCGCGCCCTGAGAAAACTTGAAGCCTTACTTGCTGTTGCAGATGAAACGGCATCATTGATCATTACCGGCAATGGCGACGTGGTTCAGCCAGAGCATGATCTTATTGCCATTGGTAGCGGTGGAAATTTTGCCCAGTCTGCGGCAACAGCCCTGTTAGAAAATACCGATTTATCGGCCAAAGAAATCGTTGAAAAATCATTAACGATTGCTGGTAATATTTGTGTGTTTACTAACCAGTCACAAACTATAGATGAACTTTAAGTTTTGTGTTTCAAATTTCGAAAAAAATATTGCTATAGCATTAAGCTAAAGCAACATGAGGATATACCATGTCAGATATGACCCCCAGAGAAATTGTTCATGAATTAGACAGCCATATTGTTGGGCAAAGTGATGCTAAACGCGCTGTCGCTATCGCTTTACGAAATCGCTGGCGCCGTATGCAGCTAAACGAAGCGCTACGCAATGAAGTAACCCCAAAAAATATTTTAATGATAGGCCCAACCGGGGTTGGTAAAACTGAAATTGCTCGTCGCTTAGCTAAATTAGCTCGCGCGCCTTTTATTAAAGTTGAAGCAACAAAGTTCACCGAAGTGGGCTATGTTGGTAAAGAAGTCGAAACAATTATTCGTGACCTTGCCGATATGGCAATTAAAATGGTTAAAGAAGACGAAATGAGTCGCGTTAAACATTTAGCCGAAGAAGCGGCTGAAGAGCGCATTCTAGATGTACTTCTACCTCCTGCTCGTGATGGTTTTGGTAATGCTGAAAAACAGCATGAAGAAAGTGGTGATAGCAATACCCGACAAATATTTCGTAAGAAATTACGCGAAGGTAAATTAGACGATAAAGAAATTGAACTAGATTTAGCCGCGCCACAAGTAGGCGTTGAAATAATGGCTCCGCCAGGTATGGAAGATATGACTTCGCAATTGCAAAGCATGTTCCAAAATATGTCTACTGACAAAGTCAAAAAGCGTAAATTAAAAATTAAAGACGCTTTTAAAGCCTTGCAAGAAGAAGAAGCCACAAAAATTGTTAACCAAGATGATATCAAGCAAAAAGCCATTTATGCAGTAGAGCAAAATGGTATTGTGTTTATTGATGAAATAGATAAAATTTGTAAGCGTGCTGACAGCAACAGCGGTGGTGATGTATCACGTGAAGGTGTGCAACGTGATTTATTACCTTTAGTGGAAGGCTCTACGGTAAGTACTAAACATGGCATGATTAAAACTGATCATATTTTGTTTATTGCTTCTGGCGCTTTTCAAATGGCAAAACCTTCTGACTTAATCCCTGAATTACAAGGTCGCTTGCCTATTCGTGTGGAATTAAAAGCACTAACAACAGAAGACTTTGTCAGAATACTCACTGAACCCTTCGCTTCGTTAACTGAGCAATACATTGCTTTATTAGCCACTGAAGGGGTTGATATAACATTTAGTGATGATGGTGTTCAAGCCATAGCGAATGCTGCTTGGCAAGTAAATGAAACCACTGAAAACATTGGTGCACGTCGCTTACATACTATGATGGAACGCTTAACTGAAGAGCTGTCTTTCCATGCTGATGAACGCGCTGGTGACACCATAGTCATTGATAAGAATTATGTTGATAAAACCTTAAATGATGTGATTAAAGACGAAGACTTAAGCCGTTTTATTTTATAATCGAACAACTTAGCAATATTAGTATTACTGTTACTATTATGATGAGTATAAATATGAGTATTTTGCCGTGAAAATTGAGCGTTTTACCCTAAACCAATCTCAAAAACACCTGACTATAGTGTTTAGTCGCAAGAAAATTTTTGAGTTAAGTTTTGAATATTTACGGGTTTTTTCACCACAAACAATGGAAAGTAAAACGTCGGCTGTTGAAACGCACAAAAAACAAGTATTGCTAGTGGTTATTGAAGCGGTAGGAAAACATGGCTACCGCTTTATTTTTGACGACCATCATAGCGCGATTTATTCATTTAGTTATCTTGAAGCGTTAGCACTAGAACAAAAACAGCGTTGGCAGCAGTATTTAGCGCAATTAAAAGCCTCGGGTCATTCACGAGAGGCAATGATCAATATCAAACAACTTTAGTGCCAAATAACTTTAGCACCAAAAAACTCTAGCGCTAAGTGGCTTAATTCATTGTCCACTTAGCGAATTATTGCTCTAATGAACATTGCTTTAATTAACATTGCCCTACTCCTTTTTCAAACTACCTTTCTTATCACTTTTTCTAACCAAATAATGAGCAAGCTTTTCTTCTGGCAAGGGCTTGTTAATAAAATAACCTTGTACGGCATCACAGCCCAAATTACGCAAGACATTGAGCTGCTCAACGGTTTCAACCCCTTCTGCTAGCACACGCTTACCTAAACCGTGCGAAAGGTCAATCATCGACTTGACTATCGTCATATCAGAGTCATTAGAAGCCACTTCATTAATGAAGCTGCGATCAATTTTAATTTTGTCTATGGGTAGTTTTCTTAAATAGGCCAATGAAGAATAGCCGGTACCAAAATCATCAATGGAAACTTTAATACCCATATTTTGCAGGCTAACAATAGTATTCATGGCGGTGTTAATATCTGTCATCACCACATTTTCAGTAATCTCCAACTCCAAATACCTCGGCTGCAAGTTATAAGTCAATATTAACGATTGAATATTGGCAACCAATTGCGGATCTTGAAATTCAATCGCGGTAATATTGACCGCAATGGTTACCCGCCGTTTATACTTTTGGTGCCAGCGCGCATTAGCCTGACAAGCTTTAGTTAAAATATAGTTGTCAAATTCACTGTTCATATTCAAAGCATCAATATCAGCCAAAAAATCAGCCGGCGGTAGCAAGCCTTTTTCAGGGTGTTGCCAGCGAACTAGTGCCTCAACGCCCTCTAATCGATTAGTAAACAAGTTTAATTGTGGTTGATAATATAATACAAACTCATCGTTAGCCAAGGCCGCTTTAAGTGCTTTCTCAACTAATAATAACCGCCGCCCTTCTGCTTGTAATCCTGACTCAAAAACAGTGGTAGCAATATTATTAGTTTCTGCGTGGTGTAAGGCTAGATTGGCATTGTGCAATAGATCTTCGGCATTATCACCATCAGCTGGGTAAGTACAATAACCAACGCTAGCTTGAATATGTATGTCTTGATTATTAAAGTGAAAAACTTGTTTTATTAGCTGATGAAGATGCTCAGGTACCCGCTCAATAAAGGCCGGTTGGCTAGACTCAATGACAAACATAAAAGAATCACCACTGAGTCTGCCGACCGCTTTCGGTGATAAAATACTATTATTAAGTCGTTGAGCTATTTCACCCAAAATATGATCACCCGTTTTTAAACCGTAGCTATCATTAATAAACTTAAATTGTTTTATATCGATTAAAAAAATAGCTAACTGATATTTTTTTTCATCAGCAAAAATCATCGCCTCTGATAATTTAGCCATCACTTGCTCGCGATTCAAAGCCCCCGTTAAGGAGTCATGTTTCCCTAAGTATTGCGCTTTACTGATGGCATGAACGGCAACATGGCGCTCTACACCTTGCATCCATATCAGTAAAATAAAACCTAAAACGCTGTGAGCGCCAACATCAAAATAAAGTAAGAACATTTGCAGTTGGTTAAACCAAGGTTCGCTATAGGCAAGTATTGAAATGAAAAAATGTAATGAATACCTTAGCCCTAAAATCAAACAATAGCCTAATAAAATTTGACTGGAAAAATGAGGGGTCTTATCACGATAAAGGGTGAAACTAGCCGTAAGAAAAGCACAAGAAAAAACAAAACTTTGCAAGCCAACGTTGAGGTAAAAATAATGGTTGCTATTGTTTTCATTAAAAGCATAAAGTGTTGCCGCAGTAACACCCAAAATAATAGCAGCACTACAAGCAGGTATACTGACAGTAACATTCACTTGTTTTTGCTTTTTAGCGCTATATAAGCCCAGTAATAAAAGTACTAAAAATAAATAGAAAGCAGACTGCTGCACTTGCGCGTAAAAGAGCGCTATAGCGCGAGTAAAAAAATCACTGTCATTGCCCTGTAACATAGCACCACTAGCATAGTAACAACTCAGAGCAGATAAACTAAACAGCCAGTACTTTACATAATCTCGGCTAAAAGCTCGAAAATACATAAAAAAAACAAAAGATAAAATAGCGAAAACTATCGCTTGAGTAGTAAACAAAAAAGCTATGGAATCTAAATTTTCAAGCATTTTTATATCATGAGTTTTGCTAAAAAGTACTAATGACTATTAAAGAGACTTTTACCATAAAATACAAGTAGCTATTTTATTTTAGAGAGAAGTCGATATACTTAAGCTACCCTTTATACTCAATTTACCCACAAAAGAGCAATATCATGGAATACAATACCTCACAATTGTGTGATACCTACGCAGGATTAATTGACGTTATAGATCCTATTTTTAGCAATTATGGCGGCGAAAGCTCTTTTGGCGGTAAAGTTGTCACGATAAAATGTTTTGAAAGTTTAGGCTTAATTGAACAAGTTGTTGCCACTGACGGCACCGGTAAAGTATTAGTGATTGACGGTGGCGGCTCGGCTAGACGAGCATTAATTGATATTAATATCGCCGAGGCTGCGGCTAAAAACGGCTGGGAAGGCATTATTTGTTATGGCAGTGTTCGGGATGTTGATGCACTAGAAGACGTTGATATAGGCATACAAGGTTTGGTTTCTATCCCTGTAGCTGCCAGTGATACTGACATTGGTGAAAGTGATATTGCTATCAACTTTGGCGGCGTTACTATTTTACCTGACGATCATATTTATGCTGACAATACGGGTATTATTCTTTCTCCTGATCCGCTAGATATTGAATAATACCATCAGGCGATTCGCCTAAAATTAAGAAGTAGGCTTAGCTTCGGGATGCTGAATAAACCACCTTTTTAGCCAAATTTCTATTTCGTCTGGCACCACACCACGGTTAATAATATCACCTTGAACCAATTTGCCTCCCATGGCGATATATTGATTAGCGGCCTCATGCTTATCAATATGAGTGCCTACCAAGGGTATTTGCATACTACGGGTGAGGGTAATTAAAGCATTGATAATGGCTCTATCAGCACTATTGCTGTCAGCTTCACCCAGTTGTTGACAGTTAATTTTCACCAGATGAATGGCCATTTTTCGTAAATAGCGTAGCGATTCGTAACTACCCGAAAAATTAGCAATCGCAATAGTGACATCCAAAGACTTTAATTGGTCAATGGTGTTTTTTGCTCGCTGACAGGCGGCAAGCATGACTTGTTCATTAAGCTCGATCATTAAATATTTACCAGCAATATTAAATTTTTGCATTTGCTGTTCAATAAAATCAACTAAATCTGGCTCCAGTAAATTTTTACTGGAAAGACTGACGGAAACTCTCTGGTAAACACCCATGTTATGTAGCGTAAATAATGCTGTAAAAGCCTGTTTAAACATTTGTTTTGTTAAACAGTAAACTTCACCGCTATGCTCGGCAAGATCAATAAACTCAAGCAACTCTAATGATGCTTGATCATCACGATACCAGTGTACTTTTAATTCAAATCCGGCCAGTGAGTTATCTTCTACATTGACTTGTGGCTGCAAATACCAACGTAAATCTTCAGCAATAATATCTTGGCGTAAACGCTCCATTAATGCTAACTGTTGCTCGGTATAAAACACGGCACTATTATCAAAATATTGAATGCTTTGTTCTTGAGATTCAGCTGTTAATAAGGCATCGGTGGCATGAGATACTGTTTCACTGACACTGTTGCCGTGTTCATCACTAATAGCAACGCCAAAGGCTAGCTCAAAGTTTAATGAAAAGCTTTTAAAGCTCATCGCATCGGGTACTGCATTGGCAAGCTGTTGACACAAGTCATCGATAACATACTTAGCATCATGCTTCGATGTAGATAGATCAAAGACCACTAAAAAATCTAAGCCCTGCAACCTCGCTAAACGCACTGGCTCAGGGTTACTATCAAAACGTAATAAACTTTGGTTGTCAGCAACCTTTTTTTGTAAACAATAGGCTAACTGTAATAGTAAAATGTCTGAATTATGATGACCTAATACCGTGTTGACCTGTCTAAAATTGATAGGTTTAAAGACAATGGCTGCCATACGGTTATGTTGTTGCGCTTTTAGTGTTTGCTCAAATTGCTTTAATGCATACTGAGCGGTAGGCAAATTAGTGGTTAAATCATGAGTGTAATTAAAAAGCTCATCTTGAGATATTGTATAGTCTTGAATCTCCTTCGGCTTGTCGGTAAAAAAGCGCCAAAGCAAGAAAACTATAATAGGAAAGCTGGCGCCAAAAGCAAAAGTGATTATGCTATCGCTTGAGAAAAATAACTGCGGCTCTGCGCTAGCAGAGAAAGGGATGAAAAATAAACATGCGGTTAGCGGAAAAAACCGAATGATTTTTCTCACTTTTTGCAAATGCCTTTCGACAAAATCAAAATATAAAAAATATTTCATACTGAACCAACATAGCTGAACTAACATAGCTGAACATTGCGCTAGCCGAATAAAAATTAACTTTGGCTAATTAAGCATCATATACAGCTTAATGAAAATGCTTGGTTTTGTACAGAATTACAACTTAAATTTAGCTAGTTGTTCATTTAAGTCATTCGCTAAGGCAAGTAGATGCTCACTAATTTCTTTACCACGAATGGCATCATCACTTGATTTTCCAGCGACATTACTAATATTAACAACGTTAATATTAATTTCATCCGCCGCGATATTTTGCTGTCTAGCCGCCTCAGAAATTTGACAATTAAGTTCATCTAACTCTTTTATTTCTGTCGTAATATCAACAAGTAAGTTGGCAACATTGGCAACATCATCTGCTTTTTCATTAGCTTGTTGACTAACATCATTCATTGACGCTACCGCACCTTTAGCATCTTGCTGTAAAGCGCCAATAGTTGCTTGTATTTGGTCAATAGACTCACGAGTTCGAGTAGCCAGCGAGCGTACTTCGTCAGCAACAACGGCAAAACCACGACCTTGCTCTCCAGCGCGTGCGGCTTCAATGGCAGCATTGAGTGCTAATAAGTTAGTTTGCTCGGCAATAGCGGTAATCACTTCTAGCACAGAACTGACTTCATTGGTTTTCTTGCTAAGTTCAGTAATCATATCCGTATTATCAATGACCTTATCGCGCAATGCATCAATGCCTGTTTTTGCTTGATTGACCAAAGATAACCCTTGTGATGCTCGCTCATTGGCGGAAACAGATTTATCGGCCGCACTTTGGGTGTTTTGCTGTACTTCATTAGCCGAGGCATCTAATTCGTTTATCGCCGCAGCTACGGAATCTGTGCCATTTTTTTGCTCCAATACCGCAGCACGCGTTAACGAGGATATTTCATCAACACTTTGCGCAGAGGTAACAAGTTTGCCGCTGGCATCAGCTATTAATAAAAAGCTTTGTTTAAAAGTAGCCATCATGCCATTTAATGCCGTGCTAACCGCGCCCAATTCATCATGATGATATACCTTTATCTCTTTGTTTAAATCGAGATTTTCTTCGACACTTTTAATGGTATTTCTTAACCTTTTTAGTCTGAAAAACACTAATCGTTTCAAGGTATAGCTCAGTAATCCAAAGCTAATAATAGTGATGATTAACTGTAGTAATGTGGCTTGAGTCATTGAGTTAGTAATTTCTTTATCAACGGCAGATAAGTCATAGGTGATTTTAACCGCGCCCAAAATTTCATTATTAGCGACTTGATGGCAAGTTAAACAATTAGTGCCTCGATAATTATCACTGGCTTTAATAGGCATGATAAAGCTCATCATGCGTTTACCGTTTTCAGTAAACGGTTTGAATGCTTTAGTGCCTGATAACCCTTGACGTTCAAATGTTGATTTAGCACTTTGATCAGCATGACCAGCACCAAAAACTTTAATTAATGCTGGCGCACGTAGAATGCGTGCTTCGACAATATCGTCTTGACTGACAATTTTATCTTGAATAATTTTTCGATTAGTAATGGTTCCCGTTAACATCATAGTGTTAACAGAATCAAAATAATTAAGTGCTAAACTTTCTAAGTTTCGCTCAACAAAATGCTCTGCTAATATTTTTTCATCGTTATAGAAGAAAAAAATAGTGGTACTAAGAAATACCACCGCAATTAATACCAAAGCAGCATTAATTTTTATCGCTAAAGACATTGATTGAAACATAGATTTATCCTAAGAATTACTAATATGAAATAACATTTCAGGGCAAGAAAGCACTATAACTACATTGTATAGTGCTCTATCGGCAAATAAATAAAAAGTTTAATGTTTATTAATTTAAGTCAAAAAAGGCCGATATATATTAGTTACTCGTTGCTATATTTAGCTTTGATAACCCCACCTTGGCATTATAGTTTGCTCTATACCAAGATGATCTAGCACTCTGCCCACCATAAAATCAATTAAATCATTAATAGACTCAGGTTGATGATAAAACCCTGGAGCTGCGGGCATAATGGTGACACCTTGCTGCGATAAACTGAGCATATTAGTTAAATGAATAGTCGAAAAGGGTGTTTCTCGTACCATTAAAATAAGTTGGCCGCGCTCTTTAATGACCACGTCAGCGGCACGCTCAATAAGGTTATCACTCATGCCTTGGCTAATGGCGGCTAGTGTTCCTGTTGAGCAAGGGCAAACTACCATCTGCTTTGGCGCTGCCGAGCCAGAGGCAACTGGTGAGAACCACTGCTCTTTACCAAAAACTTTAATTTGCTCGGCTTTTGCTTTAAACTTTTCACTCAAAACATCACTAGCAGCATCAGGAGATGCTGGTAATTTAAAGCTCTGTTCAGTATCAAGTACCACTCGCCCAGCACTAGAGCATAACAAGTACACTTGGTAATTGGCGGCCACTAAACATTCTAAAAGTCGCAATGCATAGGCAGAGCCAGAAGCACCAGTGATCGCTAAAGTGATTGTTTTACTAAAACCTTTCGCATTATTCTTCATCACGTTATTCTTTATCACATTACCACTCATTATTATTTTTTAAATTAAGAAACTTATTCATTAATGCCGTTAATATTTTCTCGTGAATATTGCCAAAACCACCATTACTCATCACTACTATAGTATCGCCAGCTTGGCTTTGCTCACTGATTCTCAAGACTAAATCATCAATGTTTTTTTCAACAAAGCAAGGCTGTTGGCACTTATTCATTAACTCATCAACAGACCATTTTATCTGTTCATCTTGAAAGATAAAAACTTGCTCAGCTGGTGCCAACGATAACGGTAACGCCTCTTTATGTACGCCAGACTTCATGGTATTTGAGCGCGGCTCAAGTACGGCAAGTACTCGGCCATTAGTGCTGTCATTATCAACTTGCGCTCGAACAGCCGCTAATGTTTTGGCTATCGCGGTGGGATGATGAGCAAAATCATCATAAACCCGAATATTATTCACTTCACCTTTAAGTTCAAAACGGCGCTTAGTGTTGATAAAAGTAGCCAGTGCCTCAACGGCAATATGACTAGGCACACCAGCATGGCGCGCTGCCGCAATCGCCATTAAGGCATTATCAATATTAAAATCACCTATCAGCGACCATTTCACTGTCCCCTGCTCTACGCCATTAAAAGTCACTTTAAATTTAGAACCATCAGCAACAAGCTTTTCTGCCAGCCAACCATGCTGACAGGCACTTTGCTCTGTTGGTGTCCAACATCCCATCGCTAAGGTCTCATTGATTGCCGCTTCATGGTGCGGCGATAAAATCAAACCATTGCTCGGCACCATGCGAATAAGATGATGAAATTGTCGCTGAATATCGGCTAGCTCATCAAAAATATCACCGTGATCAAATTCCAAGTTATTAATCACTAACGTTCTGGGTCGATAATGCACAAATTTAGAGCGTTTATCAAAAAAGGCGGTATCGTATTCATCCGCTTCAATAACAAAAAAAGGGGCATTACCTAATCGCGCTGAGCAATCAAAATTCTGTGGCACGCCACCAATTAAAAAACCCGGCGATAAATGGCTATATTCTAAAATCCAAGTCAGCATACTACTGGTGGTCGTTTTGCCATGAGTACCTGATACGGCTAAGACCCAACGATCTTTGAGGACATTTTCTAACAACCATTGTGGGCCAGAAATATAGGGGATATTGCGATCCAACATATATTCTACCATAACATTACCCCGAGACATGGCATTGCCAACAATCACTAAGTCGGGTTCATCACCAAAGTGCTCAATGTTATAACCTTGCTTTAATTCAATACCCAACTGCTCAAGCTGAGTGCTCATTGGCGGGTACACTTGGGCATCACATCCGGTGACACGAAAGCCAAGCTCTTTAGCTAAAGCCGCAATACCGCCCATAAAGGTGCCGCAAATACCAAGAATATGTAAATGTTGAGTTTTATTTGTCATAAGCAAGAAAAAACACTGAAAGAGGATGAAAATTTATGGCTGTTAATATACCTT
>MAAC01019004.1_pt1 | contig 16794 bp, 17 predicted proteins | sample 1115981 | NCBI WGS metagenome assembly MAAC01 (sample SAMN04961126, study PRJNA320927) | seawater metagenome | isolation source: sample BD02T64 sea water enriched with oil for 64 days | place: USA:Gulf of Mexico | collected 2013-07-27 | reverse complement strand
AAATTTACGGAAAATCTTACAGAACTAATGCCAAATACTTCAAAACAGTTTGATACTATAATTGATACTTGTAGAAGCTTGTTTATCAATAAAATGAAAGATTACGGAAGCGCTTGGCGTATATTGAGACTTCCATCATTAACCGACCAGATATTTATTAAAACCCAAAGGATCCGTGGTTTGCAACAAAATGATGTACAGAAAGTAGACGAAGGGCAAGCGAGTGAGTTTGTGGGGATAATAAATTATTCCATTATGGCTTTGATTCAATTGGAAAAAGGAGTGGTTGAACAACCAGATTTATCTCTGGAAAAGGCTACAGATGAATATGATAAACATGTAGCTGAAACCAAGCAATTAATGATGGATAAAAATCATGATTATGGTGAGGCATGGCGAGATATGAGAATTAGTTCCCTTACAGATTTAATATTGCAAAAGCTTCTTCGAGTAAAACAAATTGAAGATAATAAAGGGAAAACATTAGTTTCTGAAGGGATTGATGCTAATTATCAAGATATGATTAATTATGCTGTTTTTGCATTAATTCTCCTAGAGGAAAGTTGAAAAAGTGTTTTGTCCCCTTGAGGGGACTTTAGGGGTGTTTCTAAAATTGTAAAACACCCCTCTTAATCTCCCCTCAAGGGGAGAATTTAATTGAGATAAATATGAAATATATAGTTACATTTTCTAGAATATTTGTTGGAGTATTATTTATTATTAGTGGTTTAATAAAATTGAATGATCCTGTAGGATTTTCATTTAAGCTTAAAGATTACTTTGCACCAGATGTTCTAAACTTAGAAATATTTATACCATTCACACTAGCAATAGCTATATTCATAGTGATTTTTGAAGTAATGCTTGGAGTAATGCTCCTTATAGGATATGCAAAAAAGTTTACGATTTGGAGTTCTTTATTAATGATTGTTTTTTTCACCTTTCTTACTTTTTATTCTGCATTTTTTAATAAAGTAACCGATTGTGGATGTTTTGGTGATGCTGTAAAACTAACACCTTGGGAATCTTTTACTAAGGATGTTGTATTGCTAATTTTACTATTAATTATTTATTTTGGGAGAGCAGATATAAAACCTTTATTCACGAGTAACGGAAGGAAGGTTATAGTGTATGTTTCTTTTATAGGTTGTATGTTTTTAGGCTATCATGTTTTACAACACCTTCCATTAATCGATTTTAGACCTTATAAAATTGAAGCAAATATTACAGAAGGAATGGCTTATCCACCAAATGCACCAAAACCTATTTTTGAATACCATTGGACTTTTAATAATAATGGTATTGAGAAGACTGTGATTACTCTTGGTGATTTTCCAACTGAAGAAGGAGATTATACCGTAGAGACCGTGATGCTTCAAAAAGGATATGAACCTCCCATTCATGATTTTACCATGGAAAGGGATGGAGAGGATTTTACTTCCGTATTTTTAGAAGAAGAAAACTTAATAGTTATTGTTGCTTATAGTTTAAGCAATAGCGAAAAAGAAGGATTTGTTCCTATTAAAAGAATAACGGATACTGCAATTAAAGAAGGATATCAAGTTATTGGACTTTCAGCTTCAAGTAAAGAAGTAACCGAAGCTTTAGCTGAAGAATTTCAACTTAATTTCGAGTTTTATTTTTGTGATGAGACCGCATTAAAAACAATTATTCGTAGTAATCCTTCCATTATGGAATTGCAAAAAGGAACGATTTTACAGAAACTACATTGGAACGATTCAGAGGAATTAAAGTTAAAACCATTAAAATAGAATAAATAGTGCTAGGGTATTTACTTCAAAAAATAGGATATGCAATACTCACCCTTTTTGGAGTAATAACCGTTATCTTTTTTTTATTTACAATCCTTCCAGGTGATCCAGCTCGCATGATGTTAGGTCAGAATGAAACCGCAGATCAAGTTGCTATTGTTAAAAAAAAGTATGGATTTGATAAGCCTGTCAGCCAACAGTATTTGTATTACTTAAACGATTTGTCACCTTTGTCTTTCCATAGTAGTAATCCAGAGGATTATACATATTTGTCAAAGTTAAAATACACCGATATAAAATTATTTTCAATTGCTGAAACAAACGTTGTATTTAAATTTCCATATTTACGAGAATCTTTTCAGAAAAATGGAAAAAAAGTAAGCTCAGTAATTTCAGAAACTTTACCTAATACTGTGATATTGGCAATTTCAGCAATTTTTATAGCCATGCTTTTAGGAGTGCTTTTAGGAATTATTTCTGCTATGTTTAAAGATGGATGGTTAGACAAAATCATTCAATTATTAAGTACCATAGGAATGAGTGTCCCTTCTTTCTTTAGCGCAATAATCTTTGCTTGGTTATTTGGGTTTTTATTGCATGAATACACCGGACTAAATATGACTGGTAGTCTTTATGAAGTAGACGATTTTGGAAATGGTAAGTATATACAATGGAAAAATTTAATTTTGCCAGCTATAGTTTTAGGAATTCGACCATTGGCTGTCGTGAGTCAATTAATGCGGAATTCTTTGTTGGAAGTCATGGGCACAGATTACATTCGAACAGCTAAAGCAAAAGGATTAACATTATTTACAATAATTAGAAAGCACGCATTAAAGAATGCACTTAATCCTGTGGTAACTGCAATTTCGGGATGGTTTGCTTCTATGTTAGCTGGAGCTGTTTTTGTAGAATATATATTTGGTTGGAATGGTTTAGGAAAAGAAATAGTAGATGCTTTAAATACATTGGATTTGCCTATAATTATGGGAGCAGTAATTGTAATTGCAACTTTATTTATTATAATTAATATTTTTGTGGACGTAATCTATGGATGGTTGGATCCGAAAATTAGGAATTGAAATACTTATTTGTTTTGTAACCTAAATCGATAATAAAGAAATTAATAAATATGAAAAAATATTTACTATTAATCACCTTTGCTTTTGCTGTGTTTTCAGTAAAAGCACAAGAAAACACATTTAGTACAGAAGCGTTAAATGATGTGTTCTTAACTACTGAAGAAACAGAAATTACTTTTTTTGAGATATTAGATATTCATAAGGGTAAAACAATATTTATTGATATTTGGGCAGGATGGTGTAGTGATTGTATAAAGGGTATGCCAAAAGTTAGGAAAATGCAGAAAAAGAACAAAAATGTAGTGTTTTTGTATCTTTCTTTAGATAAATCTATCGAAAAATGGGAAAAAGCTATAAAAACCTTTAATGTTAAAGGAGAGCATTATTATATTAAATCTGGCTGGAAAGGTGGCTTTTGTTCGAGTATAGATTTAGATTGGATTCCAAGATATATGGTGATTAACCCAGATGGAGAAATAGTTTTATTCAAAGCCATAAAAGCGGATGATGAAAGAATAGTTGAAGCATTAAAAAATTAAAAATTTAATTAAAAGAGATGTCTCAATCAAGTTGGGATAATATTATGAGAAAAAATATAGTAGCAGGAAACTGGAAAATGAATAAAGATTTGGCTGAAACAAAAACATTGATTTCAGAGTTAAAAGGAGAAGTTAAAGCTTCCGATACTGAGGTTATGATTGCGCCTACTTTTACTAATCTATTAACTGCTTCAGAAAGTTTAAAAAATTCTGAAATTGAAGTAATAGCACAAAATATGCATTTTGCAGAAAATGGTGCTTACACTGGAGAAATTTCAGGAACGATGCTTAAATCTATTGGTGTTAAAACTGTAATTATTGGACATAGTGAACGTCGGGAGTATTTTAATGAAGATAATGTATTGCTAAAACAAAAAGTAGATTCTGGTTTGCAAAACAAGATGAGAATTATTTTTTGTTTTGGCGAAAAATTGGAGGATCGAAAATCTGGAGATCAGTTTACAGTTGTTGAAAATCAGATAAGAAATGCGCTTTTTCATTTACCAGAAGAAAGCTGGGATTCGATTGTACTAGCATACGAGCCTGTTTGGGCTATTGGCACAGGAGAAACTGCATCTCCAGAACAAGCACAACAAATGCATCATTTTATTAGACGTTTAATAAGCGATCAATATAACTTTGATGTTGCAGATAGTATATCCATACTTTATGGTGGAAGTGTAAAACCTGAAAACGCTAAAGAAATATTTTCAAATCCTGATGTGGATGGAGGACTTATTGGGGGAGCAGCATTAAATGCAAAAAGTTTTATGGCAATTGCCAATGCTTTTTCTTAAATTTGAGAATCCCTTTTATTTCTCCCTGTGAATTCTTAACTCATGAAAGAAGATTTTCTACATTATGTGTGGAAGTATCAGAAATTTAATGTTCAGAAACTTATAACCACTAGTGGAGCTAATTTAATTATTGTTAAAGTAGGGGAACATAATTTAAACTCTGGTCCAGATTTTTTTAATGCTCAAGTATCGATAGGCGATCAACTTTGGGCTGGAAATATTGAAATCCATATACAGTCGAGTGATTGGTATACACATCACCATGAAAAAGATATAAATTACGATAATGTTATATTACACGTAGTTTGGGATTATAATGCCGATATTTTTAGAAAAGATAATTCTATAATACCTACTTTAGAATTAAAATCGTTATTGGAGGTAAGTGTTCTAAAAAATTATCATCACTTATTTTCAAAAAAACAGTTGTGGATTAATTGTGAAAACGATTTCCCTAATATGGACTCCTTTTTAATTAATAATTGGTTGGATCGATTGTATTTGGAACGTTTACAAGTAAAATCTTTATTATTTGAAAAGGAATTGAAATCCTCAAACAATCACTGGGAAGAATTGTTGTTTAAATTGCTTTGTAAAAATTTTGGTCTAAAAGTAAATGGAGAATCCTTTTTTAGCATTGCCCAATCTATAGATTTTTCTATCATTAAAAAATGCAATCATGATAGCTTAGAAATTGAAGCCTTGCTTTTTGGTCAAGCTGGTTTTTTTGAGGAGAATAAAGAAGATTCCTATTTTGAGTTATTGAAAAGTAAGTATATATATTTAAAGTATAAATTTGGTTTAGATAACAATTCGGTTAATTCCCCTAAATATTTTAGATTACGACCCTCTAATTTCCCAACAATACGATTATCACAATTATCAGTTTTATTTACTGAAAAACAATCATTATTTTCAATAATTATAGAAACTAATAGTGTAGATGAATATTATTCAATATTTGCTATTTCAGCAAATGATTATTGGGATGCACATTATAATTTTGGAGTTTGTTCAACGAAAAAGAAAAAAAGATTAACTAAAAAGTTTATAGACTTATTATTAATAAACACGATTATACCTTTAAAGTATTGTTATGCTAAATTTTCAGGACAAGATGCTTCAGAAGAAATTATGAGTTTAGCATCTACTATTCCATCTGAAGAGAATTCTATTATAAAGAAGTTCAATCAATTACGCCCAGTTGCTGCAAATAGTTTGCAATCCCAAGGCTTACTACAATTAAAAAATGAATATTGTAATAAACACAAGTGTCTGCAATGTGCTGTTGGTAATTCTATTTTAAAGAGAAATTGATGATTTAATAAGTGATTATTGTTTAATGTAATCTGAAAATTATTGAAGTTTGATTATTAAAATAGATTTTACTTTAAAATCAGAATATAAATCTATAAATTCTATTAAAAATTATTATTTTGCATTATGTTAAAAATGGTATATTCCATACGCCACTATTTTGAAAAACATGGCTTTTATGTAAGCTCTCGTTTTGCAGATCGCCTTGGGATTAGAGCAAAAAACGTTCGTCTTTTTTTTATTTATTTATCATTTGCAACTATAGGTATTGGATTCGCTTTATATATAACTATGGCTTTTCTATTGCGTTTAAAAGATTTATTTTACACTAAAAGATCTTCAGTTTTTGATTTATGATAGAGTTTTTTCAAAAAAAAATAGTTTTCCCCGTTTTACTTTTGTTATTAGTTTTTTTAACAGGAGCAATAACTTTTACACTAGCATTTGGCTTTTCAATAGTCGATGCTATTTATATGACCATTATAACTATTTCTACAGTAGGGTTTAAAGAAGTAGAGCCTCTAACTAATGCGGAAAAATTATTTACTTCGGGATTAATAGTATCTAGCATATTTATTATGGGTTATGCTTTAGCGGTTTTCAGTGAATATATATTAAGTAGAAATAATCTTGGAAATTTAATACAAAAGAGAGTAGAAAAAAAAATAAGAAAGATGAATGATCATGTAATAGTTTGCGGTTACGGGAGAAATGGACAACAAGCAGTTCATAAATTATTGGCTTATAAACAACCCTTTATTGTTATTGAAAAAGATGAAGAAGTAGTAGAGAAATACTATAGTGAATTGGTGTCGTTTGTTTTGGGTAATGCAAACGAAGATGAAGTCTTAAAAAAAGCTGGTATTGAAAAAGCTTCTACACTAATAAGTGCTTTACCGAATGATGCAGACAATCTCTTTGTGGTTTTATCAGCTAGACAGCTTAATAAAAATTTGAAAATTATTAGTCGTGCAACTGAAGAAACCACATTAAAAAAATTAAAATTGGCAGGAGCGAATAATGTAATTATGCCAGATAGAATTGGTGGAGATCATATGGCGTCTTTAGTGGTAACTCCAGATTTAATTGAGTTTTTAGATAACTTGTCTGTTTCTGGAGATGATGATAGTATGAATGTAGAACAAGTACCATTTTCTAAAGTTTGTCCAGAAGGAAAAGAAATGGCGATTAAAGATTTAGATCTTCGTAAAGAGACAGGCTGTTCTATAATTGGTTATAAAACACCAGATGGTGAGTATATTGTAAACCCAGAACCATCTTTGGTTTTAAAAAGAGGATCTAAACTTATTCTGATTGGAAGGCCTCAACAAATTGAAAAATTGAAGAAGGTATACCATGTTTAAAACCCTTTAACAAATTAACTGACAAAAATTTGAAGTCCCGTTTTTTTTTAGTTTCTTGCTTCTCTGAAAAATGACATCATTAAGAATTTAACTTAAACTCTAATTATGAAGAAATATCTTCTTTCCCTTTTTACTTTTATAATTCCTTTTTTAACTTTTGCACAAGACGCAACAGAACAAGGATTAGATCAAAAAATTGATCAAGTTTTTGGAAATGCAACAGGTTGGTTTGTAAATATTATTTTTTATCAGATCCCATTTAGTGATACCGTTCAAGTATATTGGGTTTTATTTCCATTAATTATTGGAGCTACCTATTTTACTTTCTATTTTAATCTTATCAATTTTAGAGGTTTTTTTACTTCTATAAATATAGTTAGAGGTAAATACGATGATGTAGATCATCATGAATCATTAACTGGTGCTGGGGATTTAAATGCGGGAGAAGATCATATAGAAACTATTGCTATTGAAGGGCACGAAGGAGAGGTATCTCACTTTCAAGCTTTAACTGCTGCACTTTCAGCCACTGTTGGTTTAGGAAATATTGCCGGTGTTGCTATAGCTGTTTCTATTGGTGGTGCAGGAGCAACATTTTGGATGATAGTTGCAGGATTCTTAGGGATGGCATCAAAATTTGTTGAATGTACTTTAGGGGTGAAATACAGAGATATAGCTGAAGATGGAACTGTATATGGAGGACCTATGTATTATTTAACTAAAGGGCTTAAGGCAAAAGGACTTGGTAAATTAGGGAAAGTATTGGCAGCAGTTTTTGCTGTTTTTGTTATTGGTGGATCTTTTGGAGGTGGAAATATGTTCCAAGTAAACCAGGCCTTTCAATTAGTTGAAAATATTACAGGAGGCGAAACTTCTTTTTTACATGGTAAAGGATGGTTATTTGGAATAATCATGGCAATACTTGTTGGTATTGTTATAATTGGAGGTATTAAAAAAATAGCAAAGGTTACCGATAAAATAGTGCCATTTATGGTCGTTATTTATGTTGCAGCCTCTTTATTTGTTTTAATCGCAAAATACGATATGATTGGAAATGCATTTGCTCAAATCTTTAATGGAGCTTTTAGTCCAGAAGGTGTAGCGGGTGGAGCCATAGGGGTTCTAGTTCAAGGGTTTAGACGTGCTGCATTCTCAAATGAAGCAGGTGTAGGGTCGGCTTCAATTGCACATGCCGCAGTAAAAACAAAATATCCAGCTTCTGAGGGTATGGTGGCTTTATTAGAACCATTCATTGATACTGTTGTTGTTTGTACAATGACTGCATTAGTGCTAATTATAACAGGAAATGTAGTTGCTGAAAATGCTTCATTAAATGATGCTCAGGCAATATTACTAACCTCTGGTGCTTTTGAATCTGTTATATCATGGTTTCCTTATGTATTGACAATAGCGGTGGTTTTATTTGCTTTTAGCACAATGATTTCTTGGTCATACTATGGTTTTCAGGGTTGGGCTTATTTATTCGGTAGAACTAAAAAAATGGAATATGCATACAAATTACTTTTTTGTGTGTTTGTAGTAATTGGATCTGCAGCAAGCTTAGGATCTGTAATTGGGTTTTCAGATGCAATGATTTTTGCAATGATGGTACCTAATATGATAGGTCTTGTTCTTTTAGCACCTAAAGTAAAAGAAGAATTAAATAAATATTTAAAAGTTATAAGAGCTAAAAAGGCATAAATTTTAAGTATTTTTATAAATAACTCCCCAGAATAATATAAAACTATATTCTGATGGAAAATATTAAATCCCATTTCGTGTTCAATAGATCACAACGAAATGGGATTTTGTTTTTAATATCATTAATTATAGGTTTGCTGAGCGTCTATTATTTTACAGATTTTTCAGAAGAAGATATATTAGATATCAATTCTCCTGAAATTATTTCTCTTCAAAAAGAGTTAGATTCTTTAAGGCAAATAGAAATTGCTTCTAGAAAACCGAAGATATTTCCCTTTAATCCTAATTTCATAACTGACTTTAAAGGCTATACATTAGGGATGTCGACTAAAGAGATTGATCGCTTGCTTCAATTTAGAGCAAAAGATCAATGGATTAATTCAGTTCAAGATTTTCAAAAAGTTACTAAAGTTTCAGATTCTCTTTTAAAAGTGATCAGTCCATATTTTAAATTTCCAGAATGGGTTACCAACCCAAAACCTAAAAAACAAATTAATAAAGGTTTTAAAGAAAAGCCATTTGCACAAAAAATAGACCTTAATATAGCAACACAAGAAGAGCTTCAGAAAATAAGTGGAATTGGAACTGCTTTGAGTAAACGTATAATAGCTTATCGTTTAAAATTAGGAGGATTTACTGCAGACTCACAATTAAATAATGTGTATGGTTTAAATGAACAAGTTGTAGAACGAACTTTAAATGAATTCACGGTAAAAACCCCAAAGCAAATTATTAAAATGAATATCAATGTTATATCAGCTTCTGATATTGCAACGATACCAGGAATCTCTTTCGATTTGGCCAAACGAATATGGGAATTTCGTATACTTAGAGAACGAATAAATGACTTTTCAGAGCTAGAAATAATAGAGGGTATGTCTCTAAGAATGTTAGCAAGAATTCAACTATATTTGACCCTTGAATAAATACTTCTATTTGGAGTAAATTCTAAAAAAAAAACAATCAAAAACAAATATGAATAATATGTATTTTACAGAGGAACATGAGCTTTTTAGAAAAAGTTTAAAAGACTTTTTACAGAAAGAAGTAGTGCCTCATATAAATAAATGGGAAGAGACGGGAACCGTAGAACGGTTTATCTGGAAGAAAATGGGAGAGATGGGCTTTTTTGGAATTAACTATCCTGAAAAATATGGTGGATTAGATCTTGATTTATTTTATACAGTTATTTTTTTGGAAGAACTTCAAAAAATAAATTCTGCTGGGTTTGCAGCAAATATGTGGGCACATGCTTATTTAGCAATGACGCACCTAAATAAAGAAGGGAATCACGATATAAAAGAAAAATATTTGGCACCAAGTATTACAGGTGAAAAAATAGGATGTCTTTGTATTACAGAACCTTTTGGAGGATCGGATGTTTCTGGTATGAGAACAACTGCAGTAAAAGAAGATGGAAACTATGTTATTAATGGTTCCAAAACATTTATCACCAATGGTATTTATAGTGATTATTTAGTGGTTGCTGCTAAAACTTCTCCAGAATTAGGAGGAAAGGGAATCAGTATTTTTGTTATGGATAGAGATACTCCTGGTATTTCTTCTACAAAATTAGATAAGTTAGGTTGGCGAGCAAGCGATACGGCAGAAATTGCATTTGATAATGTAACAATACCTGCTGAGAATTTAATGGGAGAAGAGAATATGGGTTTTCCTTATATTATGCAGCATTTTGCTTTAGAACGTTTGGTTATGGCTGTTAATGCACATGCGCGTTCTGAATTTGCTTTAGATTATGCAATACAATATATGAAAGACAGAGTCGCATTTGGGAAAAGTATATCAGAGTTTCAAGCTCTTCGACATAATGTAGCGCAAATGGCAAGTGAGATTGAAGTTTGTAAAACTTTTAACTATAGTACTGTCAAAAGATTGAATGATGGGGAGTATGTGGTAAAGGAAGCGACTATGGCTAAGTTAACTTCTACTAAAATGTCTGACGATGTGATGTACCAATGTCTTCAATTATTAGGAGGTTATGGCTATATGGAAGACTATCCAATGGCTAGACTATTTAGAGATAGTAGGCTAGGACCTATTGGAGGGGGAACTTCAGAAATTCTTAGAGAAATAATTGCCAAAATGGTCATAGACGGTAAAGGATATAAACCGGCAACATAAAAGCTATAGAATAGCTGTTTAACATTAATAATATAAAATGAAGCATAGCTATTTCAATTATTTTATTTGTTTTTTCATATTAATATTTTCTATTAACTCTTATTCTCAAACGGACTTAAAAAGTAAAGTAGTTGATTTTATCACTTACTTACCATTAGAGAATGCAAGCATTTATATAGATAAATCTACCATTGGTACTATTAGTAATACAGACGGTAGATTTGTTTTATCTGTACCGAAAAGATTAGAAAACGACACTCTTGTTATTTCTTCAATTGGCTATAAAAGTTTTAAAATACTCGTTAGTGAATTTGTAAATGATGAAGATATCTTTCTGGAAGAAGACATAGCTTCTTTAGATGAGATTTTAATTATAGCAGAGACAAGGCCAAAAACAGGAAATGATGTTGTATTAAGAGCAATTGAAGAACTTCCCGAAAATTTACCAGATCAGCCTTTTTTACAAAAGGGTTTTTTAAGGCACAAAGAGCGAAATAAAAATGAATACAAGTGGCTTATTGAAAGTGCCATTACATTGTATGATTCTAGTTATGCTTCTGGTGCTAAAGACAATCTGAAAATTAACGTAGATGAAAATAGAAAAAGTTACGATTTAAGAGATATAGATAGTTTGTTTGTTTATTCTTCCTATTTAAGGAGTACCTCTAAAAATTTTAAAATGAAGTCGAAACAACTTCGTAGAGATACTATAGAAACATCGAAACTTGTAGAAGCTATTAAATGGAATGATGAGCGTGTAAACGGTATGAATTTTCTTTTTAAAGGGAAACTTAACTTGATTAGAAACTCAAACATGTCCAATGGTTTGTTTGGAGAGAATATTCTTGAAAGCCATCAATTTAATATAGATACTATATTAGTTGATAATGGAAGAAAACTTTATAAAATCGAAATTAAAAGAGGTTTAGATTTTGTTGGATTAAATACTGAAGGAATCTTCAATGAAGGATTTGAATCTAAAGGTTGGATTTATATTTATTGGGATACTTTTGCTATTAAGAGAATCGAATACGATTTAATTGCATCTTCAGAAAAACAAAAGAGAAGAAGTAAAAGTCTGCTTGGTACATTAAATAATCATAAATTGGTTATTTCGTATATGGAGTATCAAGGTAAAATGTATCCTAATTATTATTATTACGAAACTCCAAAACTAGTTAATGTTGGAGACAGATCCTCTGATAAAAAATATATAACTGAAGAAGAGAAGAAAAAGTTAAAAGAGGAACAATTTTACTACACCGTACAAGAAATTCTTTTTACCGAAATCATCCAAGAAACAGATTTAATATCTGAAGAATTACAAAAAACTTGGTCTGAAGATATATTTTTACAACGACCTTATAATAAAAACTTCTGGGAAAACTATAATATATTACTGGAAAGTGAAGAAGAAGAAAAGCTAGTTCAGGATTTAAGTAAGCGAGCAACGTTGTTTAAAGAATAACGTGAATATTTTTTAGAAAAAAAGCTTTCATCTAATTTTATATATCCAAAATTGTAATTATCTTTGCCGACCTAAAAGAGAGGAGGTTAAGAGTTATGTTAATAATACCAATAAAAGAAGGAGAAAATATAGACAGAGCGCTAAAACGTTTTAAGCGTAAGTTCGATCGTACAGGAACAAAAACCCAGTTACGAGAAAGAAAGCAGTTTACAAAACCTTCAGTAAAAAGAAGAGCACAAGTTCAAAAAGCTCAATACATACAAAATCTTAGAGATCAGGAAGAAATTTAATTGTTCTTGATTCTAATAGAATATAAATCCGTTGAATTTTAGTATTTTTACTATTCAACGGATTTTTTTTATGCCTTTTAAAAAATTTATAGACTATCTTACCTTAGAGAAAAAATATTCTTCTCATACTATAATAGCATATAAAAATGATTTAGAAAAATTTAATGAGTTTGCTGCCAATGAATTTGATTATTCAGAAATAACAACTATTCATTATTCTATCATCCGAAGTTGGATTGTTAAGCTAGTAGACGATGGTTTGTCTAATCAGAGTATAAATCGTAAAATTTCATCACTAAAAACCTATTATAAATTTCTTCTAAAAATAGGTGCTATAGAAGTAAGTCCATTAGTGAAGCATAAATCTTTAAAAACTTCAAAAAAAATACAGGTTCCTTTTTCAGAAAAAGAAATTGAAAATGTATTAAACCTTTTAAAGGAAGAAAAGAGTTTTAATGGCATTCGAAATAAATTGATTGTTGAGTTGTTTTATTCAACAGGAATTCGAAGAACAGAGTTGGTGAATTTAAAAATAAAGGATGTGTCTATTTCTCAACAAACGATAAAAGTACTAGGGAAGAGAAATAAAGAAAGAAGAATACCACTGTTGCCATCTGTTATTGAAACCATAAAAGATTATATTCTTTTAAGAGACAATCTTGATACTATAAAGGATTCTAGTTTTCTTTTTTTAACCTTAAAAGGAGATAAAGTTTATGAAACCCTTGTTTACAGAATTATAAATTCTTATTTTAGTACGGCTTCTGAGAAAGTAAAAAAGAGTCCTCATATATTGCGACATTCTTTTGCGACACATCTTTTAAATGAAGGAGCAGATTTAAAAGCGGTAAAAGAGTTATTGGGCCATTCGAGTTTGGCATCTACGCAAGTCTATACTCATAATAGTATAGCGAAATTAAAACAGGTATATCAAAATTCTCACCCAAGGAATTCAAAATAAGTATTAACTTAAATCAAGAGTATGAAAGTAAATGTACAAACAACAAATTTTGTTGCAGATCAAAAGCTTATTGATTTTATTACAAATAGGCTTTTAAAGTTGGAAATGTTTTATGATCGAATCATATTTGCAGATGTTTTTTTAAAGGTTCAAAAGACTAGTGAAAAGGAAAATAAGCTCGTTGATGTATTATTAAGTGTTCCAGGAGATGAATTAATAGTAAAAAAAGAATCTAAATCTTTTGAAGAAGGTACTGATGAATGCGTAAAAGCCTTAGAAAGACAGCTTAAGAGAACGAAGCAGAAACAAAGAACATTTTCTTGAGAATATTTCTTAAAAAAAAGTTTTTTTAAAAAGATAATTTATATACATTTGCAGTCCGTTAGAAATAGCGGGCTTTTTTTTGCGAAAAAGTAAGCCGAAAGCCGATGTAGCTCAGCTGGCTAGAGCAGCTGATTTGTAATCAGCAGGTCGTGGGTTCGAGTCCCTCCATCGGCTCTTTGATAATTAAGTTTTGAATGTAAATTGTTAGACGAAAATCGAAGCAAATGAGTTTGAAAAAGTTCTTTAAAATAGATATTAAGTAGGGGAGATACTCAAGCGGCCAACGAGGGCAGACTGTAAATCTGCTGACTACGTCTTCGCAGGTTCGAATCCTGCTCTCCCCACATTTTTTTAATTTAAAAATGGGGTACGATAATATCTAAGTATTGAATTGATTTCTGAATTAAATTACAGAAATAAAAGCGGGAGTAGCTCAGTTGGTAGAGCGTCAGCCTTCCAAGCTGAATGTCGCCAGTTCGAACCTGGTCTCCCGCTCTAATTTTTCTGCAACAGCAGATGCTTCCTGTACATCTAAGGATGTAAATAACATTTTACGCCGGTGTAGCTCAGGGGTAGAGCGTTTCCTTGGTAAGGAAGAGGTCTTGGGTTCAAATCCCAACATTGGCTCAACATAGTATATAATTGAATACTAATATATAACTAAGATTAAATAAATACAAAATGGCAAAAGAAACTTACGATCGGTCAAAACCGCATTTAAATGTTGGTACAATTGGACACGTGGATCACGGTAAAACAACATTAACTGCAGCGATTACTAAGGTATTGTCGGATGCAGGACATTCATCAGCAACATCTTTTGATCAAATTGATAATGCTCCTGAAGAAAAAGAAAGAGGTATAACAATTAACTCTTCACACGTTGAGTATGCAACTGCTAATCGTCATTACGCTCACGTTGACTGTCCAGGTCACGCGGATTACGTAAAGAACATGGTAACAGGTGCTGCGCAAATGGATGGAGCTATTCTTGTAGTTGCGGCTACAGATGGTCCAATGCCACAAACTCGTGAGCACATCCTTTTAGGACGTCAAGTAGGAATTCCTCGTATTGTAGTATTCATGAATAAAGTGGATATGGTTGATGATGAAGAATTAATCGAATTAGTAGAGATGGAAGTTCGTGAGCTTTTAAGCTTTTATGAATATGATGGTGATAATGGTCCTGTAATTGCTGGATCTGCTCTTGGTGCACTTAATGGTGAGCAAAAATGGGTGGATACAGTATTGGAGCTTATGGAAGCTGTTGATACTTGGATTGAAGAGCCTTTACGTGAAGTAGATAAGCCTTTCTTAATGCCTATTGAAGATGTATTTTCTATTACAGGTCGTGGAACAGTAGCAACAGGTCGTATTGAGACTGGTATTGCTAATACTGGTGATCCAGTTGAAATTATTGGTATGGGAGCTGAGAAATTAACTTCTACTATTACTGGTATCGAAATGTTCCGTCAAATCCTTGATAGAGGTGAGGCTGGAGATAATGCAGGAATTCTATTAAGAGGTATAGAAAAAACTATGATCTCTAGAGGTATGGTAATTGTTAAGCCAGGATCTGTAACTCCACATGCAAAGTTTAAAGCTGAGGTTTATATCTTGAAAAAAGAAGAAGGTGGACGTCATACTCCATTCCATAATAACTACCGTCCACAGTTTTACGTACGTACAACTGATGTAACAGGAACGATTAATCTTCCTGATGGAGTTGAAATGGTAATGCCTGGAGATAACCTTACAATCCACGTTGATTTATTGCAATCTATCGCAATGACTGTAGGATTACGTTTTGCTATCCGTGAAGGTGGTAGAACAGTAGGTGCTGGTCAAGTAACTGAAATTTTAGACTAAAAAAAGTTTAATAATATAGTGTTAAAGGTGTCCCGATTTATCGGGATGCCTTGACTTTTATAAACGGGTGAAGTAAGTAACTACCCATTTAAACGGGTTTAGCTCAGTTGGTAGAGCACTGGTCTCCAAAACCAGGTGTCGTGAGTTCGAGTCTCTCAACCCGTGCAAGGATGAAAAAATACGTTAAAAGTAAATTTTCAAAATAAAATATAATAAAACAGTTTTAAAATGATAAACTACATAAAAGAATCATACAACGAGCTTAGAAATCATGTAACATGGACATCATGGTCTGAAGCACAAAGGTTAACGGTTATTGTGGCAGCTTTTTCGGTAGTTTTGGCCTTAGTTGTTTTTGGAATAGATACCGTTTTTAGCGGTGTTATTAGTAAGTACTTTGAATGGATTAAGTCTTAATTTGAATGATGACTGAAACTAAAAGTGATAAAAAGTGGTATGTTATCCGATCTGTAAGTGGAAAGGAAAACAAAATCAAAGAATATATAGAATCTGAGGTAAAAAGATTAAACCTTGAAGATTATGTAGAACAGATTTTAGTGCCAACAGAAAAAGTGATTCAAATTCGCAATGGAAAAAAAATAAACAAGGAAAGGGTTTTTATTCCTGGTTATATTATGGTTCAGGCAAATTTGACAGGAGAAGTACCTCACGTTATAAAATCTATAAATGGGGTAATTGGGTTTTTGGGTGAAGTAAAAGGAGGAGATCCTGTGCCTTTAAGACAGGCTGAAGTAAATAGATTGTTAGGTAAGGTAGATGAATTATCTGTGCAAGATGAAAACGTTAATATACCTTATACGCTAGGAGAAACCATTAAAGTAATAGATGGTCCTTTTAATGGATTTAATGGTACTGTTGAAAAAGTAAATGAAGAAAAACGCAAGCTAGAAGTAATGGTGAAAATATTCGGAAGAAAAACACCATTAGAGCTAAGCTATATGCAAGTTGAAAAAGTTTAATTGTTACAAGCTATAAATAGGTTTTTCTTTGGCTTCCACCAAGAAAGGCTAAATAATTAAAAATTAGATAATGGCAAAAGAAGTAGATAAAGTAGTAAAATTACAAGTTCGAGGTGGAGCTGCTAACCCATCACCACCAGTTGGACCCGCTTTAGGTGCTGCCGGTGTGAATATTATGGAGTTCTGTA
>MAAC01009642.1_pt1 | contig 16794 bp, 12 predicted proteins | sample 1115981 | NCBI WGS metagenome assembly MAAC01 (sample SAMN04961126, study PRJNA320927) | seawater metagenome | isolation source: sample BD02T64 sea water enriched with oil for 64 days | place: USA:Gulf of Mexico | collected 2013-07-27 | reverse complement strand
AATAGAGGTATTTCCCGGATGAGCGAAAGCTTTGCTGAACTTTTTGAAGAGAGTTTATTAACGGTTGAAATGGCACCTGGTTCAATAGTAACCGGTGTTGTTATCGATATAGACAAGGATTGGGTAACCGTCCACGCTGGCTTGAAATCGGAAGGCGTTATCGCCTTAGAAGAATTTTTCGATGACAACGGCGAATTGGCTGTAGCGATTGGCGACGAAGTACAGGTCTCGCTGGAGACGGTAGAAGATGGCTTTGGTGCCACTAAACTATCTCGCGAGAAGGCACGTCGTGCCGAGTCCTGGATTGCACTTGAAGCGGCACAAGCGGCCGACGAAGTGGTTATTGGTATTATTAATGGCAAGGTGAAGGGTGGCTTTACTGTCGACCTGAACGGCCTGCGCGCCTTCTTGCCGGGCTCATTGGTCGATGTTCGCCCGATGCGCGAAACTTCTCACCTCGAAGACAAGCCGCTGGAATTTAAAGTTATCAAGCTTGATCAGAAGCGCAACAACGTTGTGGTTTCTCGTCGTGCGGTGATGGAAGCGATTAACTCTTCCGAACGCGAAGAGCTGCTCAACAACCTCGAAGAGGGCATCACTCTGAAAGGTGTGGTTAAAAACCTCACCGACTACGGCGCCTTTGTTGATCTAGGTGGTATTGACGGCCTGTTGCACATCACCGATATGTCTTGGAAGCGTATTAAGCATCCTTCCGAAGTGGTTAACGTTGGTGACGATATCGACGTTAAAGTGCTGAAGTTTGATCGTGAGCGCAACCGCGTTTCCCTCGGCATGAAGCAAATGGGTGAAGATCCCTGGAGCGACATTAAAGGTCGCTACCCAGAGAAAGTGAAAGTTAAAGCTACCGTTACTAACCTTACCGATTACGGTTGTTTTGCCGAGTTGGAAGATGGTGTTGAAGGTTTGGTTCACGTCTCAGAAATGGACTGGACTAACAAAAATGTTCACCCCTCCAAGGTTGTTCAGGTAGGTGAAGAAATTGAAGTCATGGTGCTCGATATTGACGAAGAGCGTCGCCGTATTTCCCTGGGTATGAAGCAGTGCTTTACCAATCCTTGGGACGACTTTGGTGGTCAACACGCCAAGGGCGATAAGATCTCCGGTACGATTAAGTCAATTACCGACTTCGGTATCTTTATTGGCCTCGACGGCGGTATCGACGGTTTAGTGCATCTTTCCGATATTTCTTGGAATGAAGCCGGTGAAGAAGTCGTTAGAAATTACAAGAAGGGCGATGAGCTCGAGACTGTGATTCTGGCTATTGATTCCGAGCGCGAGCGTATCTCTCTCGGCATTAAGCAACTTGCCGATGACCCCTTCTCCAACTTTATTGCCGAGAATGAAAAAGGCGGCTTGATAAAGGGTGTGGTTAAAGAAGTCGATGTGAAGTTCGCGACTATCACCTTGGGTGAAGATATAGAAGGCATGCTGAAGGCCTCTGAAGTTTCCCAGGACAAGGTTGAAGACGTTCGCTCCGTACTGAAAGTCGGCGATGAAATTGAAGCCCGCGTTATTGGCACCGACAGAAAAAATCGTGTTATTAACCTGTCGATCAAAGCGAAAGATATGGCTGCAGAAAAAGCAGCGGTTCAGGATCACAAGAAGCAAGAGACTGACAATGCCGCTTCGCCGACTACCATTGGCGACCTTATCAAGGCGCAGATGGAGAGTAACGACAGATAGTAGCCAGCTGGATATAGGGCAATATTGGTAGGGACAAATGACCAAATCTGAATTGATTGATCGAATTTCACAATTCCAAGATCAGCTACCGCCAAAGGATGTTGAATTGGCAGTGAAGATGATACTGGAAGAAATGACCCAGGCGCTGGTGAATAACCAGCGTATCGAGATAAGAGGATTTGGTAGTTTTTGCCTACATTATCGTAACCCGCGCGTTGGGCGGAACCCGAAAACGGGTGAAACCGTTGAACTACCGGGTAAATATGTACCCTATTTTAAACCCGGTAAAGAACTGCGGGAGCGAGTAAACGCTGGCATTGGCAAGTAACTTAGCCTGCAGGTAGTTTAATTAAAAACGGTAAAGCGAGAGCTTTGCCGTTTTTTTTCGGAGATGACAGTGACAAAAGTAAAGCGATGGATTGGCCTATTATTATTGTTGGTTTGCGTATTACTGGGTATTTGGCTTGTACAGGACAACCCTCTGGAAGTTACCGTGACCTTACTAGGCTTTTCCCTCTACCAGCTCCCCATTGGTATTTGGCTGCTGGCGGCCTTTCTGGCTGGTAGTGTGCTGAGCTATGTACTGGGTTTACCAGGTTACTTTACTCAGAGAGCTCAGACGCGACGCTTGCGAAGTCAACTGGCGTTAGCCGAAACGGCGCTCAAAAAGTTGCAATCTAAGGCCTCTAAGGGCTAAACATACTCACAGTGAAATCAATTGAAATGCCTGTTGCCGTTATTGATAAGCGCATAATTGTCGCGTTAGATTACCCGGATCAATCCGCAGTTCTAAATTTTGCCGATAGCGTTAGCCCCGACCTATGCCGCCTAAAAATTGGTAAGGAAGTGTTCTCTCACTCCGGCCCCGATGTCGTAAAGGCTTTGGTTGAGCGGGGTTTTGATGTTTTTCTCGATCTTAAATTTCACGATATCCCAAGCACCGTTGCAAAGGCCGTTAGCGCGGCGTTGGATCTCGGCGTGTGGATGCTTAATGTACATGCGCTCGGTGGTTCGCGAATGATGGCGGCGGCGCGGGAGGCCTTGGAGCACCAGGGTGGCGATGCCCGCCTTATCGCCGTGACAGTACTGACCAGCATGCAAGACAGCGATCTCGCGGAGCTCGGTATGCCGATGCCCGTTACTGAACTGGCCTCGCGCTTGGCGGGGCTCGCCAAGCAATGCGGGTTGCACGGGGTGGTGTGTTCGGCACAAGAGGCTGGAGCCATTAGCGGTCAATGGGGTGAGGCGTTTTTACGCGTCACACCCGGTATTCGTCCCAGCGGTTTTTTATCGGCGGATGATCAGCGTCGCACCCTGAGCCCGGCACAGGCGATTGCGGCGGGCAGTAGTTATCTGGTGATTGGCAGGCCGGTTACCCAGTCGAAAGACCCTGTGGCAACACTGCTTGCGATAAAAAAGGAAATTGGCGAAGATGCCAGTGGGGGATAATCCCTCGATGTTATACCTTTACATGGAGCACCTCGGTGCATGGAGCATGATATGAAACGTTTAAGGATGATGTTGGCTGGTGTTTGTACGGTTTTGTTATTGGGTTTAGCTACGGTGGGGCCGGTTCAGGCAGAGATGCAGGGCGAAACTTCAACGGCGACGATAACAACCGTTAATATCAACACGGCAGGTGCGACAGAGCTCGCTGCGGTACTGTCTAATATAGGCCCGAGTAAAGCAGAGGCGATTGTAAAGTACCGAGAGGAGCACGGGCCCTTCAATCGTAAGGAGCAGCTGTCGAACATCAAGGGTATTGGTGAGAGTACAGTCAAAAAAAATGAAGCATTGATCGTCTTATAATTCAAAGTACGAAGAGTAAAATGGTCACTTAGATAAGTGGCCATTTTGCTGTGAGGGACTGTAATAAGTGAGTGCTAGTGAGCTTAGATGGCTAAGGTAAATACGAGTGTGGTTTCCGGGGTTTCTATTCTACCGGTCATCGTTGACATTACAATAATGGTGCTAACCGGCTATGTTAGTTTCTTTCTGCGTTTTGGCGAATTGAGCCTACCGCCGTATTACCATCTGTTCATTGTTTCCGCTAGCTTGATGACGGGGTTCACCTTTATCGCGGGTAATTCGTATCCGCATGCGGGCTCAACACTGAGAAGAACCCTGCTTTATTTTTGTAGTCGGGTGATTCTGGCCTTTAGTATTTTCATGTTATTCATCGTCTTCCTGAAAGCAACACACATGTATTCTCGCCTTTGGCTGGGTTGGTGGATCGGCCTCAGCTGTCTAGTGCTGTTTATTGTCCACGCTGGTTACTACCAGTTAATAGCGCAATTACAGGCTAGGGGCAGGATGCTGAATAAGGTCTTGATTATTTATGGCTCTGAGCAGGGTTTTGAGACCTTGAAAAATATGGAGTCTTCAGGCTATGTTATTTGTGAGGCGCTTGATTTACAGAAGGGGAATATGCCCTTAGCGGGGCTGGCTGAACGGGTTAATAGCTCGGGCGTGGCGGAAGTCTGGATGAGTATGCCTTTTAGCGATTGTGCCAATATTGATGAAATTAGTTACGAGTTACGCCACACCTTGGTGAATATCCGCTTTATCCCGCAACTTGAAGACGTGAAGTTACTTAAACACAGGATCAGTTACCTCGGTTCGCAATACGCGATTGACTTGAGTTATACCCCCCTCGACGGCTTTAACCGTGGTGTAAAGCGGCTTGAAGATGTGGTTCTGGCGACCTTAATTGGCATTTCGGTAATTCCCGTATGTCTGCTTATTGCGCTGGCGATACGACTGAGTTCCAAGGGCCCGGTGTTATTTAAGCAAAAACGCCACGGCATAGGTGGTGAAAAAATTCATGTTTATAAATTTCGCAGCATGGAGGTTCACAATGAGCAGGAGGGTGTTCTAACTCAAGCTGAACGGGATGATCCTCGCATACCCCCGCTGGGTCATTTTCTTCGCAGAACCAGTCTCGATGAGTTGCCGCAATTTTTTAATGTACTGCAGGGTCGCATGTCGATCGTTGGGCCGCGCCCCCATGCGCTAGTGCACAATGAATACTATAAAGATCTTGTGGAGTCCTATATGTGGCGCCATAAAGTGAAGCCGGGCATTACCGGTTGGGCGCAGGTTAATGGCTATCGGGGTCGCACGGATACCCTGGAGAAAATGAGTAAGAGAGTCGAACATGATCTTTGGTACATTAATAATTGGAGTCTTTGGCTCGACCTGAAAATTATTCTGAAGAGTTGTTACAAGGGGTTTTTCCATAAAAATGCTTATTGAATATGGAGAACACGAAAGTGCTTCATGGCTGGTAAAACAGGCAATCTTATTTGAGCCTTTTTAGACGCATTTTTTTCCCTGTCAGGCTGGATGAGAAGCAGGTTTCGGTGTTATTCGTTTGCACGGCCAACTATTGCCGCTCACCCATGGCCGAGGGTATGTTAAGACAGGAATTAGCTAAGCGGGGTTTGTCGCGGCATATTAGAGTTGATTCGGCAGGTACCCACGTATCGAGAAATGGTCAGCGGCCAGACCTCCGGGCACAGCAAGCGGTACTATCTGCGGGTGTGGATATCACTGGCTTGCGTTCGCGCAGTCTTCAGCTTGTCGATTTCGTTGAGTTTGACTATGTTCTAGTCATGGATGAAGGCAACTTACGGAGTGTATCCAAGCTTTGTCCCGGCGAATATCGTCATAAATTGGCGATGGTAATGGCTTTTGCTCCCCGGTCAGATGTGATCGAGGTTCCAGATCCCTACTATAGTAATAAAGAGGGGTTTAAGCGGGTGTATACTTTTCTGCAAGGAGCCATTGCCGGGTTGCTAGATTTTATCGAAAAAAAACATGGCTTAGGTCTCTAACGCAAATGTATAGATTGCTGGCCTCACCGTCTTCGATGCGGCCTTGTTGGGTAGCGGCTTGGGGGCGGAAATGTAGGCTTTCCCTCGGCACGGAGGAGTATGGGCGTCGGATATGAACGATGAAAAGGCTTCACTCGCAGAAAAATTTCTTCAGTATTTCCAGGTAGAGCTGGCGACGAGTGTCGAGGATAAACAAGCCGCTTTCGAAGTGCGCTATCGTGTTTATTGCGACGAATTCAGATACGAGCCAGCGGGGCGCTTTCCCGACAAGGCGGAATTTGATGAGTACGACGAGAGATCCTTGCACTGTCTGATCCGCCACAGGAGTAGTGGGGTGGCGGCGGGTTGTGTGCGGCTTGTGCCGGCCGCAGAGAATGTTGAAGGCCTCCTGCCGTTTGAGAAATATTGTACTGAGAGCATCGACAGAGCCTTTGTGCAAAACTTAAAGGCTGAAAGAAGCGCCATGGCGGAAGTGTCTCGATTGGCCGTTGACGGGGCTTTTCGTCGTCGTTCTGGGGAATCTGCAACTCGCTTTGGTAAGGTTGGTACTTTGGATTGTTCTGAGGCTGAACAGAGGACCTTTTCTTTGATTGCCATTGCGGCCTTGCTGGCCTGTGCGGCTCTGGCCAACCTATCTGGGCGCCGTGATGTTTTTGCAATGATGGAACCCTTCCTACCTCGGCTGGTGAAATCTTCTGGCATTCTCTGGCAACAAGCGGGTAAAACGATTGAATACCATGGTGAGCGAGCGCTGTATTACATTAAAACTCAATCTGTCATTGATCAAATGGTACCCGAGCTGAAGGAGCTTTACGGTGTAATCTATCAGGAATTATCCAAAACTTACTCTCAACAGTTACTGAATATAAGCTGAAGATTGAGTGTGCTAAACAAGTGATGATAAGAACAATTTAGGGAAAACAAGGTGTCGCAAGGTCGGTTAGATAGGGAAATAATGTCAGTGGAGAATTTTAACTATGAGGTGGCATTTTCACGCAACCTCGGTTGGGTGACTGAAACTGAGCAAGCCATTTTGCGCGCTAAGCGCATCGCTATCGCTGGTTTGGGCGGTGTTGGTGGCAGCCATCTTTTAACGTTAACGCGCCTGGGCATTGGCCATTTCAATATTGCCGACCTCGATATTTTTGAGCAAGAAAATTTTAATCGGCAAGCTGGCGCGAGCATACGCCATGTCGGCCGTGAGAAGATCGAGGTACTGGCTGAGCTCGCTCTCGATATTAACCCGCAACTGGATCTTGTTAAATTCCCCTCCGGAGTCTCTACAGATAATCTGGATAGTTTCTTGGAGGGGGTTGACCTCTATGTTGATGCACTGGACTTTTTTGCCGTCGAAATCCGCCAGGCCGTGTTTGCCGCTTGCGCAGAGAAGGGCATCCCGGCAATCACAGCAGCGCCACTCGGTATGGGCGTCGCATTCCTGGCTTTTTTACCCGGACAGATGAGTTTTGAAGAATATTTTCGTTTGGCCGGGCAAACGGAAGACGAGCAGCTGCTGCGTTTTTTACTGGGTTTGTCACCCGCCATGTTGCAGGCGAAATACCTGGTCGACGATACTCGTCTCGACCTCAATGCCCACAAGGGCCCGTCGACAGCCATGGCCTGTGAGTTGTGTGCGGGTATGGCGGGCACCCATGCACTGAAGATCCTCTTAAACAGGGGCGAGGTTCCGGCTGCTCCAAGGGGCCTTCATTTTGATGCCTATCGCAACAAAATGGCAAAAACCTGGCGCCCCATGGGTAATGACAACCCCTTGCAGCGCATGGGCCTTAAAATTATTCGCAAACGATTCTCGGAAAAACTGGCTATGGCCCCTGTAAAAACGGAGGTGCTTCCTGCCTCTGCTGTCGAGAGAATACTCGACTACGCACGCTGGGCCCCCAGTGGTGATAACACTCAGCCCTGGCAGTTTGAAATCCGTAGTGACGAGCACTTTGTTATCTATACCCGTGATACACGGGATTGGTGTGTCTACGATCTGGATGGCCGCGCTAGCCAGACATCGGTGGGGGCTTTGCTAGAGAATATTGCCATTGCCGCTCGCAGCGAAGGTCTCGATGCCAGCTTTTCTCTAGACGACCCGAGTGCTGATGCCGAACCTCTTATCGATGTGTACTTGGCTACCCGCGAACAGCCCGCAGAGCAGTCTTCTCTACTACCGTATATAAAGGCGCGCAGTGTACAGCGCTTACCATTGGCCACGCGGGCCTTGATGGCGAAGCATAAATTGGCACTGGAGGCTGCAGTCGGCCCGGGCTATCGACTTATCTGGATAGAGGGCCGTCAACAGAAGTGGCAAATGGCGCGCCTATTGTTACGTGCCGCAAAAATTCGTTTGACCATTCCTGAGGTCTATGAGGTTCATAAAAGAATCATCCACTGGGGGGTGCAATTTAGTACCGACCGTATACCAGATCAGGCTTTGGGCGCGGATGCCCTGACCCTTAAAATGATGAAATGGGCCCTGCAAAGTTGGTCGCGGGTGAAAATGCTCAACCGCTATTTCGCCGGTACCCTGATGCCGCGCATACAACTCGACCTGATACCGGCGCTGCGCTGTGGTGCTCATTTTATGATCGTTGCCGATGTGCCCAGAGATAAATGCAGTGATTATTTAGCCGGTGGGCGGGCGACCCAGCGTTTTTGGTTGACCGCGACCCAGCTCGGTTTACAGTTACAGCCAGAGATGACACCACTGATTTTTTCGACGTATTCTCGGAAGGGGCGGCGTTTTACAGACTGTCCAGAGAAGTTGGCTGAAGCCGATTTGCTACGAGGAGAGCTCGATGCCTTGAGTGGTGGCGAAGTGGATGCGGTTTTTATGGGGCGTCTGGGCTTTGGGGCTAGTGCGTCTTCGCGTTCACTGCGCAAAAGCCTACAACAGTTAGAGCAGTAAAAAAAATGGGAACAGATCGTCACCTATACACCGTTCCCAAGCTATAGCCTGCAGCAGTGTTAAAGGCTAACAATCAATTAATGCGGGTTTAATTGTCACCATGAAGTACTTCTACAGTATCGCTCTCTTTATTTTAATGAGCCAATGGGTTGCGCAAGTGGCCGCAGACGCGACACCGGTGACCACCAAAAAATTGGCCGATGTGCTGTTTTACCCGGTGCGCGATGCGCCGGCAACCACTCTGAGCTTGAATGACACCCGTGTCAGTACTGAACTCAAGGGCATCCTCAAAGGTATTAATGTGCGAGTCGGTGACAGTGTAAAGCAGGGCGATATTGTTGCCAGCATGGAGTGTGAAGACTATCAAATTGCCGTAACCCAGGCTAAGGCTGCCTTGACCGCCGAGCGGGCAACATTAAAATTCAATCGCTCCCGGCTCAAAAAAGTCACTCAGCTGTCGAAGAAAAAAAATATTTCTGCGGAAGAGGTCGAGCGGCGCACCTCCAAAGCCGCCATTTCGGTGGCTGATGTCGCGGGTTTAAAGGCTTCCTTGAAGGCCACCGAGCGAGCTGTCGCTAAGTGCTCTATTCGCGCGCCCTTCGATGCGGTGGCGATCTCGAAGTTGGCGAATTTGGGTGACTACCTGATACCCGGTAGCCCGGTATTGCGTTTGCTGGATAGGGATAATGTTGAAATATCGGCCAAAGTGCAGGAGCAGGATCTAGAACAGCTAGAGCAGGCCAAAAATATTGCTTTTATCGTTCATACCAAGCGTTATCCACTCAAGTTGAGGGCTACTTTGCCCCTGATGGAAAGCCGTATTCGTAGTTATGAGGTGCGTTTGGAGTTTACTGGGAAGAAGGCCTATCCGGGTAGCGCTGGGCGTACTGAGTGGAATACACCATCGGCCTACGTGCCGGCTGAACTTTTGGTGCGGCGTAAAGGCCTGGGTGTTTTTGTAGAGCATGCAGGGTTTGCTAAATTTGTGCCTATTAGCGGGGCGCGTGAGGGCCAGCCTGCCGTTTTGGCAAGTAACATGGCGATGGATAGTAGAGTGATTATTAATGGACGTTTTGAAATAAATGATGGTGATTCTGTGCGTGTGATCAAGCCCTGACCTATGTTTTACAAGCTACTTCAAAACCACACCCTCACCAACCTGACATTTTTTCTAGTGCTTGCACTAGGTTGGTTGTCCTATTACCAACTACCGCGGGAACAAGACCCCAGCATTAATTTTAATTGGGTACAAATATGGGCTTACTGGCCGGGAGCAACGGCTCCTGATATCGAAGCTCGCGTGACTGAGCCTTTAGAGGAAGGTATTAAAAAGGTACCTGATGTTAAATTTGTCTCCAGCACTAGCCGGGAAGGCGTCTCAAGTATTTTAGTTCGTTTCTCGGATATGGACGAAGATCAGTTTGATAAAAGGATGACTGATTTGCGGAGAGAATTACAGGCTCGGCAAAGCGACCTCCCCGATACAGTAAAGCAGCCTGATATTTTTGTAATATCGAGTTCTAAGGCATTTCCGACAGCAACATTGGTGGTCTACGGGCAGTCTGGCGAAGAGGTGATGCACGATACCGCAAAAAATGTCAAAGATGACTTAAGCCGGATGAAAGGCATCGACGATGTCCTCTCAGTAGGCGACCGGGATGCCGAATTACAAGTTGATTTCTTACCCCATCGCTTGCTTGGTTTGGGTATATCGGCGGTAGACCTTGCAGATACGGTACGTGCTTATTTTAAAGACTTGGCAGCAGGTGATTTACAAATAGGTGATCAGAAGTGGTTGATTCGTCTTTCGGGTACCAGTAGTGATCCCGAATATATAGGTTCTTTTCCCATTGCGAGTGGTCATGGTGAGGTTCTTTTACGCAATATAGCCGATATTACAAGGGGGCGAGAGAAGGCGCGTGAATTAGTACGTTTTAAGGGACAGCCCGCCGTGCTCTTGCTGGTGTATAAAAAAGGTAAGGTGAATAATCTTGAATTGCTTGAAAAAGTAGACGCTTATATCCATCAAAAAAACCAGCTTGCTCAGCGTACAGGTGTGCACTTAGCTTTACTGGATGATCAAACCGAATCTACTCGCGCTGCACTTTCTGTCATGGAGCGCAATGCTCTTATAGGTTTACTGTTAGTTCTGCTCGCTACGTGGGCCTTTCTAGGTTTTAAAATAGCGATGTTCACCAGCTTGGGTATTACCTTTGTTTTGGCCGGGACTTTTTGGGCGCTTTCTTTGGTGGGGGAGACGCTTAATATTTCCGTGCTACTTGGCGTGGTGATCAGCCTGGGTATGTTGGTTGACGATGCCGTAGTGGTGGTTGAGGCAATTTATTACCGCATGCGCCAAGGTGTTGACGCTTTGTCGTCTGTGACGGCCGCCTTACAGGAGGTTGGGCCAGCGGTAACCACGGCTGTATTAACAACCATAGCCGCTTTTCTTCCTCTGATGCTTCTACCAGGGGTATTAGGGGATTTTATGCGAGTCGTCCCCTTCGTCGTCAGTGTGGCATTAATCATCAGTTTGATCGAAGCCTTCTGGATATTACCAAGCCATATCGTTGAGCTTAAACCGAATCTTAGTAGTCGCCACCGAGTGCAATTGTTGCGTAACAAGGCAACGCGGCGTCTGCGTCACTTTTATACGGTTTTATTGATACGTTTACTGCGACGGCCGAAACAGGGGTTATATGCACTTCTAATCCTTCTCGCATCAATTTCGTTGATACTTTTTTCAGGAGGGGTTCGCATTGATTTTTTTGCAGCAGATTATTATCGATTATTTTATGTCAATGTGGAAATGCAACCGGGTACTACCCTCGAAAAAACCAGCTCAACACTGGATGAGATACAAACAGTAATTGAGGAGGCTTTACAAGCCGATGAGGCCCGGGGCGTAGTTAATTATGTTGGACAGCAGTTTACGGATAAGGAAGTTCTCAGCGGTGATAATCGTGGCCAAATATTAGTTAGCCTTAAGCCATTGGGTAGTGGTGGTCGCGATGTACAAGCGGTGATTGACTCAGTGAGTGAGGCTGTGTCAGACATTCCAGGGCCTATCAATGTCTCTTACTTAAAGCGCAAGATGGGTCCCCCTACCTCGAAAGCCATCAGTATAAAAGTCAGGGGCGATGACATTGTTGAAATTCGACGTGCAGTCAGCACCTTGCGAGCGATACTTGAGCAGACACCCGGTGTGGCCGATATTTACGATGATGATAGCGCTGGTGGTATGGAGTTGCAGCTGCAACTCAACCCGGATGCGATTACGCGAGCAGAGCTTGATCCTGTAGAAGTTGTGCGCGCGGTACACCTGTATGCCGCTGGCGAAATTGTTGCCAATACCCAATATATGGGCGATCGTTTGAATGTGCGTGTCAGAGCGAAGCCCCAGGCCATTCAGGACATCGATACCTTTATGAATAACTCTATTGGTCTTAGTGATGGTGGCGGTATCGCGCTCAGTGAATTACTGACATACAAGGAGCGCAGTACAGTCAGTAATATTCGCCATCAGGACTTCCGTAGAGCCATCACCCTAGAAGCGAATCTTGACACAGCTATTAGTAATACTCTGCTGGCGAACAGGCAAATAGAGCAGCAGTGGCAAGCATTCAGTCGCCAGTTTCCAGGCGTTAACCTCGACTTTTCTGGGGAAATGGATGATGTTGAGGAAAGCCTCGGTGCAATGGTTGCCCTCTTCATCCTGGGAATCGGCTTGGTTTATTTGGTGCTGGGCACTCAGTTTAATAGCTATATTCAGCCGCTGATAGTGCTTACCGTTGTGCCCCTTGCCTTTATCGGCGTGGTGTTGGGGCTTTTTATCAGTGGGAACCCCTTAAGCCTTTTCACGTTGTATGGTGTAGTTGCCCTAGGGGGAATCGCTGCCAATGACGCCATCGTGCTGATTTCCACTATAAATGGTAAGTTAACAACAAATACGCCCGTAGCAACGGCTGTTGCCTATGCAGCACGACGCCGTGTTGTACCCATCATGATCACCTCTATCACCACCATCGCGGGCTTGTTCTCCCTGGCGGTTGGCTTGGGCGGTAAATCTTTGATCTGGAGTCCGGTAGCTACAACCATTGTCTGGGGCTTGACGTTTTCCACCCTACTGAGCTTGTTTGTGATTCCTCTAGCTTATATTGTTTGTATTAAAACTTCGGTAAAACAATACACCATGCTCGGTGCCTTAGACACATCGCTCGGGGTTTATGGGCAAATGCTCTATCGTATCAAAGTCATTCTTGGCTTTTCAGATAGGCAAGATGATCCCGTTTTGGCTGTAGCCTTGAATAATGTTGAGCATAAGCAACTCTACGATTCCGGTATTTTAGCGTGGCGTGAAGGTGATAGTTTTAGCGCGATTAAATGTTTTGAGAATTTATCTGATGAATATAAGAATAGTTCCACGCTGAATTTATTTGCCGCTCAAGCGCTAATACGGTATATGGAAGAAAATGGTTGGGATGTGGGCTACATGCCCAGAGCTAGGCGGTATTTGATTAGAGCCAGGCAATCGGGTGCCGATTATCACACCTTAGATATTCTTGAAAAGGCATGCGACGCGCTGGACGAGGACCGTGTTTAACCTGTTTGTTTTCCGAGCTTCCAATCAATGGTAGTCAATCCTAGATTTCCAACATAACCGACACACTTGGCCTAGCTATCGGATTGTGGGTGCCCAGTTTAACAGCTGTGCCAATCCTGATCGTTCTTGCTCCCGATGATACTTACCGCCAGCGTTATGACGCGGGTATAATGGGTTGATGGCACTAGCGAGGCCATTAAGTTCTTCGAATGGCTGAACAAACACTGACAGCGAAGGGTTTCAATCTGTTGGAAGCTCAGGCCTCGGTTCTCCCTATATGCCGGCCTTTGAGCGGGATGTTGGCTAAGTAAAACGTTTTATCCGCTACATTACAGGTCTTGAGGATGATGTCTTGCAGAAGAAAGAGTGGCTTTGTTGCAGAGACTGATGGAAGAACTTCATACTCACTATGAGTGGCTTGGGGAGCGAGGCCGTCAATTGAGAGCCAATGCTTGGTATCTTTTTCATCCATGCCGCAGAAAAGAGCCAAAAGTTCCGGGCGCATCAAGCTACGTCGATATTGGCCCGGTGCAAAGAAAGTGTAATATTTGATAAAGTAAATAAAGACGGCAACCTTAATACTCGTATCATCCCTTTCTTAATTGGCATGATAAAAATAAATGGGATGAGTGTTTACTCCCTTTGGGCATTAATACAGGACGATACACAATGAAGTTGATCGACGCGGGGCACTTGAAACCCTTCTTTTTAGGCCATGTTCTCTTTTTACTGGCTATCGGTTTGTCTGCTTGCAATTTCTTTGAGCGATCGCCAGAAGAATATATTGAAAGCGCTTACACTTATCTTGAGCAAGGTGATTTTACTGCAGCGATTATTGAACTAAAAAGCGCTCTGCAGATAACCCCTGACAATGTTGAGGCACGAAAACTGTTGGCTGATACCTATCTTTCGTCAGGTAAGGGGGTTGAAGCGGAGAAGGAGCTTCGTCGTGCAATTGACTTGGGGATGTCCCGTGTAACGGGTGAAACGACCCTTGCTCGTGCCTTGCTAATGCAGGCCAAATTCCAACAGATTATTGATAGCCCTATCGGGCCTAGGGCTGCTCCCAAGCATAAGCAAGCCGAACTGTGGTCGTTGCGGGGCGAGGCTTATGTTGGTTTGAACAATTTGCAGGCTGCAGATACTGCCTACCATTCAGCACTGGCCCTTGATGCGACCTTACCAGAAGCGCGAATCGGCAGGGCTCGTTTGGCGGTTTTTATGCGTAATGACCTGAATACTGCCCGAAAAGTTGCCCAAGAGGTGTCGGTTTCGAATCCAAGCTTCATGCCGGCTTGGGCTTTATTGGGGGATGTTCATCTAACTGAAGGTGAGTTAGAGCAAGCCGAAGCCATGTATGGCCGGGCTATTGAACTGAGTTATTACCTAACGCCAAATAGCTTGAAGCGGGCAGACGTGCGACTCAGAAATGGCGATATTCCCGGGGCAATTGAGGATATAAACTCACTCAAAGAGATTGGCTACGTTGATCCTGCCTTGTTTTATATTGAAGGACGAGCACATTTTGAAAACGCAGCTTGGACTGATGCGCAAAGAGCCTTTGAGCAAGCCATTGAATTGGCCCCCAAACACTGGCCCGCTAAAGTCTATCTGGCTTCGATACATGTGTCCCAGGGGCGTCGCCAGCAGGCTTTGACTCTGGCTCAGCAATTAACAGCTCAAAAACCAGATGTAAATTATCTGAAAGGTTTGTTGGCGGTTGCTTATATTAATGAGCGCGATTTTTTACAGGCAAAAAAACACCTAGAACTGGCCGTAAAAAACAGCCCAGGTGATGTCTATATTCTCTCCCTGTTGGGGCAGATCACACTACAGGAAGGCAAGCCAGAGCTGGCCCTTGAATATTTATCCCGTGCGGTAGCAATTGATCCCGATTCCGCAGAGCTCCGCCAGCAACTGCGTGTTGCGCAGCTGATAGCCGGTGAGGGTGTTTTATTGAATGCCTTCGGTGACGATGAAGAACGGTTCCTGTCTGCACTACATTACTTTAAAAAAGGGGATTACCAGGCGGCGTTGGCAATTGCACAGCAGCTACATGATGAAACCCCACAGGCGGTTGACCCGCTTAATTTGGCTTCGGCTTGCCTTCTGGCCTCTGGAAATACACTGCAGGCTAAATTGACTTTGGAGCGGGTGCTAAAGATCGAGCCCAACAACCCTTCCGCTGCGAGAAACCTGGCAATCATTGAGTGGCGTTCAGGCAATTTAGCGCGAGCTGAGGTGATTTTATCGAATCTCCTTGTTGTTCATCCACAAGATGAGGCCGCTGTGTTGGTGCAAGCTGCGGTTAAATCAGAACAGAAAAAAACAGAGGAGCTGGTCGAGCTGCTGCAGCAATCTTTACAAGTGAACGCCAGTAGTTATCGGATTAGGTCTATGTTGGCTCTTGCTTACTACAATGCCGGGCGTATTGATGAGCTGCTGATGTTAGTCCGCAATACGCCTTCTCGCCAGCTGTTGGAGCAATCCCGCTTATTGGAACTGCAAGGTAAGGCGTATTTATTACGTGGTGAGTTGGATTTGGCTGTGACGACTTTTGCGTTGTGGGTTGATCAGCAGCCGACGTCAGCCCATGCCCACTTCTTTTATGCTGATGCTCTGTCGAGAGCGGGTAAGCCAGGGCTGGCCAAGCAAGCTCTTGCACTTGCCGTCAGTGCCAATCCGAATTACCTGGCGGCTCGTGTTGGCGAGGTGAAAATGTTGATGCAGGACAAGTTGCTTGACCAAGCTAGACGGGCCATGGCCAAGCTCAAGCAGGACTTCGGGGTATCACCCGCAGTACTGGGGCTGGAGGGGTGGTTGTTATTGGCTGTCGGTGATTTTGCTGGTGCCGAGGAGGCTTTATCACAGGCCGTTGAATTGCAGCCGAGTATGGACGTTAGCTTATTGTTGGCTCGTGCTTTATGGGCACAAGCGAAGTATCAGCCGTCGCTACAGGTTCTACAACAAAGTTTGACGCAGCGTCCAGGCGAGTTGCCGGTGTTGTTGCAGTTGGCAGAAGGGCAAATGGCAAGGGGCTTGGCGCTGGAAGCCGTGGATACCTATCAAGTGATTTTGTATCAAGCCCCGGATAACGTCTTGACGCTGAATAATATTGCCTGGTTGACAAGGGAGAGCAATTTAGAACAGGCGATTATTTATGCTGAGCGCGCCCATCAGCTCGCGCCCGAAGCATCGGGTGTGGCAGATACGCTGGCAATGTTATTACTACAGCAAAATAGCGCATCAGACCGGGCCTTTAGCTTATTGCAAAAAGCGGCGAAGCAGGCGCCGTATAATGCTGAAATTCAGCTGCATTTCGGTGAAATCCTCCTCGCTAGAGTGAATCATAAAGAGGCACGCAAGGTGCTAAAAACGATGGTGTTAAATACTCCGGACTCCCCGTTTGTTAAGCAAGCTCAGCAGTTGTTGAGCACCATTCCGCAACCTTGACGGGGCTTGCGTGCTCAGTTCTCGTTCAAGTACAGCCCCCAGTGAGTAACGGCTAAAGTCGCTTGGCTTTGGTCAGATCTACGCCAAGGGAGAGCTGTGGCGCAAACAGCTCCATCACTATGCCGTCTCAACCTCTATTTCTGTGCTTGGTGGGGGCTTTGAGGTAGCTCTGCACCTCAGGACTTGGAAGTGTCAGTTTTTTTTACAGTTCAAGGTGTTTAGTACACGTTGTTTTAAATAACTTACCTTTTTATTCCTTTAGCCGATGTTTTTATGCTGGATTC
>MAAC01002231.1_pt1 | contig 16799 bp, 12 predicted proteins | sample 1115981 | NCBI WGS metagenome assembly MAAC01 (sample SAMN04961126, study PRJNA320927) | seawater metagenome | isolation source: sample BD02T64 sea water enriched with oil for 64 days | place: USA:Gulf of Mexico | collected 2013-07-27 | reverse complement strand
GTCGATCCCAAAGACATCAAGTCGCGGGTTGAGCTGGATATGCGCTACGGCAATCAGCTGGCGCAAACAGCGGTGGTGAGCCCGGTGGATCGCATTGAATCCGATCAGGATGTAATGACTCTGCTTGATCTGTTCAGCAGTAACTATGAGAACCGCTTCGGTAAGGGCAGTGCCGCCCCCGAGGCGGGCATTCGGGTCAACGTGATTCGCGTGGTGTCTTACGTTGAGCACGAGGCGATAGCACTGGAAACCAGTAACGCCAGCAGCGATGCCAAAGTCGCGCCCATCAGCAGTCGCGATTGCTGGTTCGACGGCACCGACGGCGCCTTGAGTACGAATGTATATAACGTCGCGGATATTCCAGAGGGCGCATCCATCGATGGCCCCGCTCTGGTCGAAACGCCACACACCACTTATCTCGTGTACCCCGGTTGGTCGCTGACCATGGGCAAGCAGGGTTCTGCCTGGCTGCAACAGCACAGCGTCAACTGAGGAGGAGAGCCGCATGAATGAAATAAAAGCACCATCTGAGCGTAGTTTAATTGAGCAGTTTCTCGACGATAACGTCCTTTTTCTCGGCCCCGATCCCGAGATCATGGCCGACCACACCGTCTCTATTCCCACCGAGCAGGAGGTGGCAGCGGTTGATGCCTGGAAAGAGCGCGCCGACGATATACACCTGATTCGCAACCGCTTGCAAACCGCCTGTAATGAGTCTTTCGACATGGTAGAGCAAATGGGTGCCGCCCCCGGTGCCAAGTGGGGTGATCTGATTGCCGGTATTTTCTCCTGCCAGGGGGATTTGTCCCTGTCCAGTGCCGGCGGGGTACTGATCTTTTCGGTGCTGGCCCAGCACCCGGTGAAGTTTGCCCTCAAGTACTGGAAGGATGACCCCACCGTGGGTATTAACGAGGGCGACATCTTTATGCACAACGATGCTCGCTACGGCAATATTCACAACACCGACCAAAGCCTGTCGCTGCCGGTATTTCACAATGGCGAAATCGTCTGCTTTGTCGGCTCCATTGTTCACGAGGGTGAAAACGGTGCCTGCGAACCGGGCGGCATGCCCGGTGGTGCCGAGAGCCCCTACGACGAAGGCCTGAAAATGCCGCCCCTGAAAGTGGGCGAGAATTTTGAGTTTCGCAAAGACCTACTGACCTTTCTGCAGAACTCGGTGCGTGAGCCAAAGCTGCAGTTTGAAGGCATGAAGTCGAAGCTACACGCCTGCCTGCGCATTAAAAAGCGGGTGGAAGAGGTGATTCGCGACTACGGTGTCGATGCCTTTTTGGCAACCATTCGCGGCACCCTCTCCGATACCGAGGCCGAAGTGCGGCGGCGTTTACGTACCTGGCCCAACGGCAAGGTGCAGAGCAATGTCTTCGCCGACAGCACCCTGCGTGAAAACGTGCTGATCAAGATTCGCTGTGAGGTGAGCAAGCAGGACGATGAGTTGATTATCGACCTGCGGGGTTCCTCGCCCGAGTTTTTGAATCGGGCGAATAACACCGTGCTGGCATCGATGAAGGGTATGTTAGCGCAGTTATTTCTGATGTTTATCTGGCCCGACCTGCCGCGCAATCAGGCGGTGTTTGCACCTATTACTGTGCTCACCGATCCAGGCTCGGCGCTCAACTGTTCGCCCGAGGCACCCAATGCCCAGAGCATGATGACCTTCTTCCCGGCCTTTACCGCCGTGCAGAATGCCGTGCCCAAGCTGCTGTTCGCTGCCGGTTATCGCTCCACCGACATTGTCGCCTGCTGGTACAACATGATTACCACCTTTGTTTACGGTGGCTTTAACCAGCATCAGGAATTCGTCGGTAATGTCTGTGCCGATCTCAATGGCATGGGCGGTGCGGCGCGAGCTACACGCGATGGCGAGCACTCGGTGGCACCGATCTTTGCCTCCATGGCCGACATCGGTGAGCAGGAGCTAATCGAAGAAGAAGTGCCGATGATGAAGCTGGTGCCCCACAAGGTGATGGTCGACAACTGTGGTTTCGGCAAGCAGCGCGGTGGCCACGGCTATCAGCAAATTGTCACCCACAAAGATACCCAGGCCTGGGGCTATATGGTCAACACCATTGGTGCCAAATTCCCCTCCACTTACGGCATCTTCGGCGGCTATGCACCGGGCTGTTACCCCCTGTGCAAGGTCAAAGACGTCAATGTCTTTGACGTGATGAAAGACAATCGCGAGCTGATGCGCTTCACCATTGATGACATCATGAACGAACAACCCTTTCCCGATGCGACTTACAGCTCTCACCATGCGGGCCTGCAGTTTGAGCTGGCGGAGCAGGGCGAGTTGTACATGATTACCCAGGGTGGCGGTGGCGGTTACGGCGATGTGCTGGAGCGCGACCCGGCGGATATCGCCAAAGACTGGGCCGACGGCATCGTCTCGAAAAAGACCATCGAGACTATCTACTTCGTGGTGATGGACTATGAGACCGGTGCTCTCAATGCCGAAGCCACTGATAAAGCCCGCGCCGCCGAGCGTGTGGCCCGTCTCGCCCGCGCTAAACCCTTCAAAGAGTTTGCCGCCGAGTGGACCAAAGCCAAGCCCCCCGAAGGCTTGCCCTACTACGGTAGCTGGGATGACCCCAAGGTATTGCACCTGGGTACGTCCGACAAAACCTGCCCCGCCGATGCCATTGAGTCAGTGATGATGCCCGATCCCAAGGATGTTGAAATCGCGGCACTCAAAGCTGAGTTGAAAGCATTGAAGGGCGGCGTCTAAGATGGCGGCATGGGTCAAAACCTGGTTGGCGGGCGAGTCGCAGCAACTGCGCTGGCTCGCCTTCGAAGATTATGCGCGACAGGTGTTCGCCAATAATCATCCCGCGTGGCACACAGAGCCGATGCGCTACGCGGCGGGTTTGGCCGATGCCAATAAAGTGCTGGGCTCACAAGTTGTCAGCTTCGACTTCGGCGCCGTGTTTGCCACTCATGGGAAGCTGGCTGCTGAGTGTGAAGGGGTGGAGAGAATTACCGCCCTACTCGACGATGCTGCTCTTAAGGCTTTTTGTGCCGATGCCATCGGCGCTATGGCCCACCAATTAAGTGCCAAAGTTGATGTGGTGTTACAGCTGCCATCGCCCTCGGCACTGTTAATTTCCCTGGGCGAAGACGCCGCCAATATCGACTTCGACATGCTCGACGATGCAGCAACGGCACTGGCGGAATTGCTGCGCGGTTTTGCCGAATTACCCATCGCAGGTTTGGTTTTAGCCTTCACCGACAACGCTGCCGACCTGGGTGATGAAGGCGAAGCCTGCGAAGTACTACAGGGCCTCGCCGGACATTACGACTGGCTCTTTGCCCTGCGACTGGAAAGTGCTGAATTAAGCGAAGGCCTTGAAGGCCTCGAAGCGGATATTCGCTTGTTGCCCACTATCGATGCTGCTGAGTTGGATGAGCAGGATGGGCCGACAGGGGGTGGATTAAATAGCGCTTTCTGGCGGGGTAGTGACTTTCCATCTGCCGAAAGAATCTGCCGCTATGGTGATGTGCCGGTGGATGTTGACCCGAAAGAGATTGTTGAGCGGGTGGCGAGTTTGAACTAAGCTCTTCTTTCAATAATTAGAAAGGAGAAGGTATCCATGACAAATTTATATGATCTGAGCGCAGTGACTTTTAAACGAGTATTGGCAGCAACAATTGTTGTGCTTGAAAAAGGTGCGGAGCACTTTAACGAGCAGGGCATGGATTTGAATGAACTGGTTGAAATGAAGCTCGCCCCCGATATGGGCGCCTTCCCTTTTCAAGTTAACCTGGTGCAGCATCACACCTTGGGTGCTGTGAAAGGGCTTATTGCCGGAGAGTTTTCTCCACCCCCGCCTTTGCCTGAACTGAGCTACCAGGGCTACATTGATGTGCTCACTGATGCTCTGGCTAAACTTAATGCTATAGAAACCGATGCCGTTCTGGCAACGGCTGGAAAGCCGATGTATTTTCGCTTGGGCGAGCTTGAAATGCCCTTTACATCGGAAAACTTTGTAATGTCCTTTTCGCTGCCCAACCTCTATTTTCACGCCACTACCCTTTATGACATGCTGCGCATTAAGGGTGTGCCTGTGGGGAAAATGGATTTCCTGGGAAAGATGAATATGGGGTTGCCTGAGGCTTAATTGGGGCTGATTAAAATGACACTTATTCAAACTGTGTGCTGGGAATGAGTTGGTTGTTGGCGGTAATCTAAATTCCTTTTGTTGATAAACCCAGGCCTGTCGTTGCAACGATGGGCTTTATTCAATTGATTCGTTTAAAATAATCCTTAAAGCGGTGGGGGAATCTCTCAGGCACAGTCTGAGCGGGTTTTCCAGATAAAAGCATCAGGATTTTTCCAAGTCTCAGGTTTGAATATTAAAAAAATCCACTGCTGAAACCTTGAATGGTAGGGTCACCCGAGATGATTTTTAAGGTAGGGTGACACAGGTTTAGTTGTTAGATAAATAACGGAATCGGAGTAAATTTTCTTGTCTTTTCAAGAAGAAAACCAAAGTAGAGTTGCGCTCGTTACTGGATCTACATCAGGAATTGGTAAGGGAATTGCGGAGAAGCTTGCTAGTGATGGGTTTATAATCGCCTTCCATTCACGATCATCTGTTGATGAAGGCAATGGACTAGCAACGGCCCATTTGAACGCAACATACACGCAGGCAGATTTATCCGATCAAGAGCAGGCGAAATATTTAATAACAGAAGTACTTTCTAAACATGGTCGGCTTGATGTGTTGGTCAATAATGCTGGTATCAACGCCATGATTCCCCATGGGGAGCTTAAAGAAGCTTCGCCGGATATATGGCGAAAACTTTATGAGGTAAATGTTATTGCACCATGGACTCTTATTTCAGAGTCTGAGCAAGCACTACGCGAAGCGTCTCATCAAAATCAATCTAGCTGTATTGTAAATATAAGTTCACATGCTGGTGTGCGCCCAAAAGGTGCATCTATTCCGTATGCTGCTAGTAAGGCTGCTCTGAACCATATGACCAAGCTCTTAGCTTTAAGTTTGTCGCCTGAGATCCGAGTAAACGCTATTGCGCCAGGTTTAGTTGCTACACCAATGACTGAGAGCTGGACAGCTGCGCAAAAACTATGGAAAGAGCAATCACCTATGGCCCGTGGTGCAAAACCAGGTGAAATTGCTCATACAGCATCGATGCTGGTCTCGAGTAGCTATCTTACGGGTGAAATTATTTTAGCTGATGGTGGTTTAAACCTTACATAAATTTCAATTATCTACAAGTAATTCAAGCGGACACATGAAAACGTGCCGGTTTTTTAAGCTTAAGAAAAGAAACTAGTCTCAAATATAATTTTAAAATCAATTTTTCTTCCCTTTTGTCGTTACTCAACTGACGCTTGAGTGTAGGCTTATGACCCCTTCTAAAATTGAGCTTTTACCAAAGCCACTTGCGTCGTATTGAAAGGCCAGGCCTCATGGCTTGTTCGAAATGAAGGGGGATAATAAAAGTACCACCGTCGGTTTTCCTGCCTGGATGTGAAGCCTCGTATTTAAATACAGTTAATAATTTTTAAAAAAACAAGGAAGAGTAATTAATGAATGATCGCCCTGATTATATCTACACTGGCGGTACGCCGATCATGCGTACACCCTTGCAATTAAAAAAAGCCAATATGTATGGCTTTTTTATTAAGGGTAAGTTGTCATCATTACAGAGTACCGTTGATGAAACCTTGAATACGGCAGCGGCTGGAAAGCTCACTTTTAAGGTGATCTCTCCCTATGTGCTGACCACCTTCACCCGTGTCGGCCATGCTAACTCTGCGGTGGCCGTTGATAGGGATAAAGGCTGGATTACCGAGGTGGACGTTATCACCTGGGTAATGCTCGGGCAGGTGGATGATGAGGGTGAATATACTGATATTTACTGGTATCCCTGTCATGTCTTCGTTGATAACGGCATGGCGATGATCAATGGCCGTGAGTTGTATGGCTACCCAAAATACCTGTGTGACTACCAAATCCCCGAAGTGGGTGAAGATCCATTACGCTGCGCAATACAGGCCCAGGGCTTTAAACAGTTTTCTGCCGAGACGGAGATCGCCTTACACCCCTTGCTGGATGTTGTCGCCACGAAAAAAGATAATCCCCATCGACCCATTAAGAACTTTATCGATTTTCTGGTGCAGGCTTTCGATGTACTGAAAACCATGCCCGATTTTTTGGATCTTGATGCCTCGGCCTGGGAGGAAATGATTTCGCTGTTGTTAAAGCCGCGTATCCCGCAAATCTTCTTAAAGCAGTTCCCCGATTCTGCCGGTGTCAAAGCGGTGTATCAGGCCTTGATTACCGCACCCGCCAATGTCGAAAAAGTACACGGCGGTTCAATACTGGGTTATGACTACGAGGCGACGGTCCATGCCTTTGATAGCTTCCCCCTCAATAAAACCCTGGGTTTACCACTGGGGCCGTCGCCTGCGGTGTTGGCCTTTAACCTGGATTTTGACTTTACCGTCACCGAGGGTGAGGAGCTGTTTGATAACTCCATAGTGCAGCCGGAAAAAATTGCCGTTCTCGGTGGTGGTGTTGGGGCAATGACCAGTGCTTATTATTTAACGAATCAGCCGGGTTGGAAAAACAAATACGACATCACCATTTACCAAATGGGTTGGCGCTTGGGGGGCAAGGGTGCCAGTGGTCGCAATGCGGAATATGGCGAGCGCATAGAGGAGCACGGTTTACATATCTGGTTCGGTTTTTATGAAAATGCCTTTGCGATGATGAAAGAGGCCTATGGGGCTCTCGATCGACCGATTGATGCCCCTTTGGCGACCTGGCAGGATGCCTTTAAACCCCACGACTTTATCGCCTTGTCAGAGCATATCGGTGATGAGTGGAAAATGTGGAAGTTAATGTTCCCGCGCTTGCCCGGTGAGCCGGGTGATGGCTCGGAATCCATCTCGTTGTGGAAAATAGCGGTGGCAGTCTGGGCCTGGATTAAAAAGTCGGTTACTGATTTTCACGTGTTGCGAGAACAGTCGGCCGATGCAATAAAGATTTCTGAAAGCGCTGAAAACCTCAGCTGGTTTAAACGCCTTGCCGAAGAGGTGAGAGAGGACTTTGATGAACTGGGCGATGATATAAAAAGTGCGGCCGATACCCTGCATAAACTCATGGACAATATGTCCGATGTCTTCAGTGAGCACTCAAGCTTGCAGCACTCTTTATTAAAGCAGGGTTTACAGGCGATTAAGCAATCGATAGAAAAAGATATCGAGTCTTTGCTCGATGCTAATGATGAATTACGGCGTTTGTATATTGCCATTGATCTCGCCCTGGCGGTGCTGACGGGCATGTTAGAAGACGGTGTTTTTCTGGAGGGCTTCGATGCCATTAACGACATCAACTTTTATGACTGGTTAGAAAAGCACGGTGCCAACCCCGAATACAGCGTGCATTCAGCGCCTATTCGTGGCTTTTATGATCTGGTCTTTGCCTATGAAGAGGGTGATTTCGCCAAGCCCAATATTGAGGCGGGCACGATATTACGCGCCATGATGCGCATCGGCCTTTGTTATAAGGGCAGCATTATGTACAAAATGCAGGCCGGTATGGGCGACACTATTTTCACACCCATTTATGAGGTGCTAAAAGAGCGCGGTGTTAAGTTTAAGTTTTTCCACAAGGTGGATGAATTAATTCCCGCAGGTGACAGCATTGAAGAAATTCATATCACCCAGCAGGTGTCGGTGGTTGATGGTGATGAATTATACGATCCATTAGTCGATGTCAAAGGCCTGGGCTGCTGGCCCAGCACACCAAATTATTCACAGCTAGAACCCCAGCAGGCAGCTTTATTAAAGTCGGGAAATGTCAATCTTGAATCCAACTGGAGCAATTGGCCCGAGTTATATGAGAATCAGTTTGGCGAGCCCCTGCCGCAATTGACACTCAAAAAGGGTCGGGATTTTGATCGCATTGTCTTTGGTATATCGGTGGGCTCCATTCCACAGCTTTGTCCGCAGCTCTTGCCGCTAAGCCCGGCGCTGAAAACCACCACTGAAAAAGTGAAAACGGTGGTGACACAGGCTGGCTTGACCAACCCAAAGGGCAGGAGCCGGTATTAAGTGGCTTTTCGGAGCCCTACGATACTTGGGCTCCCATGAGTCAGCTTTTATGCCGCGAGGATTGGCCGGCTGGGCTCGACCCGCAAAACGTTTCCTATTTTTGCAGCGCCATGCCGATGGCTAGTTTCCCCCCGGTAACGGACCATGAATTCCCCGCCCGCTGTAAGGCGCTCGCAAAGCAGGCCGCCATTGAGCAGCTTGATGAACGAATCACGGCCCTGTGGCCCTATGCGGGTGCCCCGGGTGATTTTAAATGGCAGTGGCTGCTTGACCCTGAAAACGCTAGTGGCGAGGCGCGTTTTGACAGTCAATTCTGGCGTGCCAATATTGATCCCTCTGAGCACTATGTGATGTCGGTGGTGAACAGTAGCCAGTACCGCATTGCTGCGGATGGCTCTGGTTTCAGCAATTTGTTTATGACCGGTGACTGGATTAAAACCGGTCTCAATGCGGGCTGTGTGGAGGCTGCGGTGATGGCCGGCATGCAATGTTCGCGGGCAATGACCGGTTACCCGAAAGATATCAAGGGTGAAACAGATTTATAACTGAGGAGGAGGGGGAAGAGGGTCAGCTTACTAGCAGGCCATCGACCCCGCCGACTGTATATCATCGGCTCTGGCTTTGCGGCGCAATGTCTTGTACTCATACATGCGTGTGTCGGCCAGGGTGATCATATCGTTGGCCGATTTGCACTCATTGGTACTGGCGATGCCGTAGCTGATGCCGACGCCCTCAAAGCCATCCTGGTGCAGTTGTTCTTCAATTCGCGCTATGGCGGGGGTAATCACCTCTTCGCCATTGGCATGGGCAACGATAGTGAACTCATCGCCGCCGATGCGGTAAACCTTGCGGTCATTTACCGCAAGTTTGCTCAGGTGATTGGCAAAGGTACGCAACAGCTGGTCGCCACGCAAATGTCCCTCGGTGTCGTTAATGCGCTTCATGCCGTCTAAATCAATCAGATAAAGGATGGTCTCGGGGTGGATGGTTTCTGGGGCTGGTTGCTCAAAAGCCTGGGTAAAGTCTTGATCAAAGGCGTGGCGATTGGCAATGGCGGTTAAATGGTCGGTGCGTGTCATGGCCAGCATCGTTTGCATGCTTTGTAATGCCTGATCTTTCTCGATGGCAAGAATGCGAATTCTATCCGCCAGGGCCAGGGCGAGAAGAATGGCATCGAAGGTGCCACCGTATAAAGTAAATAACTCTGAATTACGCACCAGATCAGGTAGCAAACCGACGTTGGCCGGCAGAATAAACATGCCCGGAATGAGCAGGGCAATAAAGGCAAAGACGAAATAGCGCGCCGGTCGAAAGCCGCTGCGCATACTGGCGATAGAGCTAATCAGCGCCAGTATTAACCAATAACTGATCACGAATGTCGCTAGCATGTGGGCATAGCGCATGGCGATAAAGCAGCTGGGTAGCAATAACAGTGGCAGCCAGTAATTGACTCGACTGAAGGCTGCCAGGCGAGGGAAGCGATTTTTGAGGTCTAAAAACTCCATATAGAACAAAGTGTTCAATACGGGTAATAAAAAGAAGGGGACGTAGTGTAGCTGCAGATTGTGAAAGCGGAATAACTCCGCGGGCAGGTGGAAGGTAAATGCCCAGGCGAAGAAATAGGTGACGAGGTAAAGCGAATAATAAAAATAGGCTTTGTCGCGGGTGGTGATAAATATGAAGATGTTGTAAAGCGCGAGGGTGAGTAGGGCGCCAAAAGCAATCAGTGCGAGTACGTTCTCCCATGCCACACGGCGTTTGAAAGTCGCCGCCGACATCCACTCAAAATCCGGGAAAGAGGCAAAGTAGGGGCTTTCAAGCAGTAACAATAGTTTTGCACTGGCGCCTGGGGGCAGCGATATATTTTTGCCGTAGTGCAGCATATAGTCACGATCAGCGGTGTATCCGGTTTTGAAGCTTTGTACAGCACCGCTTTCTGAGTAGAGCCTGACCTCTACGTTTTCAATCAGTGTGCCGCCGGGGTTCATTACCCAGGTGGCGATATCGCTGTCATTGCGTAATTCTGCGTAATACCAATAGCTACCGCCAAATAGACTAACGCTTGAGAGGGTGGGGAGTCGGCTAATAAAGTCGGGAATGTCGGCAGCGCTGGAGGGGAAGCCTTCATCGCCAGCATGATAGAGCTGGCCACTGTGATTTAGCACTGTCACGTCGCCAGCCTGGATGGCGACTACTTCAGACTGGCTGGCCGGGGTGTATAACAACAATAAAATAAACAGCAGGACGAACAGAAGGCCCATGCACGGTGATGCCACGGGTGCGATGTCAGCACCTTTACAGGGTTTATCCTCGAGGCAATACGCAATCTTTAAAAACACAACTCGTGCCTGGTTAGTCCTTTAAATACGTCCAGAGGTCTGAAGGCGACTTGAGTGCTAGTTATTTTTTTATTTCCTTTGCGACCGAGTCTACCGTAGCCATTTTTAAAATGCATCCCCGGCCATCGCTTCCTGCCTCCGGCTAATTTTTTTGTGCAGGCCTTAATCCGGGTTCTTTTATAGGTAGATACCCGGCTGATTCCCGCCGGCTTAATAGATAGACAGCTGCGCCTCAGGAGCTGATGTCGCGACCTCCTTAGGGCGAGGCTAGCGCGGGGCCACATCTTTCCTGGTGTTTGAATAAAACATTGAAGCCTTATTTACCCGGCGGATGATGTCTTCGTTAGCGAGCCGCCGGGTGTCGGCAATTATTCTTCGAGGGTTTTTCCCGAACCGCCAAACTCTTTCGGCAGGTCATTAAATTTCGGTAAGCCATCGGGCACGGACAGGGTTTTTTCGCCGTAATAAATGTGCATGCTGCCGGTATGGGTTTTCTCAGGGATGATGTTGAGGTAGACATCCGTCATGCCCATTGCTGGGTGTTCGCTCATCACGTGTCCGCCGCACTCGGTGCAAAATCGGCGGTGACTGGCCTCCGTCTTGGCAAAGGAGCCGAGCTTGTCTTCCCCGGCGGTGATTTTTACCGCATCGGGCGCCCACAGACTAAAGGCGTTAACCGGTGCGCCCGCCCATATTGCACAGTCAGTGCAATGGCAATAGCCCATGACTTTGGGCTCGCCGCTAACTTCAATTTTTACTGCGCCGCAAAAGCAACTACCGCTTTGTGTTTCACTCATTATTATTCTCCTGTAACGGCCGGTCTTTTTGACCCGCCTCTTGGCTAAGCATCCATCCAGAAAAATCAGCTGGGTTCAGACCTTACCGCTTAAGGCTACAAAAACTCAAACCTTGATTCAGGCAGAGAGCCTCTTGAGTCACTAATGGCTACTGACTTTGCCCCTAATAGATACGGTATCTTGTTATATGATGTGCCTATAATTCTAATGCTATTGATAACAGTGAGATCACGCCATGCAACACACCAGCCAGTCGGCCCAGTTTATGTTTCGCAATACCCTGTGGCGGCACGCTAGTAAAACGGCGGTGGTGATTGGCGAGCGCGCCTATACCTATCAACAGCTGGATGAGCTATCGAACCACCTTGCCGCCCATCTCGCCAACAGCGGCGTGGCGAAGCAGGACAGGGTGGCGATTTTGCTGCGCAACTGTATTGAGTATGTGGTCACCGACCTGGCGATTATCAAACTTGGCGCGGTGAAGGTGCCGCTCAACGAGATGCTCAGCCGGGATGATGTCGCCTATATGCTCGGTCACTCGGGTGCTAAAGCCCTGGTGCTGCACAGCTCGCTGAGGGATAAGCTCGACTCGGCCGAGTTGGCGAAGACAGAACTTGCTCACCGTCTGGAAGTCGATGATGTCGGCAGCGGGGTTATGGCAGGTCATAGCGCCTGGGGCGAATTATTCGCGGGTGACTTACAAAGCTTTACCTGGCGTGAAGTTGGCCCCGACGATGCCGCGTTCATCCTCTATACCGGCGGTACCACGGGGCGGCCGAAGGGCGTGATGCACAGCCACGGGGCGATGATGATTAATGGCCTCAGCCATGTCATTCACGGCGAAATTGCCGAGGGTGAAAAGCTGCTGCTAGTGAGCCCGCTGCCCCACTCCGCCGGTTTCTTTTTACAGACGGCACTGTTGCAGGGTGCGACGGCCTATGTGCAAAGCAAATTCGACCCCGAGACGGTGCTCGAGACCATCGGCAAAGAGGGCATCACCTGGACCTTTATGGTGCCGACGATGATTTATCGGGTGCTCGATGCCTACGAGCCGAGCCAGCACAACATTGACTCCCTGCGCACGCTGATTTATGGCGCGGCGCCGATTACCCGCGTGCGCCTGCGCGAGGTACTGGATAAATTTGGCCCGGTCCTGCTGCAATTATTTGGGCAGAGTGAAGTGCCCAACTTTGCCACCAAGTTGTCGAAGGCCGACCACCTCGACGAGCGCTTTCTGGGTTCCTGCGGGCAGCCGATTATTACCGCCGATGTGCGCATTGGTGATGATGCTGGCGCCAGCCTGCCCTTTGGCGAGGTCGGTGAAATCATGGTGCGTTCGCCCTATACCCTGGCCTGCTACTACAATGCGCCGGAAAAAACCGAGGAGGTGTATAACGGTGAGTGGGTGAGAACGGGCGATGTCGGTTATCAGCTCGATACCGGCCATGTGTTTATTGTCGATCGTTCCAAGGACATGATTATCTCCGGCGGCATGAATGTGTATTCCTCGGAAGTCGAAAACGTGGTGCAGGAATTTCCCGGTGTGCAGCAGGTGATGGTGATTGGTATTCCCCACGAAGACTGGGGCGAGGCGGTGTGTGCGGCCGTGGTGCCAGCGGCAGAAGGGCTGGATGAACAGGCGCTGATCGCTTTTTGCAAAGACAAGCTCGCGGCTTATAAAGTGCCGAAGACGATCGATATTGTTGCGGCGATTCCACTGACCGCCTACGGTAAGCCCGATAAAAAAGCCCTGCGCGTGAAGTACTGGGGGGATCAAACCCGCCAGGTGAATTAAATGGCAGTCCAATGATTCCGGTGACGGTGATTACCGGCTTTTTGGGCAGCGGTAAAACCACACTCATTTCCCGCTTGCTGCAAAGCCCGGATCTCGCCGACACGGCGGTGATCGTCAATGAGTTTGGCGAGACCGATCTCGACCATAGCCTGATCGCCGCCAGTAGCGAAAACATTTTACAGTTAATGAATGGCTGTATTTGCTGCACCATCCGCGAAGATCTCGCCCTTGAGTTACGCAATTTATTTCATCTACGCACCCTGGGCGATGTGCCGCGCTTTAACCGTGTGCTAATTGAAACCACCGGTCTGGCCGACCCGGTGCCGATTGTGCACACGCTGATGGCCAATACCGAGTTGCGCAAGGTCTATCGCATGCAGGCAGTGGTGACATTGGTGGATGCCGTGGCCGGCGAGCGCACCCTGGCCGATCAGGCGGTGTCCCGCCGTCAGGTGGCCCTCGCCGATGAGTTGTTGATCGCTAAAGCTGATCTGGTTGATGAGCAGGACATGGCCAGGTTGGGAGCTTTACTCGGTGACATGAATCCGGCGGCAAAGGTGCGCGATAGTCGCGACTTGAGTGTCGCCGAGATTATCCCCATCCTCGCCTCAGACAATCATTACCCCTTAAAGGGCAAGTCTGACAATATTGAAAAGTGGCTGGCGGCGGGGTCTCCCCCTGAACATGATGGCGAGCAGCAGTCCGGGCATGGCAGCAGCATTCAGACTTTCACCTTGCATCGCGAGGAGGCCCTGGCCCTGGCCGATGTGATCCTTTTTTTTCAGGCACTGGTCAATTATGATCCCGACAGGCTGTTGCGGGTCAAAGGCCTGGTGGCTGTGGAGGGTAAGCTGACGACGCCGGCGGTGGTGCACTGCATCCGTGACAAAGTTTACCCCTTGCTGTGGCTCGATGCGTGGCCGGGGGATAAGGCAACAACCCAGTTGGTGTTTATTACCGACGGCATTGAAAAAACAGAAGTTGAGAAAATTTTATACGACGTTTGCAATCAGTAAACGACAACTAAACCTTAAACACTAGGAGATCGACATGGGACGAGTACAAGACAAAGTGGCATTGATTACCGGCGGTACAGCGGGCATTGGCTATGCCACGGCAGAGTTAATTGGCAAGGAAGGCGGCAAAATTGTGATCACCGATTTGCGTCCGGTTGAGGGTGAAGCCTCGGCGCAGAAGCTGCGTGAGCAGGGTTATGACGCGATGTTTATCGAGCAGAACGTGACCGACGAAGCGCGCTGGAAAGAAGTCGTGGCCGCTGTGGTCGAGAAGTACGGCCGTCTCGACATCCTGGTTAACAACGCCGGTGTTGGCGAACAGACCGACATGGAAGAAAGTGATTTGGCCCACTGGCGCTTTGTGAATTCGGTGAATATGGAAGCCGTGTTTATGGGCACCCAGAATGCCATCAAGCAAATGAAGCTCAACGGCGGCGGCAGTATTATTAATATCTCCTCCATCGAAGGCCTGGTGGGCGATCCCCGCTTTGGTGCTTATAACGCCAGTAAGGGTGGTGTGCGTTTGTTCTCCAAGTCGGCCGCACTGTATTGTGCCGAGAAAAAATACAACATTCGCGTCAACTCCCTCCACCCCGGCTTCACCGTCACGCCGATGGTTGATGGCGCCATTGACCAGTTTTCACCGGAAGATTCCGAGCGCATCAATCGCGAAATTGCCATTGGCTACATGGCCGAGCCCATCGATCAGGCCTACGGTATTTTGTTTTTAGCCTCTGACGAGTCACGCTATATGACCGGCACCGAGCTGGTTATCGACGGCGGCTTTACTTGCCACTAAGACCCAGGGAGGGAATAGAGATGGGCAGAGTACAGGATAAAGTCTGTTTGATTACCGGCGGTACCGGTGGCATTGGCTATTCGGCGGCGGAGTTAATGTGTCGCGAAGGTGGCAAGGTGGCGATTACCGATCTGCGCCCCAAAGAGGGTGAAGCCTCGGCTCAGGCCTTGCGTGACCAGGGTTATGCGGCGATTTTTATTGAGCAGGATGTCACTTCTGAAAGCCGTTGGCCGGAAGTCATCGCCGCCGTGGTGGCCGAGTATGGCCGCCTGGATGTGCTGGTCAACAATGCGGGCGTGGGTGCGGCCACCGACCTTGAAGAGAGCGATCTGGCCCACTGGCGTTTTATTCAGTCGGTGAATCTGGAGGCGGTCTTTATGGGTACCCAGAATGCCATTAAGCAGATGAAGCTCAATGGTGGCGGCAGCATCGTCAATATTTCTTCGATTGAAGGCATTATCGGTGACCCGCGATCGGCGGCCTACAACGCCAGTAAAGGCGGTGTGCGCCTGTTTACCAAATCGGCGGCACTGTATTGCGCGGAGAAGAAATACAATATTCGCGTTAATTCGGTGCATCCCGGTTTTACCAAAACACCAATGGCCGAGAGCGCTGGCGATCTCTTTGGCCCGGACGATTTAGTGCGCATTCAGCATGAAATCGTGGTCGGTCATATGGCCGAACCCCAGGATCAGGGTTACGGTATTTTATACCTGGCATCGGATGAGTCGAAGTATGTCACCGGTACTGAGTTGATCATTGACGGTGGTTATACCTGCCACTAGTGTTGGACGGGTCGGGGCATGACTGGTTTGCCTCGGCCTTTGGTTGACAGTTGTCATTCGCTTGAAAAGGCTGCCGGTATGCGCTCGATACTCTTACTCAATGCCAAGGGGGGCTGTGGTAAAACCACCATGGCGACCCATATTGCGGCCTACTATGCGCAGAAGGGCAAAAGGGTGGTATTGGCTGACTTTGACCCCCAGGGCTCGAGTATGGATTGGCTGGCCGCTCGGCCCGCTGAGCGACCGCGCATTCGCGGTCTGGCTGCCTGGCAGAACCAGGTGCGTGTGCCGAAGAATACCGACTATTTGATTATCGATAGTCCGGCTGCCGTCAGTGGCCGCCCGCTGGCGAATCTGGTGCAGCGGGCCGACAGTATTTTAATTCCCGTGCTGCCTTCGCCCATCGATATTCGTGCCGCCGAACATTTTATCGGCCAGTTAAATGCCTTGCGCAGGGTGCTCAATACCCAGGTTAAACTGGCCACGGTGGCCAATCGGGTGCGCGAAAATACTCTGGCGGCGGGTGATCTCGATGATTATCTGGAGATGATCAAATTGCCCAATGGCAAGAAAGTCCCCTATCTGGCCTTGCTGCGCGCCAGTCAAAATTATATTCGCGCGGCGGAGTCGGGTTTATCGATCTTCGAATTTTCAGCGGCGAAAACGCAAGTTGATAGAGAGAGCTGGAAGCGGGTGTTTCGCTGGCTCGATAGTAAGCGCAGTCTGCCGGCGCCGCAGGATTAGCGAGATTGTGACGTTAGACGTTTAAAAAGAACGCTGGAAAAATCGACACAAAAAAGCCGCAAATTATTGCGGCTTTTTTGTGTTCAGCTGTCGCCTTAGTTAGGCGGCGAATCAGGTAGCAGTGGTACCACCGTCAACCACAATCTCAGCACCGGTCACCCAGGGTGACTGATCGCTGGCCAGGTACAGGGCGGCGTTGGCAATATCGGAGGGCTGACCAATCATGCCCAGTGGTGTGCTGCGCTCAAAGGCATCTTTGACCTTGTCGGCAGAGGGCGCGAGACCCGCATCGACGAAGCCTTGCAGCACGCTTTCACCCATATTGGTGGGGATCAGGCCGGGATGGATGGAGTTGACGCGGATGCCGTATTTCAGGCTGGCGAATTCCACAGCGGCGGCTTTAGTGAGCAGCTTAACGCC
>MAAC01006713.1_pt1 | contig 16806 bp, 14 predicted proteins | sample 1115981 | NCBI WGS metagenome assembly MAAC01 (sample SAMN04961126, study PRJNA320927) | seawater metagenome | isolation source: sample BD02T64 sea water enriched with oil for 64 days | place: USA:Gulf of Mexico | collected 2013-07-27 | reverse complement strand
TGTTATAACAAAGTCGTACTCAATCGTACGTAGCTCTTTTTTAAAGCGGGATAATTCACCACCAAAACAGGCTTTAAATAAATTCTTACGCCAACGGCGATGGGCCGTTTTAATGGTATTGCGTACGGCAGGATGCCAGGTGGGGATTTCGGCAAAAGCTTCATCCACGGCCCAATCAAATTGAATGCCGGGAATAGCTTGCTGCGCATCAGTGAGTGCGGGCAACGCCTGAACCAGGTCGCCCATGGAACTTAGTTTTACAATCAGTACTTGCATCTATGAACAACTAGGTTGAGGTTACTCAGTATAAAAGCTTTGATGAAATAACACAGCACGCATAGTAAGAACGATGGGTGAGGCCCAATGCTTCAAAGCCAAGTGTTACGAAACCGTGACCTACGAAACCGTGACTTATAAAACCAAGGGTTATGAAAAAAGCTTTTTCAATTTAGCGCTCAAACTATGAAAAAACTTATGTTTACCCAATGCAGCACTATTCACCAAATAATTCATCTGAATTGAGCGACGCTGGCCCACCAGAGGCTTATGGCCATGCCAACAATTATCCGTCACTCTAAAGGCCACCATGGTACCAGCACTGGGGGGAATCTCATCAACATAGTCTTCGATATCGGTGCCGTTACGCAGAACACGTAAATAACCACCTTCATGGGCCCATTCTTCATTGAAGTAGAACAGCACCGTAATCACCTTGGTTTTAGAGTCCGTATGAATACGACCATCTTTCTGACGCATAACGCCCCGTACGGTGTACATCGTGGGAGAGTCGGACAAATCCACACCAAATTTGGCTTCAATGGCTGAGCGGAATTGATCACTGCTCAGCTCCTTTATCAACGCATCAAAACCAGGACCGCTATCGACTTCAGCAATGGGAATACTGCCGGGATGCTGAATCTCAGGAAAATCTGACAGTACGGCCTGCAACTGATCCTCTTCAAAAGCGTCTGACAACACCATATAAGGATAAGGATCCGTTTTTAGTACAGTTTCATGCAGAGCATCATATCTAAGCATCTAAGGGCTATAAAACAGGTTGCTGGTGGGAACACGATGCTAGCACAGTCCAGAGAAGGCACCAAAGCCAACCCCATCAAAGCAGGATTCAGATCAAAAAGGCCTTCAGATCAAATACCGTCGCCCGCAAAACAACCCTACCCCTACCGTCACTTTTTCAGGATTACTTGGCACCTATAGTTACCTATCGCTTAACGCAGGCGCAAACCAATGCTGTGTACGATTAGCAATGGCAACCAACGAAAGCATCACCGGTACCTCTACCAGCACACCCACCACCGTGGCCAACGCCGCACCGGAGTGCAGCCCAAACAGGGAAATAGCCACAGCGACGGCTAATTCAAAAAAGTTAGAGGTCCCAATAAGGCTGGCAGGTGCAGCAATGTTATAGGGTAACTTCATGACCTTTGCAGCGCCGTAGGCCAGTACGAAAATTCCGTAGGTTTGTATCAGTAGTGGAATAGCAATCAACACAATAGTCTGAGGTTGACTGATAATAGTTTCTGCCTGAAAACCAAATAACAGCACCACCGTCGCCAGCAAACCTACAATAGACCACGGTTTCAATTGATGAACAAATTCAGACAACCGCTGGTCACCACTCTCTCCACTACCATTCCCATTACCATCCCTACGACAATGGCCTTCCAGTTTATGTCGCGTTATGGAACCAGCTACCAAGGGAAGTACCACATACAAAATCACGGATAACAGCAACGTCCCCCAAGGGACGTGAATATCACTTACACCCAACAAAAACGCAGTCATTGGCGCAAAGGCAAACACCATGATGATGTCATTTACCGACACCTGTACCAGCGTGTAGTTTGGGTCGCCCTTGGTCAGTTGGCTCCAGACGAACACCATTGCTGTACAGGGCGCAACACCAAGCAGAATCATCCCGGCGATATATTCATTTGCAGATTGAGGATCAACCCAGTCGGCAAAAAACCCTTTGAAGAACAGCCAACCCAGCGCCGCCATGGTGAAGGGCTTAATAAGCCAGTTGATCACCAATGTCAGAATAAGCCCCTTGGGTCGCTTGCCTACTTTCTTAATAGACGCAAAATCAACCTGCACCATCATGGGGTAAATCATGATCCAGATTAAAATGGCCACGACCAAGTTCACGTGGGAAAATTCAATACCCGCAATAAGTGCGAAAGCACTTGGCACCACATTGCCAAGAAACACACCTGCCACAATACATAAGGCCACCCACAGTGAAAGGTAACGTTCAAACAACCCCATTAATAACTCCTCAGTGGTACATCATCATTCACGCTATAACGCCAAAATTCAGCCCTATATATGAAAAAACACATATGTAAAATTAAATTTTTAGCAGCAACTGGCCACACGATTAGGCCTATCTCCCATACGCGATAAATTGGCCAAGTTTGTTTTTAGAAACGCTTTATTCGCGTTATTTGTCTGCTCTAGCACCAACGTTGTCCAGTCCGGTAAAGAAGGATTAATTCGGTAATAAACCCACTGTCCCTGTTTGCGATCAAGGAGCAACCCACACTGGCGCAGTTGGGCTAGATGCCTGGAAATCTTGGGCTGACTCTCGCCTAAAGCTACTGTGAGTTCGCACACGCATAACTCCCTTTCGCTCTCAATCAGCATCAGGCACCGAAGCCGGGTTTCATCTGCCAGGCATTTATAAAATTGAACGGGATTCATGAATGACAGCCATTAAATAGAGCAAAAGCAATCATATATATGATTTTTCGTATATACAAGTTGAAATAAAAGTTCTGCTGCTTATTAGCTCCATGTATGTGGCATAGCTGACCATCAAGTAGGGACTCCATGGTAGTAATGCCATAGAAACAGCGACCCAATGCTTCGATAGGGCGCCCAATGCGCTATGAGATTCCGTGCTTGCTTAGGTGTAGGCTTGCAATCGAGATTTTTCAACCTTCCAAGAGCAACCAAAAGTGCCAGATCGTCCGCGGGAAAGATGTCTTCTCGTTGAAGTGAGAACATCAGGTAAATCTCTGCACTCCAGCGACCAAAACCTCTTAAAGCCGTAATCGCTTTGATCGCCGTCTCGTCACTCATTGCCTCTAACCCTTTAACATCAAAGCTTTTGGATTGGACGGCACCAGCAAGAGACTTAGCGTATTCAATTTTACGGTAGGATAACCCTGCTTCACGCAAAGCTGTGTCCTCAGTTGCCATTAAGGCATCTGCGGAAACCTCAGGTAACAGGTTCACAACACGCCCCATGATTACGCGGGCAACATTTGTTGAAATTTGCTGACTGACAATAATCGAAAGGAAAGCTTCAAACCCCTTAGGGCGAAGACGAGGTGGCGGAGGGCCGAAAGCTGCCAGTGCATTTGCAACGTCTGCATCGACTCCTGCTAAATAACTCATGTTTGCGGCAATTGATTCTTTATTCATAGGGCTTATGTAGTAGTCCATCTCTTTAATACTTTTCGCATGTGGACGCTTCTTTTTCTAATAACATTTTCTTTTTATCCATACCCCAGCGATACCCTCCAAGCCCCCCATCACTTCTTAGAACACGATGACATGGAATCAAAACACCGATACGATTTTTAGCACATGCTGTTGCAACTGCACGAACCGCTTTGGGGTTATTAATTTTATCCGCCAAGTCACTGTAACTAAGCACATCACCTTCGCGAACACTCAAAAGGAATCGCCATACTTTTATTTGAAATGCAGTGCCGCGCATATCGAGTGGTAAATCGGGCCTGGGCGCAGCTTCGCTAAGGTGCTGGTCCAGTGCTTTTATCCATGCATCAAGCTCAGGAGCGTCTTGTGCCGAAGACGCGCAAATTTCAGCATTAGGAAATTCCTCTCTTAGCATAGAAACCAACGACTTTTCACTATCTCCAAACTGAACAAAACAGACACCCTTTTTTGTTGCAGCCATGCCAATTAAGCCCATCGTCGTTTCACGACAACTAAAAAAAATCATCTCCCCTGATCCTCCGGATTGATAAACTTTTGGTGTCATACCTATATTGCGTGAAGCCTCTCCATAAACGCGACTAAGGGAGCCAAATCCAGATGAATAGATTGCTTCGGTAATACCCTCACCCTTTTTTAGAGTCCTTTTGAAATACTGCATTCGAATAGCATCTTGATAGGCTTTAGGCGAAATGCCAAATGTCTCTTTGAATATCCTCTGCAATCTAGATGGAGAGAGCCCGATAATCTCAGCCAAGCTTGCAAGCGTTAAAGTTTCTAAAGCATGCGCCTCAATATATCTTGCCATCTCAACCAAACGGGAAATCCTAGCGTCCCCTTCATTAGGCAAGCAACGTTTACATGGGCGAAACCCAGCTACAATTGCTGCCGATTTACTTGGAAGAAATCTTAGGTTTTCGGGCCTAGCATGCCTGCTAGGGCACGATGGTTGACAAAATACGGACGTGGTGATGACGCCATAATAAAAACGCCCATCACAGGACTTATTCCTTACGGCTATGGCTTCTCGCATTTCTTGTTCAGATGGCATGGACATCGCGTTACCGTTAATTTGCCGTTAATATTCGCTATGTAATCCTACTTATCGCGTTACGGCCATCCGTTTATTGCTAAGCAATTACTATCCTAGCCAATATATAAATATTAAACAGAGCCATTTAAGGTAGAAGCCTAAATACCAATTTGCTTAATATTGGTATGCTTAAGCGCCAATATTATCCAGCCAATTTATACTAAGAAACTACATATGAAGCACTCAGCTGATGTGCTAATTTCATTGTTTGGCCTAGATCGCAGCAGCGAACACTCACTCTACAAACAAATTTACAACACACTTCGCACGTCTATTTATAGGACCATCTAGAACCCGGTGCCTAGATCCCACCCAGCGGAATACTGGCCAATGAGTTAAAAGTATCAAGAAATACGATTGCTTTAGCCTTCGAGCAACCTCAAGCGGGAGACTTTATCGCCAGCGGTGCTGGCAAAGGCACCTGTCCGTAAACCTAAAAAACCCCATAGAGTAAACGTATCAAAGCGCGGCCAAACCATGCTCGATGCCTATACACCCGAAGCGCCTGCAGGCAACGTGCTGACCGAGTTACCACCTCGGTGGATATGAATTACGGCCCACCAGCAGTCATAGCACGCATTGTTGTGAAACCCCAAAAACAGCGACAGGGCGACGCCCAGCAAGGCAAGAGAGATCACAAGGTGGTGTCAGGAATGAAACCCGGAGAAGAATGCTGTGTCACGGCTATCGCTGACGCTAGCAGGGTAACAAAGAGAATCTTTGATAAAATCAGCGGCACCACTGAGCCATGAATAACAAAGAATAAACGGAATGCGCTGGATTTATCACGAACAATCATAATTCCCTTCTTTCAATTAGCTGAGTGTCTAGCCGGTCACTGGAGGTGAGCGGCGTGAAAACGTAACTGTTGCTCAATAAAACTAGAGATAAAATAATAACTATGGTCATAGCCCTCATGAATATTCAGTTCCAGCGAATAGCCATTGCTAGCGGCACTTGCCTGTAGGCTTTCCGGTTTTAGCTGCTCATTTAAGAACTCATCGTCTGCCCCCTGATCAACCCTGGTAGGCACAAATTGAGTCGCTGAGCGCATCAACGCACTAGCGTCGTAGTCTCGCCAGGCCGCTCGATCCTCGCCCAAATAAGCACGGAAAGCTTTTTGTCCCCAGGGGCTGTTAAGTGGATTACTGATTGGGCTGAAGGCCGACACAGAGCGATACTGCTCGGGGTTACGTAGCGCAATCATCAGTGCTCCGTGCCCGCCCATGGAATGACCGGCGATGGCTCGCTTGCCTGAAACCGGGAAGGTCGATTCAATCAAACCTGTCAATTCATGGACGATATAGTCATACATTTGATAATGTCGATTCCACGGAGCTTGGGTCGCATTGACATAAAAGCTAGCACCTTGGCCCAGATCATAGGTCTCATCATCCGCTACACCTGGGCCGCGTGGGCTAGTGTCGGCGGCGACAATCGCGATACCCAACTCTGCGGCAATGCGCTGAGCCCCGGATTTTTGCATAAAATTTTCATCGGTGCAGGTCAGCCCGGACAACCAGTAGAGCACGGGAACTTTTTTGCCATTAACCGCCTGCGGTGGCAAATAGATGGCAAAGCGCATTTCACAGTTCAGGGCTTGAGAGTGATGGCAGTATTGCTTGTGCCAGCCGCCAAAACTCTTATTGCTTGCTATGTTTTCAATAGTCATAAGTTTACTCACATGGCTGCCCCGTAAACGGAGCAGCATCAAAATTCTTACTTGTCGAAGTGGATAACAGTACGGATGCTTTCACCTCGGTGTAACAGTTCGAAGGATTCATTTATATCTTCTAGAGCCATGGTGTGGGTAATGAAGTCGTTGAGTTTAAATTCGCCGTTCAAGTAACGATCGACATACTCAGGTAATTCTGAGCGGCCCTTCACCCCACCGAATGCCGAACCTCGCCACACACGGCCGGTCACTAACTGGAAGGGACGCGTTGAGATTTCCTGGCCAGCGCCAGCCACCCCAATCACCACTGATTCTCCCCAGCCTTTGTGACAGCACTCCAGCGCCGAGCGCATGACGTTGACATTACCGATACATTCGAAGGAATAGTCCACGCCACCGTCGGTCAGCTCGACTATTACATCCTGAATGGGCTGATCATAATCTTGGGGGTTGATGCAATCTGTAGCACCCAGTTTTCGCGCTAGTTCGAATTTTCTCTCATTGATATCAATGGCAATAATCCGTCTCGCCTTGGCCATAGTCGCACCGATAATTGCCGACAGACCAATACCTCCCATGCCAAAAATTGCCACAGTCGCGCCTTCTTCCACCTTGGCTGTATTCAGCACTGCCCCCATACCGGTGGTCACACCACAACCAAGTAAACAGACCTCTTCCAGTGGAGCTTCCTTGTTGACATTGGCCAGCGAGATCTCGGGTAACACCGTATATTCTGAGAAGGTTGAACACCCCATATAGTGGTATATGGGCTGACCATCCTTATAGAAACGGGTAGTGCCATCAGGCATTAAACCCTTACCCTGAGTCTCACGGATTTTCTGACAGAGATTGGTCTTACCCGACAAACAGAATTTACATTCACCGCACTCAGGCGTGTAAAGCGGAATCACATGATCGCCTACCTTGACACTGGTAACACCCTCCCCGACCCGCTCGACAATACCGCCACCTTCATGGCCGAGGATACAAGGGAAAATACCTTCAGGGTCATCGCCAGACAGGGTAAAAGCATCGGTATGACAGACCCCTGACGCCAAGATCTTAACCAAGACTTCGCCCTTCTTCGGAAGCATGACGTCCACCTCTTCAATAGACAGAGGCTGATTAGGGCCCCAAGCGATGGCGGCTTTTGATTTGATGAATCGCTCAGACATATTAATTCTCGCTGGTTATGATGCAAATGAGGATAGTTTGGGGTTGCTCCCGCCCTGTTGCTGGTAGGCAATTATAATTAGATTGATTTAAATGATAATATACCAATTATGCAATTAACTATTACTTACTGGTAACAATAGTAAGCAGGGTCATTATGAAGTGGGAAGGTATCAGCGAATTTGTGCATGTGGCAGAAGCTGAAAGCTTTACCCAGGCTTCGAAGCGTCTGGGTATCTCCACCGCCCAAGTGAGTCGCCAGGTCTCGGCATTGGAACAGCGCCTCACGATAAAACTGTTCTATCGCACCACGCGAAGAGTATCACTAACTGAAGAAGGCCGTGTTTTCTACCAGCACTGTCGGAGTATTTTAGACGGCCTGGATGCGGCTGAACGAGCCGTCACGAACTTACAAAGCCGGCCGCAGGGAAAAATTAAATTAACGGCATCGGTAACTTACGGTGAGCAAAGAATACTTCCTCTGGTCAATAACTTTGTCCTGCAATATCCCGACATCGAGGTGTCGGCGTATTTAAGTAACCAAAAGGTAGATTTAGTTGATGAGGGCTATGATCTGGCCATCCGGCTGGGCAAACTGAGCGACTCCAGCTTGATGGCGAAGAAATTAGCCGCGCGCAGCAACTACCTCTGCGCCGCACCGACTTACCTGGAGCGCCACGGCACGCCTCACTCACTGTCAGAACTCAGTCAGCACAACTGCCTGCTAGGCACACTGGACTACTGGCGTTTTCGCGATGCCGGCACTGAAAAAAATATTCGGGTCAGTGGCAGTATCCGCTATAACAGCGGTACTGGCTTAGTGGACGCCGCACTGAAGGGGCTGGGGTTAGTCCAGTTGCCGGACTACTATGTGGCAGAGCATATACAAAACGGCAACCTTATTAGTTTACTGGATAACCAGCGTGAACCGGATGAAGGTATTTGGGCTGTATACCCACACAACAGGCACTTATCCCCCAAGATAAGGGCGCTAGTCGATTACCTCGCTGAGCAGTTGGAGTAGAGCCGCCGTTCACTATGTTTAAGGGGCTGCTAGGGTCAGAATGAGCCTATGAAAAAAAGCCTGTCTTTGACTGCTATGACCTCGATAGCAAATGCCCCGATCACTCTATTCATGGCATATAACGCCAACAGATGATGTCTTTACAACCCATTAGCATTACTTTTAATAAAAAATAATCCATTGAATCAATAGGTTATATTTAAATAGTTTGCAGTTCTCTCCTGAGTGCCTCACGGACAACCAAAAGTATCACAAACTCATAGTCAACCTTCTAGTTAAACTCTCTCTTTCACTATTGAATCCAACCCAAATAGAAATCCTGACCGACATCAAATCATCCATAACTAAATAGCAGGCATCAACTAGCCAACTCATACAGTTCCAGTACATTCTGCTCGTACAATGTATGACCAATATCCAAACCCGTGTTTTAAATTAGCCGCTTAAAAACAATGGGTTAAGGGTTTATAATTGTTGACAATGTAGATGTAAACGTTTCCCGCCGCCTCCACCAACTATGACAAAATAAGTTTATTCTAGGGGTACCCAGACCAACAATTTCTTGCCTACCCTAATTTTTGAGAATCCCTTCAACCATCAACTGCACCGACTCCCTTCCCTGCCAGACATTGATATCCAATTTATAAACCAGCTGGATTTTATCTACATTTGGGTTCGGCCAAACCTCTGTATCCACATTAAAGGCAATGGCATCGATTAATTGCTGTTTTTGTTCATCAACTGCCAGCAACAACTTCAGATGCTTCTCACCCACTATCCGCTGCTGAACGATATAAAACTCACCCTGAAATAATGGCTCAGGAAAGTGCTGCCCCCAGGGGCCTGACTCTCTCAGTAAGTGGCCGGTTTCCAGGCTCAGTTCTCCCGGGGTGAGTTCACCATCTGTGACAATTTCTGCTTCCAGGTCAGCCGGGGTGAGCTGACGTTTTACTTCTGCATCAAAGGCTTTTGCAAAGGCGGGATAGTGTTTGGCATCAAGGCTGAGGCCAGCAGCCATAGCATGGCCACCAAACTTACTGATTAACTCGGGGTGAGCGGTAGCTACGGCGTCTAATGCATCGCGGATATGTAGCCCCGGAATGGAACGGGCTGAGCCTTTGTATTCTCTGTTGCTCTCACCATTTTCAGCATCACCACCTGCATCGGCAAAGGCAATCACCGGGCGATGTATTCGGTCTTTAATTCTGGAGGCTAGTAACCCCACCACACCTTGATGCCAGTCGGCATCGAACAGGCATAAGCCCCACGGGAGAGCTTCTTCATCCAACGTTAATTTATCAAGAATAGCCAACCCTTCTCGCTGCATATCCGCCTCAATCACCCGGCGATCTCGATTCAGTTCATCCAGTTGTACTGCATATTCGCGGGCCAGATAGGGATCGGTTTCTAACAGACACTCAATACCGATACTCATGTCGTCCAGTCGCCCAGCGGCATTCAGCCGTGGCCCTACAGTAAAGCCCAAATCAGTAGCGACTAATCGCTGGCGATCTTTTCCCGCCAGATCCAGCAATGCCTGAATACCGGGTCGGGTTTTACCCGCTCGAATGCGTTGTATTCCCTGATGCACCAGCACCCGGTTGGTTTGATCCAGCGGGACGACATCGGCCACGGTGCCCAGTGCCACGAGGTCGAGCCACTCGGCCATATTGGGTGCAGTAATACCCTGAGCATCAAACCAGCCAGTTTCACGCAATCGGCTTCGCAGTGCGCTCAACAGGTAGAACACCACCCCCACACCGGCGAGGTTTTTACTCGGGAACTCACAACCGTGTTGATTGGGGTTAAGAATAGCATCGGCCTCCGGCAGTACAGCACCGGGTAGATGATGGTCGGTAATTAAGACGTTGATACCGGCTTCTTTGGCTGCTTTTACGCCATTAACGCTAGAAATACCGTTATCCACGGTAATGATCAGATCGGGATGACGCTGTTGCGCCAGGGCAACGATTTCCGGGGTGAGGCCATAGCCAAATTCAAAACGGTTGGGAACGATAAAATCAATATGCTGTAGTCCCATGGCACGCATGGCTAATAGTGTCAGTGTGGTACTGGTGGCACCATCAGCATCGAAGTCGCCCACAATCAACACGGACTGCTGTTGCTTTAATGCCTCCTCCAATAACCCCACACCTTCCGTCAGCCCCTTTAAGGCATCGGGACGGGGCAGTTTGGCTAAGGTACGCTCCAATTGTTCGGCAGAGGTAATACCGCGCCCAAGATAGATACGCTGTAGTAGCGGCGAGATACTGTCGCTGAACTGACTGAGATTAGGGGCTGTCTGATACTGGGGAATCTGACGCTGGGTGATCTTAGGCTGCATCAACAAAGCCTCTCATTATTATGTCCTCAAGAAGCCTTGGAATATGGGCAACCATAAACCCGTCTGGGCATTGTTGTGGTTTTTGGAAACACGTCATTTCAATCCCTATTATTTCAATCACCTTGCGATACGCTATGATTGCTCGCAGATAGCAACAATGTCTGCATTGTATCAATCTATTTATCGGCAATGATAATTGAACAGGAGTTCTCATGGCTCACTACAAAGCCCCGCTACGCGATATTCAGTTTGTTCTGGAAGACTTGCTCGATGTCTATTCCAGCTATCAAACACTGCCGGGATATGAAGAGACTACCCCCGATCTGGTCAATGCTGTTTTTGAAGAAGCTGCCAAATTTTCAGAAGAAGTACTCACCCCACTGAATGCGGTGGGCGATAAAGAAGGCTGCCAGCTTATTGATGGAGAAGTGAAAACACCCACGGGTTTCAAAGAGGCGTATCAGGCGTTTGTGGCGGGCGGCTGGCCCACCATGGAACAACCGGTTGAATACGGTGGCCAGGGTCTGCCACTTTCCATTGGGCTGGTGATTCGCGAAATGATTGGCACCGCCAACTGGGCCTGGGGCATGTACCCCGGATTATCCCACGGGGCCACCCTCACAATTTTTGATCACGGTACCGAAGCACAAAAAGAAACCTACCTGAAACCACTCACCAGCGGCGAATGGACCGGCACCATGTGTCTGACAGAAGCCCAATGCGGCACCGACCTCGGCTTACTGAAATCCAAAGCTGAACCCAATGATGACGGTAGCTACCGTATTAGTGGCTCTAAAATTTTTATCTCCGCGGGTGAGCACGACCTGGCAGAGAATATCGTCCATATTGTGCTGGCGCGACTACCCGATGCTCCTGAAGGCACCAAAGGTATCTCGCTGTTTATTGTGCCGAAGTTTGTTCCGACTGAAGACGGTTCAGTGGGTAAACGAAATGCTGTGAGCTGTGGCTCGCTGGAACACAAAATGGGTATTCACGGTAACGCCACCTGTGTACTCAACTTCGATGGCGCCACCGGCTATATGCTGGGCGAACCCAATAAAGGGCTGCGCTGCATGTTCACCTTTATGAACGTGGCCCGACTCGGCACCGGCATTCAAGGGCTGGCACACACTGAGTTGGCTTTCCAGAATTCACTGGCCTATGCCAAAGATCGTTTATCCATGCGCTCTTTGACTGGCCCCAAAAATCCCGATGGCCCTGCCGACCCAATTATTGTTCACCCGGATGTGCGGCGCATGCTGCTCACCCAAAAAGCCTTTGCCGAAGGTGGCCGGGTACTGATTTATTTTGCGGGTACGTTAGTAGACACCACTGAAAAATCCACCGACCCCGCAAAGCGGGAAGAAGCAGAAAGCCTGCTGGGTTTTCTCACCCCCATCATTAAAGCCTTCCTCACAGAAACCGGCTCAGAAAGTGCCAACCTGGGCATGCAATGCTTTGGTGGCCACGGCTATATCAGTGAGTGGGGTATGGAGCAAAATGCTCGCGATGCAAGAATTGCTACGCTGTACGAAGGCACCACCGGTATTCAATCGCTGGATTTACTGGGCCGCAAGGTGCTCGGCAGCCGGGGCAAGCTGTTAAAACCTGTCACCGCTCAAATTATTGCGTTCTGCAAAAAACACCGCTGGAACCGCGAGATGCGGCCCTTTGTGATTCCCCTATGGAAAAGTGTGAAGCGTTGGAAAAGCCTGACGCGACGCATTGGTTTTTCTGCCATGCGGAATAAAGATCAGGTGGGTGCTGCTTCCGTGGATTATCTGATGTACTCAGGTTATGTACTACTCGGGTTTATTTGGGCCAAGAGTGCTTATGCGGCACAACAGAAGCTCTCTGAGGAAGCTAACGCCGAAACTGATACCGGAAAAATAACTGACAAAAGCTTCTATCAAGCCAAAATCCAGACGGCCGAATTTTACTTTGCGAAGATTCTGCCCCGCACGGCGTCACTACAGGCCACGATTAAGACGGGGTCCAAATCCCTGATGGCAATGTCTGAAGATGACTTTTAGCACCGAACCAGTAGCTCCGGGAGACCAGAAGAACTGATGACTACTAGAGTTTATAAAGCTAGCACCTACAATCATTTAAGAGCCCGAGAAACACCATGACTGAGCATCAACCCTACACACACTGGCATCTGGAGCGGGACGCTGAAGACATCGTCTGGTTGGGTCTCGATCGTCAGGGTGAAAAGCTCAACTCTCTCAGCACCGACGTGATGCTCGAACTGGATGCTGTACTGAGCGACCTGGAAGTTGACCTGCCATTGGGGGTAGTGATTTACTCTAAAAAAGCCAGTGGGTTTATTGCTGGTGCTGACATCCGTGAATTTGAGCAACAGGCAGATCAGCACGCCGCCAGAGAGGGCATTCTTCAAGCCCAAAACCTTTTTTCACGTCTGGAAGACCTGCGCTGCCCTACTGTCGCTAACATTCACGGATTCTGCCTGGGCGGTGGTCTTGAACTGGCTTTAGCCTGTGACTATCGCGTCGCCTTGGATACGGACAGCACCCGTATTGGCTTCCCTGAAATTCAACTGGGTATCTTCCCCGGCTTTGGTGGTACCGCTCGAAGTATACGACTGCTGGGTGGACGCAAGGCACTGGAGGTGATTCTCAGCTCCCGAATGCTCAGAGCACGGGCCGCCAGAACCGTTGGCTTAATTGATCAAGTGGTGTCAGAGCACAGCAGCCTGCGCTGGGCGGCCCGCAAGGCCATCGTTAAAAATCGCAGCGGGCATCGTGCCAGTAAACTAGAGAAACTGACCAGTAGCCCCGGCATACGCCATACTCTGGCGAAAATCATGGAGCGCGAGGTCGCCAAAAAGGCCCGCCGAGAGCATTACCCTGCCCCCTATGCGCTGATTGGTCTATGGCGTGAGGTGGGCAATGACTTCAATGCTCTGTTAGAGGGTGAGGCCGACTTGGTGAGTGAGTTGCTCATGAGTGATACCTCTCGCAATCTGCGCCGGGTATTCCGACTGCAAGAGCAATTGAAAGAGCTCGGCAAGGCTGACGAAGCCACTGCTGACTGGAAACCACGTCGGGTCCATGTCATCGGCGCAGGTGTGATGGGTGGTGATATTGCCGCCTGGTGTGCCTTGCGCGGCCTTGAGGTAACCCTTCAGGATCGTGAGTTCGAGTATCTGGAACCGGCCTTAAAACGTGCAGAATCACTGTTTAAAAAGAAACTGAGAACCAAAGCCAGCATTACTGCCGCCAAAAGCCGGCTGATTGCCGATGTCGCAGGTGACGGTATTGCTCGGGCCGATGTGATTATCGAAGCTATTTTTGAAAACCGGGAAGCCAAACAACAATTATTTATTGAGCTGGAACAGAAGGCACTGCCAACTGCACTTTTAGCCACCAATACTTCGGCTATTCCTCTGGCAGAAATTGCCGAGGGTCTGGAGCAACCCCGCCGCTTAATTGGTCTGCACTTCTTTAACCCGGTGGAAAAAATGCCGTTGGTTGAAGTGGTTCACGATTCAGACTCCACGAGCGAAGTGATTAAAAAAGGCTGTATTTTTGCGAACAAAATCAGCAAGTATCCCCTGCCGGTCAAAAGCGCACCAGGCTTTTTGGTCAATCGGGTATTAGCCCCCTTTATGCTGGAAGCACTGAACCTGGCAGAAGAAGGTCACAGTATCGCCACCATAGACGCTGCCGCCGAATTGTTCGGTATGCCGATGGGCCCTGTGGAAATAGCCGATACCGTTGGCCTTGATGTGGCGATTAGTGTCGCGACGAAACTGGCACCGGATAACACCATAGCCATCGAGCAGCTTCAGGCGCTGCTCGACGAAGGCAAGCTGGGCAAGAAAAATGGTGAAGGCTTTTACCGCTGGAAAAAAGGTAAGGCCATCAAAGAAAAACCCAGCGATAACGTTGCACTGGATATTCTGGGTGAACGATTGATCAACCCGCTTATTGATGAATGCCAGCGTTGCCTTGAAGAAGGAATTGTCGAGAATGCTGAACTGCTCGATGCCGGCGTTATCTTTGGTATTGGCTTTGCACCGTTTAGGGGTGGCCCGCTGCATTATTTGCAGCAGCAGTTACAACACTCACAAGAGCAATCATTCAACCAACATGACAGTCTAAGCCCTGACCAGCCCAGTATCTCCACTGAGGAGGTCACCGGTAATGAATAATTTACACACGCTTCGACCCGTTGCCATCGTTGGTACAAGCCGTATTCCATTCTGTCGGTCCGGGACCGCTTATGCCGACCTCACCAATCTGGACATGCTCTCCACCGCCTTACAGGGGCTGGTTAACCAATACCAACTGCAAGGTAAACTGGTTGATGAAGTGGTTGCCGGAGCCGTTACCACCCATGCCAAAGACTTTAACCTGGCACGGGAAGCGGTACTCAGTACCGACCTATCACCGCTGACACCGGGAATTACCCTGCAACAGGCCTGTGGCACCAGTCTGCAAGCCGCCTTTGGTATTGCCGCAAAAATTGCCTGTGGCCAAATTGAATCTGGTATTGCTGCGGGCAGTGATAGCACCAGTGATGCACCCATCGTGTTTTCCCGCCGCTTTTCACAGCGGTTGATCCAGCTTTCCAGAGCCAAAACCCTGCAACAAAAACTGGCCGCCTTTAAGAAATTCAGCTTTGGGGAATTAGCCCCCGTGGCACCCGCCATTACTGAACCCCGCACCGGACTCAGCATGGGGGAACACTGCGAACTGATGGCCAAAGAATGGGGTATCAGCCGGGAGGAGCAGGATCTACTGGCACAGGCCAGCCACAACAGGGCCGAAGCAGCGTACAACCGTTGTTTCTATGATGAACTGTTAACACCTTGCGCTGGCGTACTGCGAGATAACAATCTTCGCTATGACCTCACATCAGAACGATTGGAAAGACTAAAACCTGCCTTTGACCGCTCTGAAACCGGCACCTTAACCGCAGGTAACAGCACCCCACTTACGGATGGCGCCGCAGCCATTATGCTGGCCAGTGAAGAATGGGCAGAAGCGAACAACCTCCCCATATTGGCTCGACTCACTCATATGGAAACGGCCGCTGTAGACTATGTGGGTGGAGAAGGCTTATTGATGGCACCCACAGTAGCCGTCGCCAATATGCTGTGCAAAGCAGAGCTGACGCTTCAAAGCTTCTCCCACTACGAAATACATGAAGCCTTTGCTGCACAAGTGCTCTGTACCCTCAAAGCTTGGGAATCTGAGGAATACTGCCAGAACAGACTGGGCATGCAAAACGCCTTGGGCAGTATCGATCGCAGCAAGATGAATCAGGTGGGTAGTAGCCTGGCTCTGGGGCACCCGTTTGCCGCCACCGGTGCCAGAATTGCGGGCACACTGGCGAAACAATTGAATGATGCTGGTGGTGGGCGAGGGCTTATCTCGATCTGTACGGCTGGAGGTATGGGTGTGGCAGCGATATTAGAAAAATAACGCGTATGATTTAGTAACATAAGCTTAGGGGCATGAGTTTAGATTCAAAGTAAATATTTTGTATCTGTACTTATGCGGATGTTAAAATTAAAGTTCGCATCTACCAACATTGAGGAGGGGGGAGAAAAGATCATGACTACTGATAAAGACATCAATGCGGATAAAGACATCGCTACTAGTAAAGAGATCATTACAGATCAGGACGGAAATGATCTTGAGTACGATGCTCACCCTGTCTTTAAAACTGTTTCAGAAGAACAGAATAAAAAGAATCTGGGATTTTTTGAGATCATTGCCCAAGCATTCTGCCTGGTGTTTTCTTTACAAAGAGGGTCTGGTTTAAAACGAGCGTCGGACTTGATGGAGACAAACCCAAAATCTATTATTTTGGCGGGTATTGTTGCAATGATTATCTTTTTCACGATTTGCTTTACCGCCTCCCAACTGGCGATCAAATTTGCATCGCCCTGATCTATTTTTCACATCCTAATCTATCTTTCACTTCCTAATCATTCAGTTGGCCCTATTTCTATTCCCTGCAACAGCTCGTCAAGGAAT
>MAAC01012587.1_pt1 | contig 16837 bp, 17 predicted proteins | sample 1115981 | NCBI WGS metagenome assembly MAAC01 (sample SAMN04961126, study PRJNA320927) | seawater metagenome | isolation source: sample BD02T64 sea water enriched with oil for 64 days | place: USA:Gulf of Mexico | collected 2013-07-27 | reverse complement strand
CGTTGACGGCCAACGGACCAGTAAACGTCGCCCAAATGGTCGTTGACCACCGGATCAACGGCAACCAGTTCAACGGCCCTTTCCATCTGGTCGACGGCCTCTTCGTAGCGGCCCAAACGATACAAAACCCAGCCCAGTGAATCGACGATATAGCCTGATTCAGGGCTCGCCGCGACGGCGCGTTCGATCATGTTCAACGCTTCGTCCAGATTGCGCCCCTGTTCCACCAGCGAATAGCCGAGGTAGTTCAGCACCTGAGGCTGATCGGGGTTGATTTTGAGAGCGGCGCGAAAATCGCGTTCGGATGCCTCGCCATTGCCAGAGCGTTCTTCGGCAATGCCGCGGGCGTAATACAGCACCCAGCGTTGCGGATTGCTGTCGGGTGTCAGCTCTATCGCGCGGTCATAGGATTTGATTGCGGCCTTGAAGTTGTCCTGCGCCCGCAACGCATCCCCCAAGGCGGAGTGGACCGACGGCAATGTGCCGTGGCTGCGGGTCAGCTGTTGCAGAACCTCGATCGCCTGTTCCGGTTTGTTCGACCGTCTCAGCGCCGCCGCACGCCCGAGTTCGGCTGCGTGATAGGCGGGGTTGTCGGCGGGTACGTCCTGCAGCTCCTTGATCGCCAGCTCGTACTGGCCGATGTTTTCAAGCAGATCCGCGGTCAGCAACAGGTCGTCGATATGATCGGGGCGCAGGTAACGCGCGATGCGCGAATAAAGCAGCACATAGTAGTCACCGGCACTTTCATTGCGCAGCACGGCGGCGAAGGTAAAGAAGACTTCGGCAATGCCTGCCTTGGCATCGGGGATCTGGGTAAAAGCGACCTGCCCCTCCCCCTGCAAGGCGGCGACCAACCCGTCAAGTTCGGGGTCGCTGCTGGCCCCGAAACTATCTGTCAGCAGCGCAAGCGCCTGTTCATTTCGCCCGAGCTGGCCAAGGATTTCCGCCCGCGCGATCACACCGCGCCGTGTCTGCCCTGCCGATCCCGCCTGGTTCGAAGCAAAGATCGCCTCCGCCCCTTCGTAATCGCCGACCGACGCCAGTGCCAAAGCCTTGTGATACAGCACGAACCCCTGCATGCCGGCTTCTTTGCTCAGATCGTCGAACTGGGTGATGGCGGCGGTCATGTCGCCCACGCCCACATGCGCCCAGGCCTTGACCAAACCGTCCACCCAAGGGCCGATCCCGCCCTCGTCTGCGGATTGTTCGATCAGGCCCGCATAGTTTTCTTCCTGTGCCATGCCAGCGGTTGTCACCAGATAGGCGATCTGCCCGGGCTGGTCCGACGCGGCCATGATGCGCGCCAAAGGCAGGGCGCGGTCGATATCCCCTAGCGAGAGCAGCGCCAGAACCGTGCTTTCAAGGAATTCGGGGTTCTTGGGATCAAGCGCCAGCGCCTCGCCATAATACTTGGCAGATTCCGCAAAATCACTGCGCACCGCAGCATGCCGACCGGCAAGATAGGCCCCCGCCGCCGATTGCGCCTGTACGGGCATTGCAACGGCTCCGGTCAGCGCCAAAACGCTTGCGGTCAACAGAAGGTTACGGATCATACTGGCACGCCTCGGTTCACGACCAAGCGCAATGCCGCCTATCCAAAGGGACATCCCGCTTATCCTCTATCGGCGGAACCTTGCATGAAAAAAGGCGCGCCGCAGCACGCCTTTGATCGATTTCATCCAGTAAGTGATGCTTACACGTTAGGCCCGCAAGCGACGCTTACATATTAGGCCCGTAAGCGACGCTTACATATTAGGCCCGTAAGCGACGCTTAGGATAGTTCGGGCCATCCCCACCCTGCGGCGTGGTCCAGACGATATTCTGCGTCGGATCCTTGATGTCGCAGGTCTTGCAGTGCACGCAGTTCTGGAAGTTGATGACAAAGCGCGGGTCCTTGCCGTCTTCCTCGACGAATTCATACACGCCCGCAGGGCAATACCGCGCCGAGGGGCCAGCGTATTCCGGCAAGTTGATGTTCACCGGCACCGACGGATCCTTCAGCGTCAAATGCGCGGGCTGGCTTTCGTCGTGGTTGGTGAATGAAAACGCCACGTTGGTCAGACGGTCAAAGCTGAGCTTGCCATCGGGCTTGGGGTAGTCGATCTTCTTGTGCTTGTCGGCCTTTTCGGTCGCTTCAGCATCGGATTTACCATGCCCCAGCGTCCCCAGCAGCGAGAAGCCGAAGGTATTGGTCCACATGTCGAACCCACCCACGGCGAGCGATGTCACAAGGCCGTATTTGCTCCACAACGGTTTGACGTTGCGCACTTTTTTCAGGTCTTTGCCGATCTCACCGCTGCGGACATCTTCCTCATAGGCGGTCAGCTCGTCACCGGCGCGGCCCGCTTGGATCGCGTCATAGGCCGCTTCAGCGGCAGCTTTGCCCGACAGCATCGCGTTGTGGTTGCCCTTGATGCGCGGCACGTTGACCATGCCCACCGAACAGCCCAGCAACGCCACACCGGGTGCGACCATCTTGGGCATCGACTGATAGCCGCCTTCGGTGATGGCGCGCGCGCCGTAGGCCACGCGCTTGCCGCCTTTCAGCAGCTCGGCAACCATCGGGTGGTGCTTGAAGCGCTGGAATTCCATGTAGGGGAACACATGCGGGTTTTTGTAGCCAAGGTGGACAACGAAACCGACGTACACCTGGTTGTTTTCGATGTGATAGATGAACGACCCGCCACCCGCGTTGCTGTTCAAAGGCCAGCCCATCGTGTGGGTCACGGTGCCCTCTTTGTGCTTGGCGGGGTCGATCTCCCAGATTTCTTTCATGCCAAGGCCGTATTTCTGCGGCTCTTTTCCGGCGTCCAGATCGTATTTCGCAATCACCTGCTTGGACAGGCTGCCGCGCACGCCTTCGGACAGGAAGACGTATTTGCCGTGCAGCTCCATGCCGGGCTCATAGCCGTCACCCTTGGTGCCATCGGCGCTGATGCCGAATTCACCGGCCACAACGCCTTTGATCTCGCCATTGTCGCCATAGACAAGCTCTGAGCACGCCATACCTGGGAAAATCTCTACCCCCAGCTCTTCGGCCTGTTCTGCCATCCAGCGGCAGACATTGGCCATGGAAACGATGTAGTTCCCGTGGTTGTTCATCAGCGGCGGCATGGGGAAGTTCGGCACCCGGATTTTACCGGCCTCGCCCAGCATGTAAAAGTTGTCTTCCTCGACCTTGGTCTTGATCGGCGCGCCTTTTTCTTTCCAGTCGGGCATCAGGGCGTCCAGACCGATCGGGTCCAGAACCGCACCCGACAGGATATGCGCCCCCACCTCAGAGCCCTTTTCCAGCACGACCACATTGCAGTCGGCGTCGAGTTGTTTCAGACGGATCGCGGCGGACAGACCGGCAGGGCCCGCACCGACGATAACGACGTCATATTCCATTGCTTCGCGTTCAACTTCGGCCATTTGGGGCTCCTCTTCGGGCAGAAAACGGTTTGGATTTCGCTAAACCAGCACGGTCGCTATTGCAATCGCAACACAGCGTAAATTAGCGCACCCACGACAGTTTGCATCTTAAATGTTGCAGGTGCAGCAATATTGTTTCGCATCGCAAAATGCTAGCCGCGCGGATCTCCCATTAGATAGCGCGGCCCCTGCCCTTTCTCCCCCGCGCGGTCTTGAGGGTTATAAAGCGCACAGGCCTGTAGGCTCAGGCATCCGCATCCGATACATCCATCTAGGTCGTCACGCAGGCGGGTCAACGTCGCGATCCGGTCGTCCAGCGTTGTACGAAACGCCTGGCTGATACGCGCCCAGTCCTCTTTGGTGGGGGTGCGCCCATCTGGCAGGCGATCCAGCTCTTGCTTAATCTGCGGCAAGGTAAAGCCGAATTGCTGCGCGATCATCACAAAGCTCAGCCGCCTCAGATCGGCACGCTCGAACCGCCGCTGCCCGCCGCTGTTGCGCCACGGTTTGATCAACCCTTGCGCCTCGTAATAGCGGATGGCGGACACCGCCAAGCCTGTGCGCCGCGCCAAAGCGCCAATCGACAACCCGTCATTCACCGCCATAGACATTCCCCGAAATAATCCTTGACCTAAAGTTAGGTTTAGAAATTACACACCATAGGGTCAACGTCACAAACACGAAAGGAAGACCCGACAATGCCAGCACAATTGGAACATGCAAACATCACCGTAACCGACCCGCAAGCCACCGCCGCTTGGATGGCGCAGATCTTTGGCTGGCGTATCCGCTGGCAAGGCGATGCCATAGCGGGCGGACATACTATTCACATCGGAACCGACAGTTCATACGTGGCGCTTTACACACCGGAAAAGACGCCGGCCACGGGCACCAGCAGCTATGACACCACCGGCGCGCTGAACCATATCGGGGTGACCGTCGATGATCTGGACGCCGCCGAAACCTTGGTCAAAGCGCAGGGCTTCACGCCGGTGAACCACGCCGATTACGAACCCGGGCGGCGCTTCTATTTTCGCGATCACGACGGTGTTGAATACGAGCTGGTCCAATACGATGACTAAGCGCGGATTGCCGCGGACGGGCTGACACTGCTCTTGCAATCGCGGGGCAGTTTGGGTCAGGTAAGGATCAATTCAAATCGGTTGCACCCTCGGACGACAGTTCGGGGGCTGTGACCCTCATTGCGTGGACGCCCCCTGATGGAAAAAATCCCCATGACCCGCGCCGGTCACACGGCTTTGGAAACCGAACTCAAGCATCTGAAGTCGGTTGAACGCCCTGCCATCATCAAAGCCATCGCCGAAGCCCGCGAACACGGCGACCTGTCCGAGAACGCCGAATACCATTCCGCCAAGGAAAAGCAGTCCTTCATCGAAGGCCGCATCAAAGAGCTCGAAGGCGTGATCTCCCTTGCGGATGTGATTGACCCGGCCAAGATGTCCGGCGCGATCAAGTTCGGCGCGACCGTGACCCTCGTGGACGAGGACACCGACGAAGAGAAGACCTACAAGATCGTTGGTGAATACGAGGCCAACATCGAAAAAGGCCTGCTGAACATCAAATCCCCTATCGCCCGCGCCCTGATCGGCAAGGAAGAAGGCGACAGCGTCGAGGTGCGGACACCCGGGGGGGACAAATCCTATGAGGTTCTCAAAATCGTCTACGCATAAGCCGGGGACAAAGAGATGACCGACAAACCGCAGCTGACACCGAACGCGCCGCGCCAATCCGCGCGGTCGACCCCCTTTGGCGTCTATTCGCGCCCGAACGACGGCGGGATCTCGAACATTGAACTCATCGCCGCAGCGCTAAGCGCTGTGTGGTTGCTGGGGTCCGCGATCTTTTTCCTGATGCTGCCGTCGGATCAGCAACCCGATACGGGCGGCGCCGGCTTGCGGTTCCTGATGACGATGCTGGCGATCTTCATGCCCGTTGGCATGATCTGGGTCGCCGCCACAGCGGCCCGCGCCAGCCGTGTCATGCGCGAGGAAAGCAAACGCTTGCAGGCCGCGATTGACGCGATCCGGCAGGCGTATATCGCGCAACAGCAAGGTCAGAACCTTGGCGCAGACGCGACCGTCGCGCGCAAGCTGGATGAAATCGCCGCCGCCGCCCGCAAGACCGAAAGCACGCTGGCCACCTTCCAAAGCCGCCGCGACGCCAGCACCCGCCTTGCGCCTCTCAAGCCTGCGGTGGTCGATGACCAGCCCGCGCTGGCGCTTGGCACCTCGGCCGCGGATATGACCCCGCCGCTGTCACATGAAGATTTCATTCGCGCGCTGAATTTCCCCGAAACGGCAGAGGATACCGAAGGCTTTTCGGCGCTGCGCAAGGCGTTGAAAGACCGCAATGCATCGCAGCTGGTGCAGGCGTCGCAGGACGTGCTGACGCTGCTTAGTCAGGACGGTATCTATATGGATGACCTGCGCCCCGACCGTGCACGCCCCGAAATCTGGCGCCAATTTGCCCAAGGGGCCCGAGGCCGTCCGATCGCAGCTTTGGGCGGTATCCGTGACCGGTCCTCGCTGGCGCTGACCAGTGCCCGCATGAAGCAAGACCCGATCTTCCGCGATGCCGCGCATCACTTCCTGCGCCGTTTCGACCGCGCCTTCGCCGCCTTTGAAGCCGAGGCCTCTGACGCCGACATCTCGGCACTGACCGACACGCGCACCGTGCGGGCCTTCATGTTGCTGGGCCGCGTGGCAGGGACGTTCGACTAGCGGTCAGGTGATCCCGAAAGACCCATAGGGAATATAGCGCACCAGATCGCCCGGCTGGATGTCGGCCGCGGCGTCCGGGAGTTCCACCAATCCTTCAGCCCAAGCCAGCCCGCTGATCCGCCCCGACCCCTCCGATGCAAAGACCTGCACCCGCCCGTCGCGCATCCGCGCGCGTAGATACTCGCGCCGCCCCGGTTTCTTGCGTTTGCTGAAATCTGCGGGCACGTCGAACCCCTGCGGTTCAGGCCAGTCCTGCCCCGCCAGCCGCGCCAACGCGGGGCGCGCGAAAATCAGGGTGCAGACCATAGCCGCCACGGGGTTGCCCGGCAGACCAAAAACCGGCGCGCCTTGCCACATGCCAAGCGCTAAGGGCCGCCCCGGTTTGACCGCGATACGCCACAGGTCAAGCGCCCCTGCCTCGGACAAAAGGGCCGACACGTGGTCTTCATCCCCCGCCGACGCGCCACCGCTGGTCAGGATCGCATCGACACGACCCTGCGTCTCATCCAGCCGCCTGCGCAAAGCAGCGCGTTCGTCACCCACATGCCCCAGATCCACCCCCTGATGGCCGAACTGCGATACCAACCCCAGCAACATCGGGCGGTTCGCATCGAATATTTGCCCGTCGGCCGCGGTTTGACCGGCCTCGACGATCTCGTCCCCTGTCGATAGCACGCCAACGCGCAACGGCCGATGGGTCGACACAGACGCCGTGCCCGTGGCCGCGAGCAAGGCGATATCCGCCGCTGTAATCCGTCGTCCTGCGCGCAGTGTCACGGCACCCGCCGTCACATCCTCCCCCGCTTTGCGGGTATTGGCACCCTGTTTCACTGGACCGTTAAACCGCAGGGTGCGCCCGTCGATGGTCACGTCTTCTTGTAGCACCACGGTATCGACGCCTTCTGGCAGCGCGGCCCCTGTCAGCACGCGGATCGCCTGCCCTTCGGCAAGCGCCCCCGGCGCGTCGCCTGCCGCCGCGCGTCCCTCGGCCAGCGGCATCGCATGGGCCCCGGCCGCGCGCCCGCCCGCAAAGCCATAGCCATCAACAGCCGTATTGGGCAGCGGCGGATTGGCGCGGCGCGCCAGCACATCCGCCGCGGCGATGCGCCCCAAGGTGGCAGCCAAAGGCACGTCTTCGACAGGGGTCACCGGATGCAGCCGTGCCCGCAACTGCGCCAGCGCCTCGTTCACCGGCGTCCAATGCACGCCCGGCGGCAGGGCAAAACAGTCGTTGCGCAGGGGGGGCGGGGCCTTGAGCAGATGTTCGAACCCCAGACCGAAGATCCAACCCTCCTCCGCTGCCTCAACATCCAGCATCTGCGCCAGATCGGCGGCGGGGACGGCGGCCAGCTGCCGTGCAAGCTCCTGCACCTGCCACGCATCCTTGACCCTGTTGTCAGGGGCGGGCCCCACGGTAAGCGACGGCCATATCTCGGCAAAGACCACCTGCGCATCCGGCTTTTCAAACGGCCAGACCGCGACATGATCGGCAAAGCGAGCACGCAGGCGTGACAGCACAGGCAGCCCCATGACCACCTGCGACCCGACAGCCCCTGCCCCCGCCATTTGCCAGCAGGTGAAACTGCCCTTGGCACGCTGTTCCGCCGCGCGCTTGTCGGGAAACGGGTTGGCGTAGCCCGCCTTGGTGCGCGGCAGCCCTGCGATATCGCGGTTGGGCAGCCCGTTGGCCCAGAAAGGGCCGCTGCCATCGCCCAGACCCAGATTGATCTCTGCCACCAGATCGAAACGGTTGTTACGGCCTGGCGCGTCTTCGACCCGCGCCTCGAACCACTCCCACAGGGCGAAGGGATCGTCGCTACCCGTCAGGGCCTCGGCAAAACCGCTGGGGTAGGCAAAGGGGAAATCGAAGCCGATGAACAGGCGGCGATCCTGCGCCAGCTCTGCTTCGATCAACGCGGCGATCCACGCCTCTGCCTCGGACCGGTTGCGCAGATAGACAGGCGGGTCCGAGATGCCCCCGCGCGACACCCCCGCCCAAATCGCATCTTTGCGCGGGGTTGGTCCGGTGTCATTACCGCCGGACCAATCGACCACAACAAACGTGTCGAAATGGCTCACAAGCCCACCTCGGCCAGAATGAAATCGGCGATGGTGCTGGTGTCATTCAGATCGAATACGGGGCGATCCAACGTCATGGGGGTGTCGCTGGCAATCGCTTTGATCGTCGTATCCTCCGGCGCGATCAGCGCGTTGCCGGTTTCGGCCCGATGCGCTTCGACCTTGGCGTGACCGTCGCGTTTGTAGCCTTCGACCAGCACCAGATCGACGGGCGCAAGCTTGGCCAGCAGCGCGTCGAGCGTCGGTTCATCCTCGCCATGCAGCTCATGCATCAAGGCAAAGCGGTTGCGCGAGGCCAACAGCACCTCGCGCGCGCCAGCGACACGGTGGCGGTGGCTGTCCTTGCCCGGGTGATCCACGTCAAAACTGTGGTGCGCATGTTTCACGGTAGACACTGAAAACCCGCGGCCCGTGATTTCGGTCACGAGGCGTTCCATCAGCCCCGTTTTGCCTGCGTTTTTCCAGCCGACAACGCCGTAAACTCTCATAGCATCTCCTGTGCGCGGGCCAGATCTTGGGGGGTGTTGATATTAAAGAACGCGTCCTCATGGGGGAACAGTGCTTCGCGCCCCTCATGCGTTTGGGTCCACATTACGACCTTGCGCAGCCCCCCTTCCAAGGCGGCGCGCAGATCGTCACGCAGCGCCACGGGCCAGAGGCCAAAGGTCGGATGCCGCGCGGTGCCGCGTTTGGCATCCGGCGTCGCGGCAAGCACCAGCGGATGGGTCATCCCCTCGCTTGCCAGCAACAGCTGCGGCACCAGATCACCGGGGAAGAACGGCGTGTCTGCCGCCGCCGTGACGATGGTATCCGCGCCTTGTTCAGCGGCCCAATCCAGCCCGGCCAGCACGCCCGCAAGGGGACCGGCGAACCCGTCGATGCTATCGGGTAACACCGGCAGCTTCAGCCCCGCAAACCGCGCGGCATCACCATTGGCATTCAACGCGACGCGATCCACCTGCGGGGTCAGCCGTTCAATCACATGGCCCAGCACGCTTTGACCGCCAAGCTGCAACAGCCCCTTGTCGCCGCCGCCCATCCGCGTCGCCTGCCCACCGGCAAGGATCACCCCAAGTGGCTGTTTCATGCGCTGCCCTTTCGCCCAGATCGTTTCGGTTCATCCGCGATTCCGTCGGGGTCCGCGTCACGGATCAACCGATCCTCGCCCGCCAGACACATAAAGCGTTTGCCCTTCATCCGGCCGATCAGCGTCAGCCCGACCTGCTGCGCGATCTCTACCCCCCAGGCGGTAAAGCCGGAGCGCGACACCAGCGCGGGGATGCCCATCATCGCGGTCTTGATCACCATCTCGGAGGTTAGCCGCCCCGTGGTATAGAGGATCTTATCCTCGACCGAGACTTTCTCAGAAAACATCCAGCCCGCGATCTTGTCGACCGCGTTGTGACGACCCACGTCCTCCATATAGACCAGCGGGCGATTGCCCTGACACAGCACCGTGCCGTGAATCGCCCCGGCCTCCAGGTACAGGCTCGGCGTGCGGTTGATCTGCGCGCTAAGGTCATACAACCACGAGGTCCGCAGCGCGGTCGTGGGCAGGATCACGCCCTCCAGCCCCTCCATCATATCGCCGAAAACCGTACCGACCGCACAGCCGGAGGTACGGGTCTTCTTGCGCATCTTGTCTTCGTAATCGGTTTTGCGGGCGGTGCGGACCACGACGACCTCAAGCTCTTCGTCATAGTCAACGCCGGTGATATCCTCACCGTCGCGCAGCATACCCTGATTGCGCAAGAACCCAAGCGCGAGGTATTCAGGGTAATCGCCGATCGTCATCGCGGTGACGATTTCCTGCGCGTTCAGATAGATCGTCAGCGGGCGTTCCTCGACCACATTGATCGTTGTTTCCGCCCCTGTTTGGTCGCGCCCGGTCACGGCACGGGTCAGCCGCGCCAAACCCGGTTGCGGTGCGATCAAATAAGCATCGGTGTCTGTCTTGACGGACAATTGCATCCCCCCAAAGCGGCAGTTAAGCATGTCCCGGCAATCTAGGGGGAACGCATGGCCATCACCACCACGAAATCGGCCTTTCGAAAAGGTCTTACCGACGCCGCACCCTTTGTTCTGGTGATCATTCCCTTTGCGTCGCTGTTTGGCATCCTCGCCACCGAGGCGGGATTGAACGTATTCGAAACGCTCGCCTTTTCGGTTGTGGTCATTGCGGGGGCAGCACAGTTCACCGCGTTGCAACTGATGCAGGAACATGCCCCGACGGCGATCGTGCTGGCCTCTGCGCTGGCGGTGAACCTGCGGATGGCGATGTATTCCGCGTCGCTGACCCCTTACATCGGCTCCGCCCCGCTGTGGCAGCGCGCGCTGGCGGCCTATCTGACGGTCGATCAATCCTATGTCTGCGCGATGGCGCAGTACGAGAAACAGCCCGATATGACGATTCCGCAGCGGATGGCGTATTTCTTTGGCTGTGTGACCCCGATTGTGCCGCTGTGGTATTTGTTCACGCTGGTGGGGGCGATGGTGGGCGCGCAGATCCCCGAAAGCTGGGCGCTGGACTTTGCGCTGCCGATCACCTTTCTGGCCATGATCGCGCCGATGTTCCGCACGCCGGCCCATGTGGTCGCGGCGCTGGTTGCCTCTGTCGCGGGGCTGCTGACGGCGGGAGTGCCCTATTCGCTGGGGCTGATCATCGCGGGGCTTGCGGGGATGATGGCCGGTGCGCAGACAGAGCTTTGGCTGGAACGGCACCAGCCCCAACACCCTGAACAGGATGCGGTATAATGGATCATATCAACACCGGCACACTTTGGTTCGTGATCATCGCGCTTGGCATCGGCAGTTTCGGGCTGCGCTTTGTCTTTACCGGATTGGTTGGCGACCGCGAGATGCCCGCATGGCTGCTGCGGCACCTGCGCTATACGGCGGTGGCGATCCTGCCCGCGTTGGTGGCTCCGCAGGTGATCTGGCCCGCAGCCACGGACGGGCAGCTTGACCTGCCGCGCATGGCGGCAGCAGCTGCGGCCCTGACAATCGGGGTGATCACCAAAAACGTGCTGCTCGCCATCATCAGCGGTGCAGCAACGCTTTACAGTCTGCTTTGGTTACTGGGCTAGAAGCGACGCCTGCACCGCGTCGATCACATCGCCTTCGTCATTCTCGTAGTATTTTGTCGTCGTGACACCGGGCAAGCTGGCGAACTGTTCGCTGAGCTTGGCCGGATAGAAGGTCTTGGAGATGCTTTCGAACCCTTGGACCTGCGACAGAATGCCCGATGTCGCATTGGCGCAGAACGCCCCTGCTACCGTGCCGTTCGACATCACAAGCTGCAAGATCTGTTCCGCCTGCGCGTCCGTCACCTGAAGTTCCTGACTGACAACATGGTAGGTGCTGCGTGCGTGCGAGGATTTGTAGCCTTGAATCCACTTGGGCGTCATACCGTAAAGCACGTCGCCGCGTTCGATCACGCGCGGATCGCGGAAGGAACCGGCAGGGTCAAAGATCACCTGCTGCGAGCCATTGACCACCAGCGCCGTATGGCCGCCGCTGCCGGTGCGGTTGTTGATCATCGTCATCAACGTGATGGATCGCGGCCCCGGTGCCACATAGGCGGCCGCCGCGACTTCTGCCGGTGTGTTATCAATCCCGGTATCATTCGCACAGGCCGCAAGCAGCCCGACGCAGGCCAAAGCCATCCAAACACGCATAGAAATATCCTGTCGGTTAGGTTTGCCCGCCTTAGCGCGCGAAGATCGCCATAAAGACCAGAATGGCAATAATCACGATGCACGACCATTTGACGAAGTTCATGAAGCTGTCAAAAGTCTTCTCGTGCGTGCTGGTGTCCATCGAGCCGTGTTCATGTTTGGCCATTTGCGCGATCCTTGTCTTAACGTGCGTATGATTTGAACTGGGGAATACTGTATTCATCTGCCTATGTCACGGCATCAAAATGCGCGGGATCAGGTGTTTTCGCCTGTCTGTGCCGGCTCTTGCGTCTCAAGGTCTTGCGCCAAGCGGAAACCGATACGATTCGCGGGGGCTTCCTGCACCGCTTTGGGCAGCGCACGCAGGGCGACATTCAACTGGGTGACATGCTGCACCAGTTGCATCCGTGCCCCCGCGTTGTCCTTGCCGTAAAAGGTCACGATGTCCGGATCGAAATAGCCCATACCCTCGATCCGCAGCACACCGGCGTCACCGCCTGCGAACCCCATCGCGACCTCGTGATCGCCATCCAGCTGCTCTTCGAAATTTCTAAGGTAAAGCACGACCCGCTCGTAGGCCCATTGCGCTGGTGATTTCTGCGCGGCGGGTTTTTGGGTCATCCCCTTGGGCACCGGCTGGTCAGAGGCATTGCGTCTGTCGGGGTCCGAATGCACCTCGTAGAGGCGCGGCAACGCGTCGGCCTCGATCGCTTCGGCCGCTGTCTTGATCTCGTTATCCATCGGTCAGCCCTTTGATTGATACACCCAAGCCCCGTCCAGCGCCCGCAAGCTGCGTGTGGCACGGCCCGTTTGGTAAAGATGGCTGAGATGCGCGACCGCTTCAACCAGCGCCAGACCATATTCGCCTTCGCCGATGTTGCGCTTGAACAGGGTCGAGAAACATTCAGACGCCGACTTCGGCTCTGCAATCGCCTTTTCCAGACGGCGCAGGGCGCTGTGGTGATTCTCTATCAACTGGCGCATGCGGGTGGGCAGACCGGTGAAGGGCAGCTTGTGCCCGCCAAGCACCAGATGATCCTCGCGCGCCAGCAACGACAGACGGTCACAGGCCTCGATCCATTCGCCAATGGGGTCGGCCATGGGTTCGGTGGCATAGACCCCGACGTTAGGGCTGATGGACGACAGGATCTGATCCCCTGCAATCACCAAATTGTCATCACGGCTCCAGAAGGTGGCGTGCTCGGGGGCGTGCCCATTGCCCATATGCACGTCAAACACGCGCCCCCCGATGGTGATCTCGTCGCCCTGTTTGATCCGCGTAAAGCCAAGCGGCAGAGGCGAGACGATGTCGGCAAAGTTGAACGGCCGCTCGGAGGCGCGTTTCTCGTACAGCGCGGCATCCATCCCCGAAAGTTTGTAGAAAGCCAGCGTCTCGGCTGGCGGTGCCTCTTGCGGGTCCAGGGTCAGCATCCGCGCGGTCAACCACGCGGTGCGCGTCGTCACCAGCTCTGCCCCGTGTTCGGTCTGGAACCAGCCCGCCAGACCGATGTGATCGGGGTGGTGGTGGGTCACGATCACCCGCGACACCGGCTTGCCGCCCAAGGGCCCCGCGATCAGATCCGTCCACAGCGCCTTGGACTTTTTCGACGCGAACCCCGTGTCAATGATCGTCCAGCTGTCGCCTTCGTCAAAGGCATAGACGTTGACGTGATCCAGCTTCATCGGCAGCGGCAGACGCAGCCAAAGCACGCCGGGGGCGACCTCTATCGCCGCATCATGGGCGGGCGGCGTCTCCCAGGGGAAACGCAAACCGGTGGGTGCGGTATCAGGCATCAGGCGGCCAGTTCGTCAGCAGAAAGCGCGAACGCAGGATGTAGAACCGCGCCAGCTTTTCGCGTGGCCCGCCCTTATCGGCCAGCGCCGCCTTGAGGTGCATATGCGCGCCAAGCACCCGTGCAAAGGCCCGCAGGTATGGCACCGCTCCGGCAAAGCGCGTGTCCATGTTCGATTGCTCGGTCAGCCAGTCGGTCGCCTCGCGCAGGGTTTCCGAGGCTTGCCACAGGGCATCCGTCATATTCGGAAAAACGTCGCGGGCGGCTTCGGCGTCTGCCTCGATCTCGTCCAGCAAACGGTTCGCGGCCTCGCCCCCGTCCATCATCTTGCGCGCGACCAGATCCATCGCCTGAATGCCATTAGTGCCTTCGTAAATGGCGGTCACCCGCACGTCGCGGCTGTACTGCGCGGCACCGGTTTCTTCGATAAAGCCCATGCCACCGTGGACCTGAACGCCCATCTCAGCGACGGCCATGCCGGTGTCGGTGCCAAACGCCTTGGCGATCGGGGTGAGGAAGGCCGCGCGGGCTTTCCACTCGGCCTGACCGGTGGCGTTTGTCATGTCGATGGCCTTGGCACAGCACAGCGCGATGGCGCGGGCTGCAAAGGTTTCGGCCTTCATCGTCATCAGCATGCGGCGCACATCGGCGTGGTCCACGATGGTGCCGGTGCCGTCGGGGCGCGATGTCTTGCCCTGTTTACGGTCCAGCGCATAGGCCAGCGCGTGCTGATAGGCCGCTTCGGCGATGCCGATGCCCTGCCCGCCAACGCCAAGCCGCGCGTTGTTCATCATCGTGAACATCGCCGCCATGCCGCCTTGCTCGGGCCCGACCAGCCAGCCGGTCGCCTTGTCGTATTGCATCACGCATGTCGGAGACCCGTGAATCCCCAGCTTGTGCTCAAGGCTCACCACCTTGAGGCTATTGGCATTGCCAAGGCTGCCGTCGTCATTGGGCAGGTATTTCGGCACGAGGAACAGGCTGATGCCTTTGGTGCCCGCAGGCGCACCGGGCAGACGCGCCAGAACAAGGTGGCAGATGTTGCCGCCAAAGTCATTGTCGCCCCAGGTGATATAGACCTTCTGACCCGAGATCGCATAGGTGCCGTCGCCATTGTCTTCGGCCTTGGTCGCCAGCGCCCCCACGTCCGACCCCGCTTGCGGTTCGGTCAGGTTCATCGTGCCGGTCCATTCGCCGCTGATCAGCTTGGGCAGGTACAGCTCCTTGATCGCGTCGCTGGCGTGATGCTCAAGCGCTTCGATCTGGCCTTGGCTCATCAAGGGGGCAAGTTGCAGGGACAGGCAGGCGCCGCTCATCATTTCGTTAACGGCGGTCGTCAGGGTCATGGGCAGGCCCATGCCGCCGAATTCGGGGTCGGCCGACATGCCGATCCAGCCGCCTTCGGCCACGGCCTTGAACCCGTCGGCAAAACCGGGCGAGGTACGCACGACGCCGTTTTCAAGCTTGGCGGGGGTCTGGTCGCCGGCGCGTTGCAGCGGGGCCAGAACGTCATTGGTCATCTTGCCCGCCTCTTCGAGGATCGCGCGGGTGACGTCTTCGCTGGCGTCCTCAAAGCGTTCGGTCTGACGCACAGCGTCCAGCCCTACGACATGATCAAACAGAAAGGCAAAATCTTCGACAGGGGCGCGATAGGGCATAGTTTTCCTCCATTAACGCGTTCGTCTGCTTGGCAAACCGAACAGCGACCTGATAAGCCCAAGGCGATACTCCGGGCTGTTGCGGCGAGAATGTCGCTCAAGCCTGCACACCGCAACCCAAAACGCGGCGTCATCCCCCGTGAGAGAAGCCAATGACCGAGATTCTTCCCGCCGACCCTTCCGGTATTTCCCGCGCCGCCACCCTGCTGCAGCAAGGCGCATTGGTCGCACTACCGACTGAAACGGTCTATGGTCTGGGAGCGGATGCGCGCAACGGGACGGCGGTGGCGGGCATCTACGAGGCCAAGGGGCGGCCCAGCTTCAACCCGCTGATCATCCATGTCGCCGATGTGGATCAGGCGCGGCGCTACGGGCGCTGGTCCGACACCGCCGAGATTTTGGCAAGCGCCTTCTGGCCCGGTCCGATGACACTCGTGCTGCCTCTGGCCGACGGGCACGGGCTATCGTCGCTGGTGACGGCAGGGCTGGACAGCGTCGGCATCCGCGTGCCCGCGCACCCCACGGCCCGCGCCATTCTGCGTGCGCTTGGCGGTCCGGTGGCGGCCCCCTCGGCCAACCCCTCGGGCAAGATCAGCGCCACGACGGCGCAACATGTTCTGTCAGGGCTTGGGGGGCGGATCGCCGCTGTGGTTGATGACGGCCCCTGCACCGTGGGCCTGGAAAGCACCATCATCGGCCTGAACCAGCCCCGCCCAACGTTGTTGCGCGCAGGCGGGCTGCCGTCCGAGGCGATAGAGGCAGCTTTTGGCGCACCGCTGGATGTGGCCGACGGGGCAGAAATTATCGCCCCCGGTCAGCTCGCCTCTCACTACGCGCCCCATGCCAGCGTGCGTCTGAACGCCCAAGCGGCGACGGATGGAGAGGTTTACCTTGGCTTTGGCGCGGCAAGCGGGAGCGGGCCGGATGACCTGACCCTATCGGCCAGCGGCGATCTGGTGGAAGCGGCAGCGCATCTGTTTGACCGACTGCACGCGCTTGACCGGCTGCGCAAACCGATTGCGGTGGCCCCGATCCCTGAAACCGGTCTGGGCCGTGCAATCAACGACCGTTTGCGCCGTGCGGCGGCACCGCGTTAGGGCTTTTGCCCCGCAGATCGTCGCAAGTCAGGCCCGCCCCGCTGTCGCGCTTAGCCCCAAAGGGTCCACCCCGATAGAGGTCAGCGCCGCTTCCCATTTGCGCGCATCGGGCAGATCGAACAGGATAGCGCTATCGCCTTGGCAGGTCAGCCAGCCGTTCTGGGCAATCTCTGCCTCTAGCTGGCCCGCGGCCCAACCGGCATAGCCCAGCATCAACATCGCCCGACGCGGCCCCTTGCCGCGGGCGATGTCTTCGAGAATGTCCAGCGTCGCTGTCATCGCCACCCCGTCCGCGATATCCGTCGTCTGCATCACGGACCGGTATTCGGCGCTGTGCAGGACAAATCCGCGCTCTGTCTCGACGGGGCCGCCCACATG
>MAAC01017736.1_pt1 | contig 16848 bp, 8 predicted proteins | sample 1115981 | NCBI WGS metagenome assembly MAAC01 (sample SAMN04961126, study PRJNA320927) | seawater metagenome | isolation source: sample BD02T64 sea water enriched with oil for 64 days | place: USA:Gulf of Mexico | collected 2013-07-27 | reverse complement strand
AATCAGCATATAGGGTATTATCTACTTTCAGATTTACCTTTAACTATTCCTAATTTCGCCTTAAGTGGCTCTAATGAAGATTATTTGAAGGTTTGTATTAATGATCGACCCGATTGCTGTAAAGCAACAGAATGGATTGCTCCTGATTGTACTTAAAAACAGCATCCTAAAATCTGTGTAAGTCCAAAAAATGCCTGTACTGCTGCTTTCTCTACGATCATTTTACAATAAGATGTCCCATTTATGGGATTGTGTTGAAGGTAAGATAGTTACTAAACGGTCTTTTAAAATTTGAAATATGTATAAAAAGGAAGTTATTTTGTGGCTTCACTTTGTAATTTCGTTTGGTTGATTTGGTTTTAGAAACATACTCTACAAGCATTTTTCTTGTTTTGAACTAATCTTAATTGCTTTTGTTTTTTGAAATTGTGAGTGTACTTGGATATATCGATAGATAAGCCAGTAAATGTTTCTTCGGGTGTATTACCACCGAGGCTCATTTGTGGACGTACAGTATTGTAGATTGGGACAGTGTCAGACATTACATTTATAAGCTGATTACCGTCAGCGATTTTTTTGGGATGCAGAAATTGGTGTTTAATGATTTTGTTTATGGCTCCAATCATAGAATTGGAGAAGGCTACATCTCTTTGAGCGATAATGTGTTTGATAGGAATGTCTGGAGCGTTTATAAAATCGGAAACAATATGGTTTACATTTTCGCTTCCACCATCGGTAAGAAATTGCAACTTTTCAGGTTGATGTTCTAAGCAGGCATTTTGAATCAAGGATTTAATAGCAAGTGCAGAAGAACTTTTCTCGATGCGATATCCAAGAATCATTTTAGAATAATGATCGATGAGAAAATGAATGTAGTGTTTGATGTTATCGGCAGTTTTAAAAATAGTAACGTCTGCACGGTAATGGGTCAAATTAGTGGACGGGCAAATTACTCAACGTAACTTATTGATTATCAATTTTAAATATTGAGTTTTCAACCTGTTTAGACTGAATGTGAACCTTATTTATGAGCTAGATAAGCTTTTAAATGCCTTTAAATATGAGTTCGTATCCGCCTTGTGTATTAAATTAGTGGATGGAAAAGAAAATTTGTCCTAAATGTGCAGGAAGAAATACAGTTAAAAATGGCTTTCAAAATAACTCACAAAGATATCTGTGTAAAACCTGTAACAAATGTTTTCAGAACGAATACCATTATAAAGCTTATAAGGGTGATACTGATGAGATGGTAACCATTCTCTTAAAAGAAGGATGTGGCATTTGAAGTATTTCAAGAATATTATTGATATCTAAAAATACGGTTCTCTCCAGAATACTTAAAATTAGTTGATAGAAAATATGCGGTGTAAAAAATGTCGAGGAGTAACCGTTAAAAACGGTAAGCAACCCAAGGTAATGTTCCAAATTAAGTCATTGCTTAGCATAACAAATTAAATTATTGAAAAACAGTAGTTCATCTAGAGAATAGCTACTGTTGTTCTCGTTCATTTATATATTGATAAAAAAGAAAATCGCTTAGAGGTCTTAAAATAAGGGTTTTTTAAATTGTCGTGTATCAAATTAGGACATGGAAAAAATACACTGCCCTGCTGGCACTAGCTCACAACGGGCGCCGATATGAGTGAGCAATAGAACAAACAAATCCTTTTTCGCCCTAGCCTTATGAGTTGGGACCCATAGCTTGAAGGTGGGTGAAGAACAAAATTTTGTTTGAGCTAGTTTTGTTTGGATTTAGAAATTTAGATGACGATAGAGGTTGAGTTTCCTAATATACATTCTGTTCATTTTCTTTGCGTGTCCAAAGAAAACGAACCAAAAGAAAGGACACTTTTATTAAGGTATTTTTCGCTTAGGGCGAAAACCGTTCACTCTTTCCTAAATTTTTTCCAAGGATTCAAAAATTATTAACGGAAAGATTGAACTATACTGGAATAAAAGACTAAAAATAGTTATAATCTAATCAACATATTTCTTTCGCCTTACTGTACGACTTCGGGCCCCCATAGGAATGATTTTCATGGAGCGAATACTGTTTGAGCGTTTGAAAAGCATTACGTGATGGGTGAACAAGTACGGTCCAGGCTAGATTTTTTTGGTACTTTTTTGGGCAATGCAAAAAAGAAAGTATAAAATGCGTTAGGGATAGCAGCGGCATCCTTTTTTGCACAAAACTATTTGGCAGCTAACAACCCGAGTAAAATGCAAGAAAGATACAGCGAATAGCCCGTCTCGAACGCCCAAGTTATTACATATATTTATAATTCCTTTGGAACTAAATTAAAGAAAGTAATGACCAATACCAGTGGTATTGCCATGACAGGGCAGGCTTCTTTTATAGTCCAAATGGAGCTATAAGGCTTTGAATAATTCGAATCAACACAACGGACATAAGCAGGAATAGAAATCGTACATATTATTAGAAAGGGAAAGATTATGAACCCTAGGATCTCTACATTTAAGACCGTTTGTTCACTGGCTGCTTAATCTTTAAGTTTCTTTCAAAATTCTATAGCCATTGAAATGATGCGACAGAACCTTGATTTATATCAACTGCAAAAGAGAGACGAAACTTAAAAAAGTTTTGCATGAAAAAGTGCTTCATCAACCCAAGAGAATTGAAGTTTCCCAATCAAAATTGCAATTTTTCTGAATTTCGATAACCTGGGTTATCTTTATACCAATCTTTAAAATCTCCTCCTCCTGAGGTTGCCCAATCATTAAAATAGTTGTAGGCTTCGTTGATTCTAATAGATTCTTTAGGTACTTTAAAATCGTGGACAATACTTATAGCCCACGGGAAACCACTATTTGAAATATAATTCCCATTTGGGTCATTATTCTGACCGTTAACCTGAACTACGTTTTCACCTAGGCTAGTTACATTTTGATACGGTAAATGAATTTCATTTTCTCTGATTTTATTCGCTATTATAAATGGATTGAATGGTGCCGCACCTAATGTTTCTGTTGTAACAGGATTATTCAAGATGATTGAAATTGTAGTTTCATTTACGAGATTATTATCCGCATTGTCTGTTAAAATTATAACAGCTGTATTTTGATTGGATTCTGTACCATTTGAATTAAGATTAATGTAATTTTCTGTATATAAGGCTCCTGTAACACTTGCTATTTGATTAGGAGTTAAACCTTCTATTTCAATTCCAACTCCATTAGTGAAGCCCGCAAAATTGGATTTTACTCTACATATAAAGTCAACTTGAACTGCTAAATTATTTGAGTTTAAAATCGCAATAGCCTGATAGTTTAACGCTAGATCATTAAAATCGTAATCTCCATCAGAGGGCCACAGGTCTTCAAAAGCAATGGTACCTGTACCATATTTACTCGGCGTAAACATTTCGAAAGCCTTGTTTGGGTCTTCAGGATACGCATCATCACGATCTAAAACACCATCACCATCTGTATCAATTTGCTCTGTATCTTCTGAAAACACTCTAAATGTGGTTAAATCATTGATCGTTCTACCAAAGTCTGTGTTGTTTCCAGCATTAACACCATAAGTATATTGCCACCCTCCAGTTTGGGTATCCATAATGATTAAATCTGAACTGGCTGCGTTATTTGCTAACCATAATTCCTGATTAGAATCAAAGGTCATCGAGGTTGGTTGAAAGGGTAAATTATCTGCACTTATTCGTGTACTATCATATTCACTATTGTTGTTTAACTCTAATCGGTACAACCCTGAAAATGTGCATAAGAATAGCGTTCCGTCTTCTGCAAATGCCAGGTCACCACCACTGGTATTATGCAAGCCGTTAATATCCCAGATATTTAGGTTGTTACCATTACTGGGATCGAATGTATAGAGTTTATCACCCTTAGAGAAATATAGTAATCTATCCTGTGTATTAAAACCCAGTCTTGGCCCGCCAATACCTAAGTTTGCAATAATCACCCAGGTGTCATCATCTATAGAATATTTCATTAAAGGGTAAGGAGAGCTTCTTCCTATGGAGTATAGCATTTTATTTTCCTGATCTATCGCACAGGTCCAACTTCCCATTGGCATATCAGACAGGTATGTTAATGTTCCATCTAACGGATCTACCTGAAACATTTCACCTGAACCATTAACACAATACAAATAATCATTTACAACTTCTGGACCAGAAGCTGCCAGGCCGGAGGTATTGGTGTATGTATAATTAACTTGATTATTAGATATATTTTCTATTGATGAGGAATACTTACGGTTCTCATTTCTGCGTATATAGACTTTATCATAGAATGTAGGGATATTGATGGACTGCTCTAAAATGCCATTGCTCGCTGTCCCGGAGAATAACAGTTTATTCATAACATCATTTCTATACACTTCTTCTGTTTCTATTACTCCTGACTGATTTTCATAAGTTTCTGTTCCTACTAAATAGGGTTCAGAGGTATAAGCATATACATCGTATATCGCAGCAGAATTGTCATTAATCCTAACTTCAATGGTCTCATATGTACGGTAATCAAATCCTTCAGGTATACTTATAATATTTGTAGTGTCTTCACCTGTTTCTTCCATAGTATCTGTATCTACATCTGGTAGAGTACAAGCACTTACAAGTAACAACAGAATAATGCTTGTATAGTTTACAACATATTTCATTGATATTAATTTTTTTTATCATTCTAGATTAGAATGATAAAATTATGAGATTTACAGCGAGGCTTATTGAATATTCTATGTGAAGACATTGATCTTAGGCAGATGACTATTTACTATCGATGAGTTGTAAAATGGCTTTAGTTTGAATTTCAATACTGTAGAAAGGTGTTTTTAGATATAATAATAAGATGGAACGGGTTTACTTTAATCCGGCTTTAGAGGTGTTATAGGCCCGTTTTTTAAAAATAATTTTAAACTATATTAAAAAGAAGCTAATTGTGTAATACAAAAAAGAAGATCGCCAAAAAATTACTTTTTTGACGATCTCTTCAAAATTTATCTAGTGGACTAAATTTATTCTTTTATAAACTTTATTGAATGAATAGATTGTTTGTTGTTTATCTGTAAAAAATACATTCCAGAACTTAAAGACGATATATTAATTTCTTTTTCTGAATCGGTATAATTTTGTTTTATGAGTTTACCATGAATATCAAAAATCTTGTAATGAAATTGTTTAATGTCTAATGTTTTTACATAAATAAATTGATTTGCTGGATTTGGATAAATAGAAAAGTTTAAACTATTATTTTGAGATTTAGCTACTCCAAGTGTTGTATTTCTTGTTGAATTTACACAAAAATCTATAGTTTCAGAACTTCCAAAATCCCCTCCAGAAATTATAACACCATTAGAACTTGAAAGTTCATAGCTTCCATTACCCTCAGAGCAACATATCCCATCTCCATAAGAATCCGTAATAGTAAATGTATAGTTATCTCCAGAATTAAGATCATTTATGGTTTCATTAATTGTAGATCCATCTGGATTTGAAGCAGAGTAGCTGTTTGAAGCTACTGTACTCCCATTACTATTCTTAATAGTCCAAGCAGTTTCTTCTGGAAAGTTGTCAAAGGTAATACTGAGAGATAAATTTGGTTCTGCACAGTTTTGATTAGAATTGCCATCATCAAGAGAGAGTTTATCAATTGCAATATCTGCTTTCCAAGCTTCATTATTAGATCCTGTATAACGATTAAATCGTAATTTGATATTTTCTCCAGCATAGGCAGATAAATCTATATTTACATCTAACCAGTTATTTCCTTGGTTACTTGATTCATGCCATATGCTAGACCAATTTATCCCATTATCATTACTAATTTCTAATATAATAGATCCCATATCTGAGCCTCCGTTCATATGATATTTAAAACTAAACAAAGGATTCGAAAGAGATGCTAAATCAAGGCAAGGAGACTCTAAAATGGCTTGTTTATTGGGAGTTCCTGGAGGATTAACATTAGAGGAAGCTTCAACATATAGATAGTAGTTCCCATCAGTAGCACTAGAGGGACCTGTTCCACTTGATGGAGTACCATTAGTACCTAGTAACCAGTCAACATCATCATCTGTGCTTTGAGTCCAAGCACCTAAAGAATTCTCAAAACTTTCGTTGTAAGGGAATGATGTAATTTCTTCAATACAATTATTGCCCCCTAAAGTAGTAAATGATACTTCGTTACTAAAAGGCGATTCATTTCCAGCGGCATCTACAGCTGTTAGTGTAAACGCATCATATAATGTATTTTCTGTTAACCCATTAACATTAGAGGAAGAGGGATTGGTTTCTGTACCAACAAATGTCCCTTGGAAATATAAATTATACGCTACAATACCAATATTATCCGTAGCTCCTGTCCAGCTTAAATCTGCTGTGGTTTCCATAATATTTGAAACAGAAAGGGTCGGAGCTGTTGGGGCTTGTGTATCTGCCGTAACAAGAGATATATCGTCAATAGCAATATCTGCTTTCCAAGCTTCATTATTAGATCCTGTATAACGATTAAATCGTAATTGCACCGTTTCTCCGATATAATCGGATAGGTTAATCTCTATTGGTAACCATTGATTTCCTTGGTTACTCGTTGTTTCCCATAATTCTGTCCAAGTAACACCATTATCTTGACTAGATTCTAGGGACAAAGTTCCAATATCACTTCCTCCATAGTTATGATATTTAAAGTTAAATAAAGCAAAGTCAGCATTAGATAAATCAAAGCAAGGAGACTCTAAAATAGCTAATAGCTTGTTTATTTGGAGTTCCCGGAGGATTAACATTAGCGGAAGCTTCAACATATAGATAGTAGTTCCCATCAGTAGCACTAGAAGGTCCTGTTCCATTAGATGGAGTACCATTAGCAATTCGCAACCAGTCAATATCATCATCTGTACTTTGTGTCCAAGTACCTAAAGAATTCTCAAAACTTTCGTTGTAAGGGAATGATGTAATTTCTTCTGTACAATTACTACTCCCTAAAGTAGTAAAGGACACTTCATTGCTAAAGGCCGATTCATTTCCAGCCTCATCCACAGCTGTTACTTTATAAACATAGTCTGTGCCTTCTGTTAAATTATCCCTCCTATTAAATAACGAAGGCCAAAATATATTGGTTAATTGATAAACAAATTCTCCGTTTTCATATATATTGTAAGCCACAACATCAACATTATCCGAAGAGTGATGCCATGCTAAATCTGCTTTGGTTTCCGTAACCTCTGAAACAGAAAGGCTCGTCGGAGCTGTAGGCGGGGTAGTATCTGGGAATGTTGTAAATAGTACTTCGTTACTATGAGGCGATTCATTTCCAGCTGCATCTACAGCCGTTATTGTATAACTATAAGTTGTATTAGGTGTTAAATTATAAACAGTAGTAGATAGATTTGTTACTGTTTCACTATATTGACTGTTTTTATATATTTTATAGCCTGTGACACCAAAATCATCTATACTATCTGACCAGCTAAGACTTGCTGTGGTTTCCTGACGATCAGAAACAGAAAGGGTCGGAGCTGTTGGGGCTTGCGTATCTGACGTAATAAGAGATATAGCATCAATAGCAATATCTGCTTTCCAAGCTCCATTATTAGATCCTGTATAACGATTAAATCGTAATTGCACCGTTTCTCCAACATAATCAAATAAATTGATATCTACTGATAACCATTGGTTTCCTTGGTCACTTGTTTTTTCCCATACTTTTGTCCAAGTAGCACCATTATCATCCGTAGCTTCCAAGGAAATATTTCCAATATCGTTTCCTCCATAAATATGATATTTAAAACTAAACGTTGCGAAACTAGCACTAGATAAATCAAAACATGGTGACTTAAGTATTGCTTGTTTATTGGGAGTTCCTGGAGGATTAACATTAGAGGAAGCTTCCACATATAGATAATAGTTTCCATCAGTAGCACTAGAAGGTCCTGTCCCATTTGATGGAGTACCATTAGTATTTCGAATCCAATCTATATCATCATTTGTTTCTTGAGTCCAGTCGCCTAAAGAGTTTTCAAAACTCTCATTATATGGAAATGTATTAACCACCTCTGAACAACTTGAAGTACATCTAAACGTATATGCACCTCCTTCAGCTGCAGTCATTGGTAGCGTCATTGTTTTTCCATTATCTGATGTAGCAGAAATGTAATATTCTATCGTTTCATTATTTAAAGTTGTAGTTAAAGTAATTGCAGACTGCCAAAGGTTATTAGATGCTAATACCATATTAGTTTGATTCCAAGCACTTGTACCCTTTACTCTTGAATACAATGTTGCTTGACTTATTCCGCTTTTATTAGTAATCGTCACCTCTACTGGATAATTAGAATCACAAAAGTTTACTTGGTTACTGTATTGATAATGTTTAAATCTAATAGGGTTTTCAGCATGAAATTCTTTTGTTACACAATGTACAGAACCACCGCTACCTTCCAGTCTACGACCATCAATGGTAATAATATTATAACCTGGGTATCTTTTCCTCAGTATATCTAAAGAAGCTTCATCTCCAGTGATATTCCCATTAACACCATCGTTAAATACGGGTTGTATAATTGTTTTATTGATTATTAAATGATTACTATAAGTTCTGTTAGTACTATTAATTTCAGATGCATCATTATAGATAGATCCATCATCACGAGTAGGAAAAGGTACAGTACTAAACATATAAGGGTTATTAACGCCCGCTGAATTTGTTTGCGATTTTAAATATTCAATATTATCAAGAACATCTTGATAATCTGTATAATTCGTAATATTTGCCATTTGCGAAGGTTGTTTTGTATACACAAAACTATTCTCATTAATCATATCAATATATAAATCAATATGAGCAGTTCCCCCATCATCCTCTAGTTCATCTAATACATATAAATTATCTAAATTAAAACCATTTATTAACATTTCGTTTATTTCAGACTCGGTATATGAATTATTTGCAAAAGCTGTATAAATTCTACTACTGGTAGTCATAGTTTGTTGCCCATTCATTAAAATGTTTCCTCCTTCAAATTCCATAGGCAAATATGTGTAATCTATTCCAAATTCTGCTGCCCATATTGGGGTAAGATCATCATCTAGTTCTCTTCCTGCATAATAATTTAAATCTACCCACCCAATTTTATCATCATCTCCATAATAAAAATCAATTGGACCAAAATCCCTTGACCAAATAGAATTTGTAGGATTAACCAAAAATTGATAGTTTGAAAGTGGCGTCCCTTTGTCATTAAAATATTGAATTAAAATATCCTTATCTATTTCATCTCTTATGCTTATGTATGCTTTAACACCTGCCTGTTGTATTGCATTAACAAGATCTCTAAAGAATTTTGCTGTAGAAGGGCTTCCATCTTGATTTTCTGCAATACTTATTCCATCAAAACCATAAGGATAATTAACAAATACTCCTTGAAGTTCTTCAAACTCTCCTGGGAATCTTGCATCGGCTGGCAATGTTGTGAGAGTACCACTCCCTATTTTTGATTGGTTTTCTATTTGTTCATTTTTTTCTCTATTAGGCAAACGTTTATTATTCTCCCAAAAACTCTTGTCTGTTTCTTTAGCGTCTTGGTTTTTTAGAAAATTATAAATAACTTTTAATTCAGAGGGAGAGGGATGAAAGGTATTATTACTATTTTTATACTTGTCTATGATTATTTTTTTCTCTTCGGGAGAAAAGGTTTCCTGAGCATTTAAGCTATTAACGCAGAATAGAGTTAATATAACTAACAGGATACTGAGTATTACATTTTTTTTTATCATGATTGATTATTTGTTTTTTATGGAGGCAAAATTAAGTAGCTGCCTTGGATTTTACACCTATTGTAGAGCCTACAAAAGCACTACATAATGACTACAAATTTACCACACCATCTATTTTACGGTAATGATTCAGAATGGTGCTTTTACAAAATGGATAGAAGCAATTGTTGATTATCAGAATGTTAAATGAATAATGAATCTCTTAATTGAGGCTCATTATCGTTCTTTGAAATAATGAAAGTTTATTAGAACCCACTAAATAAGGGTTTTGTATTCCTACGTAGGTCAAATTGGTGCTTGATTATATTTGTGGTTATGAATTGTAAAAAGTGCAATGAGCCAAATTGCATATAGCGTGGAAAACGAAATGGGACACAACGCTACTTTTGTAAAAGTTGTAGTTCTTATTTTCAACAATCCTATTCTTATGTTGCTTACCAAGACACAACGGATACTTTAATTAGAAGCATGTTAAAAGAAGACTGTGGTATTTTAAATATATCAAGAATCATAGGTATTTCTAAAAATACTTCTATCAAGGATTCAAAATTTCTTTGAGGAACGATTGAACTATACTGAAATAAAAGACTAAAAATAGTATTTGCAATACGCACCTACTCAGGTTCTAATTATTATTAAAAACAAATCCTCTTTCGCCTTAGCCATATGAGTTGGGTTCCATAGCTTGAAGAGGCGTTAAAAACAAAATTTTGTTTTTAATCGCTACTGTTTTTAGGGGAGCTTACAAGAATGTTATATTTTATTTTTTACTATTGAATTTGTAGTCCAAAAAACAACCCTAAGCCCAGTCACCCTGAGAATTCCGGTAAAAATAAGCGGTCTGAAAGTGCTATTTGCAAAGCGAAAAAATAGGGGCATTTGCCCCTGTTGGGATACGGGCAAAGCTCTCGGGGCGAGATGGGCTGAATAGTCGGATCCTCCGAAAGGGATAAAACCTATAAATAGACAGAAATGTAAAATAATTAAAATTTCAGGGTAACAAATAAATGTTTTTGAAAACAAAGGATTAAAGGATTAAAAACACTAAAAGTCTATTGCTTTGCATTAGGAGCTTGGACAGTAAATCATGCCAATAAGAAAACACTAAAGATTGCTTTAACTACTAAAAAAAGACCTTGGATGGATGGACTATTTAGTCAAATCATGAATTTGAGTCCACCTTTTGATTATTCTAATGCATATTTGGGTTTAAATGAAAACACCCCTAGCTTTATACACAACAAAAAACCAGAGCAGTCAAATGCTCTGGTTTAATTTATTTTAAATCTGTAAACGTATTTTAGGACGACTCAAATTAATTTAAGGTTTACTCTTTAACCATTCTTTTATAGATTATATTGTTTTCACTATCAATGAACTTGATAATATACATACCCGAAGATAAAGAATCAACATTAACGCTAACGCTGTTATTTATTAGAGAAGTATTACTTATAATCTGTTGTCCTTTCAAATTAAATACTGAGTATGAAAATTTAGTATTTACTGTTTTTATGTGTAAGATACTTTTTACTGGATTTGGGTAGATACTAATCTCGTTAAAAGAATTATTAGTTTGAGCTGAACTTAGTGAAACACCTACACCATTGCCAATTTGAACAAGATAATCTTCAACTTCTCCATAGCTAAAAGTTTCACAAGGGGCAGGTATTCCATTATACTTCATAGATACACGCATTCGTGTAATTCCTGTTGCTGCTCCTAAAGGTATTGTAAATGTTCCGCTTACTGGAGATGACTGAGACGGAGCTTTTGTAAAGACCTGTTCTCCCGAATCATTGAAATCACCATCTTGGTTATAGTCTATCCAAACAGCATACCCCTCTCTGTAAGATCTTCCCGTCCAAGTAGGTGTTACTGTTATGGTATTTGTTGTTTTAATATTTACAGGTGATATACTGGCAGCAAAGTCGGAATATCCAGTACTAGTTATTCCTACTCCAGATGAATTAGAAAAAAATTCATGATTGGTTGCTGACTCGGTTAATGTAAACTTACTTATATATTCATCATCGGTGTTATTACCGTTAGAATTACAATATGTCAATACAACTGCTGATTTAATATTTACTGTGTAATCTTCCACTTCACCATAATTAAGATCACCACAAGGGTTAGGTGTTCCATTATATTTCATAGATACACGCATTCGTGTAGTTCCTGTCGCTGCATCTGAAGGAACTGTAAATGTTCCGCTTACAGAGGATGACTGAGACGGAGCTTTTGAAAATACCTGTTCATTAGAATCTTCGAAATCACCATCTTGGTTGTAATCGATCCAAACAGCATATCCTTCATCATAAGAATTTCCAACCCAAGAAGGAGTTATTGTTATTGTTGTTGCGGTACCTTTTTCTAAATTAGTAGATATTGATGTATAATCGCCATATCCTCCTGCAGATGCACCAGTAGTATTATTTATGTCTTCAAGTTTTACTCTATTTATATACTCAAAGGATGTGTTTTGACCATTGGAAGAACAATACGACATGGGTTGATTTGAGCAAGAATTAGAAGGTTGACCATAGAGTTGTTGAATTCCAAGAATATCATCTTCTTGTAAGTCATATAGAAAAGCATTGTAAAAAGGAGCCATAACAGCAGAATTCATATCAGAATGAGATAAGCCTAAACTATGTCCGAGCTCATGTAGAGATGTTATTAGTAATTTTGTGCCTTGAGTTTCATTAGCTCCTATCCAGAATTCGCCACCATCCATATGTATTGCTCCGCCAAATTGAGGAAAAAATGCATGAGCTAGTGTACCACCTTGGCCATCAAAAGGATCACCATCACCATGCTCAAAACCGGCTGATTCATTAATGAAAGACATGACAATTGTTCTGCTTTCATTTGGATTGGCTGCTTCATTAAAGTATACTTTAGATACATCGGCCCACTTTTGGAATTGTTCAACTATTACGTCCTTTTGTTGTGACGGTGTTAAAGTAGAAAATTGACCAGTGTTTTCAATAAAGTAATTTAATGGATAGCAGCCATTTACTTCAGTCCATCTGCTTCCTTGTAATACATAACGGTTACTGTCAGTGAATTCTGCAACTGATCCATAAGGTGTTATCGGACCAGAACAAAATATATGGCTTTCCTCAGATATAGTATTTCCACCAAGAGAATATATCCAAGATACAAAACGATTTTTAGCTAGTTCTAATACTTTTTCTTTTGAAACAGTTGCTAATATTATGTTTTTGGGGAGGCCTTTTATGTTTCTAGAACTAATATTCATGGTAGCATAAAAGTTGTTTTTTTCTTCCAAGGAAATGTTTTTAGGTAAATATATAAGGACTTGTGATTTTTCTATTTTATTTAAATCAATATTTTTTGCAATCTTATCCTCTGGTTTAAGTGCTTCATACCAGGTTATATTAGTTATTTTAGTTAAATCCTTGTCTAATGGTACATATGCAAAAATAGTATTGGGATTAACATAATTTAATGGAGTTATAGATTGTTTTTTTAATGCATCTAAAGAAGGAATTCTTTTGAATTGTATTAAAACATAGGAGTTTTTTCTGGCTTGTTTGCTTAAAACACCTTTAAAAGGAGTGATTGTCCTATTCTTTAAAAAAATTTTTTGAGTTCCATCTGGTTTTAAACTTTGTGAGTTTAAAACCCCTGATAGAAGTAAAAGGATTTGTAAAATGTAAATTGTTTTTTTCATGAGATTAGTTTTTAAAAATGTTGAGCAAAACTAGATATTAATGCTAAATTTTTATACTTTTTTGATACTACAAAAACACTACGATCTGTTTACAAAAGTACTACAAGCAATCTGTAGTGTATATTATGTAGGGTTATTTAGGTGAATTTCGTTCAAGTATTTTTTGTAAGAAAAGTTGTGAGATATTATACATAAAGTATTTTGCAAATATTATCTTTACCCATATCATCTCTATTTATAAACATTAGCGTCCGATTAAAATTTGTTTTTCGATAAAATTGATGATATCCCCCAGTAAATAAGTTGTTATTTTTTGCATTCTCAATAGCAAGGGATCTATTTCAAAATAAGGATAGTTGTTTATCTGGAGGTTTTGTGGTGAGTTCCTTCCATTTTTTGCTTGGGTTTTCTAAGAATTTAAACAAATCGATATAAGTCATTAAATAGAATCGTATCATAGATACCATATTGGAATATGTGGAAAATCCTATGAAATTGACCCGGGTAATCTTGCCAAAGTGACCCACTAGTTCCTGTTGTAATTGACCCACCATAAAAGAGGTGTATGTATTTAACTTTCTGTTATAATTTTTAACAAACTATAGCTGGACTTGCAACAAAAAAGTGGACATTTAGTTATTAACCTGACTTGAATTAACCGTGATTTTTAATTTTTTAACTCAATTAAAATCAAAGATTTAACTCACTTCAGAATACCGTTTTAAAGCCGTCGGGTTAATAAAGCATCTACTTTCTTTTTTCCTCTTTGCCGTAGTTGACATTGCGGATAATTCCATACTCTTTAAGAGTTTTAACCGAAGTTGCTCCAATGTTGTAAAAGTCCCAAACCCCAATTTTGTCTGGGTTTTTTAATAAATCCCTTTGAAGTAACTCTTCGCTCATCCGTTTGCTGTTAATTGGGTTTAAATTAATTCTGAATTGCCCAAGGTGACATACTACTAAATCTATCTGAATAAAACAAGACTTTTTTTACCCTCCATGTAACAAAGTGAGAAGAGCAACAATTGCACCGCCTATTCCTATTCCTTTCCAGAAGTTGCTGTTTTTGGATTTGATCTGAGCTTTATGATTTTCTTCCTTGAGTTCCATTTTCTCGTTTATAAATCGAATCTCGTGATCCTTTTCATTATTTAGCGATTTAAGCGTTGGAACAATTTCATTACGATACACATCGTTTTCCTACCTCTGAAGGTCTATCTGTTTAAACAAACTATCAACTAACACAGTTTGCTCATTAAAAATAGACTTATACCGAGCACCCTCCTTGAGTTGATTACCGATGGCTATGGTGGCTTTCTTATCTAGGGTTGTTTGACTTTGAATAGTATCGATGGACACTATCTGAGATTCTGCGGGCATTGCGAATAAAAGAAGTATCGCGCACACGCAAAAGGCTTTCTTTACGTTTAAGATTTGCATATAAATTAATGTTTCGACGCTGTAAATCGTCAATTAGGTATCTAAGGTTTTTAGGCTCGTTTTCAGAAAAGGTTATTTTACTGAATAGACTGTCTTGTTTTCTTTGGCTATGAGCCACCAAACTATCCCGCGGGGCTATTTCTCGTTCCCAGAAACTCTTGGAATGGTACTTGCCCCCGAAAAAGGAAGAAAGGATAAGCACCACTATTAAGTACGTTTAACGAAATAAAAAGTTATGCTAGATTACAGAATTTTAAAAATCACCCGAAAAAGATAAGTTTTTTTAACCTATTTTAAAGGACTATTGATTCTAAGTTAATAGAACCGTAAATAAAGCTAATGTTCAACAATAGAAAAAGAATTAAATCCTTCACTAGGAACATCTCCACCTAGATTAGCTCTAATATTTAAAACTCTATCTGTGGAATTATATGCCCCTAAACTGACAGTATCTCCTAGCGCTAAAGGTATTGTTATGTTAATGCTTGACCCAGGAGTAATTTGAACGTTATTAGCTCCAGACACAGCTGGACTAGAAGATTTAAATGATTTCACTACACCTCCTGTATTAATTAATATTACAGTTTCTACCCATCCTTGATAATTATTTGCTACTATAAAACCTAATGTTCCAGAAATTGAATAAACTCCATTTCTTGGAGCCGTAAATATACCCGTTGCTGGGTTATAAGTACTATTATTATCTACTTCTTCAACCCAAGTATTGATAACTCCTAAATTAAAGTTTGTAATAGTTTGCGTTGTAAAAGATTTACTTGCGACTACTATAGATTTTTGAACAGTACTCGTTAACGTATTCCATACTATACCATTACTATACTGTATAATTCCACCTGAACCTGTAGAATATCTAAGAGTACCTGCACCTGCACCTGGTGCTGTTTGGGTAGTTTCCCCTAACCCAATAGCTCCATTTACTCCGCCAGAAGCTCTAGCATCAAGTCTAACTGAAGGTGCATTGGTTCCAATACCTACATAGCCTGCATTTGCTCCAGTACCATTTTTAATAAACATTCTATCTTCAGCAGCACTAATACCACCTGTTCTAAAGAAAAGATCTCCAGAGTTCATATGTATTGCCCCAGACCAATGATTGTCAAGCATTAGTAATGAAGTTCCAAAATTAGTAGCATTGTTATTATACAACCGTATGTTTGCTCCATCACCAACAATATCTAATTTTTGTCCAGGCGTAGTTCCGATACCTAAATTTCCATTTCCATCCAATCGCATATTTTCAGTAGTTCCATCATACCAAGTATGCATAGCTGTATTATCAGCAATTGTTTTTAGCTCAGCACTTTCTATGTCTACTCTATAAAGACCTCCATAATAATCTATTTTTTCACCAACTACATCACCAAAATCAACAACGTTTGCACCCATTTTTAATTCTTCAGTTGCTGTATGGTTTCCTAAATTGTCCTTTTCAATCGGAATCCATGCTGTTGTAGCAGCATCCCAACGATAAAGGCCTGGAGTTACATTGCCAGCGGTATTTGTATTAAAAACAATAGTTCCAGTAATTAAATTACCTCCTCCTTGTGGGTTTACAACAGGTGCAGCCACCGTTGTAGATGTTAATGACACTCTGGGAGCTAAAAATCCACTGGTGCTTGAAGAAACATCCAAGGCTGCTTCTGGTAAAACAGTACCTATTCCTACTTGTGCAAAACTTGTAGTCACGGTTATAATAAATATAATATTTAACGTTATTGTTTGCATAATTTTGGTTCTATATTGATTTGAGGGGTAAGTTAAAAAAAGATCTTAGCCGTATGACAAATTCACAAGAAATATTTGCGATATTATTGGACTTGCAACAAAAAAGTGGACATTTAGTTAAGAGTCATGCTGCTACTTTTTGATTAAACATTTCGATTTCAAATTCTTCTATAGTTTTATACCCCAAAGTGGAGTGTATTCTTC
>MAAC01015555.1_pt1 | contig 16855 bp, 14 predicted proteins | sample 1115981 | NCBI WGS metagenome assembly MAAC01 (sample SAMN04961126, study PRJNA320927) | seawater metagenome | isolation source: sample BD02T64 sea water enriched with oil for 64 days | place: USA:Gulf of Mexico | collected 2013-07-27 | reverse complement strand
GGATCAGTAAAATTTTTCAATGAATCTAAAGGATTTGGATTCATCGTTGAAGAAGACAACAACAAAGAACATTTCGTACACATTTCTGGATTAATCGATGAGGTTAGAGAAGGAGATGATGTAGAATTTGACTTACAAGAAGGTAGAAAAGGAATGAACGCGGTAAACGTGAAAGTTATCTAATATATATACTTTTTTAATTAAAAAGACCTACTAATTTCTTATTAGTAGGTCTTTTTTTTGTTCTTTTAATTAGATCTTCTAGAAGATCTATTGTCTTTTCTTCTTCTATTTCTGCTTTGTGAACTACTAGAATTTGAAGAATTCTCTTTTCTCTTTTTTGGAGTATGGTTTTTCCTTTGTGGTTTTTTAGAATTTGGTTTCCCAGGCTCGTCATTGTTTTTTGGCTCAAAGCCTTCAAGTACCTCAGTCTCTAATTTTTGTTTTAACAATTTTTCTATCTGACGGACATATTCCATTTCTTCAATACATACTAAAGACAAGGCTTCACCTTCAGCACCAGCTCTACCAGTTCTTCCTATTCTGTGTACATAGTCTTCGGGTATGTTTGGCAATTCGAAATTAATTACATGTGGTAATAATGGAATATCTAACCCTCTTGCAGCAATATCTGTTGCTACTAAAACGCGAATATCATTATTTTTAAACCCTGCCAATGCTTTTGTTCTTGCTCCTTGACTTTTATTACCATGAATTGCAGCCGAAGAAATATTACTTGCAAGTAATTTTTTAGTCAGCTTATTTGCTCCATGCTTGGTTCTTGTAAATATCAATACTTGCTTCCAATTTCCTTCAGTTATTAGCTTGGTAAGTAGCGTTGTTTTTTGTCCTTTATCAACGCGATATACTTTTTGTGAAACTTTTTCTGCAGTAGAATTTTCTGGAGTTGCTTCAACCAATACTGGGTTTCTTAAAATGTTAGCTGCTAATTCTTTTATTTCTCTAGAAAAGGTTGCTGAAAACAATAAATTTTGACGCTTAGAAGGCATCAAACTCATAATTTTTTTGATGTCTCTCAAAAAACCCATGTCTAACATTCTATCAGCCTCATCCAACACTAAAATCTCAACTCGCTTTAAAGACAAAGCTCCCTGATTTTCTAAATCAAGTAATCTACCAGGTGTTGCTACCAATACATCAACTCCTTGTCTAATGGTGGCTATTTGGGCTTTTGCTTTTACACCTCCAAAAACAACAGTGGATTTCATGTTTAAGAATTCACCGTATTCTCTAACATTATCATAAACTTGAGCAGCTAATTCTCTTGTTGGTGTTAAAACCAATGCTCTAATTGGTCTAAATTTTGGATGTCTAGTTCCTTCTAGAATTTGCAACATTGGCAAGGTAAAACCAGCGGTTTTCCCTGTTCCTGTTTGTGCAGATGCAAGCACATCTTTTCCTTCCAAAATTAGTGGAATCGCTTTTTCTTGAATTGGAGACGGGGTATCATACCCTTGCTTTGCAACTGCTTTTAATAAAGCATTATTTAATCCTAAAGATTTGAATGACATAAAGTGAATTTTAAAATGACTTGGAGAGGGTGTTGTCATTTTTTATATTGGCAAAGATACGTTGAATTCTATTGGATATGATAACATTTTGTTAAAACTAGAAACTTCGTCTTTAGATTTTTTGAAATCTCTTTTGCATGCACTAACTTGAGCCTCCAAACAACTAACCATGAAAAAATTAACTACTGCTTTTGGAGCTTTGTTTATTGCATTATCTATAAATGCACAGCAAACTACAACAGCAAATCAAATTGAACAATCTTTAAAACAAAAGGAAGTATTAACAAAAAACTCCATTGTAAAAAACATTGAATTCACCAACATCGGACCCACAATTATGAGTGGTCGTGTGGTAGATATTGATGTAAACCCAAACAATACAAACGAGTTTTATGTAGGCTATGCTTCTGGTGGTTTGTGGTACACAAACAACAACGGAACTTCTTTTACGCCAGTAATGGACAACGCTCCAACTCAAAATATTGGAGACATTGCTATTGATTGGAAAAATGGAACCATTTGGGTAGGAACAGGAGAAAGTAATTCTTCTCGTTCTTCATATCCTGGAATCGGAATTTTAAAATCTGCTGACAAAGGAAAAACATGGCAACATGTAGGTTTATCTGACTCACAACATATTGGTAGAATCATCATCAATAAAAACAATCCTGATGAAGTAGTGATTGGTGTGATTGGTCATTTATATTCTAAAAATAAACAACGTGGTATTTACAAAACTACTGACGGTGGTAAAACCTGGAAAAACACTTTGTTTATTGACGACATGACTGGTGTGATTGATATTAGTGTTTCTCCAAAAAACCCAAATGTATTGTTTGCAGCATCATGGGAACGCATGCGTAAATCGTGGGATTTTGACGGTGACGGAAATGGTTCTGCAATTTATAAAAGTACCGATGCAGGTTCTACTTGGAAAAGGCTTACAACAAAAGGAAAAGGATTTCCTATAGGAACAGGTGTTGGTAGAATTGGATTGGCTGCATTTAACGACAATGTTGTCTATGCTTTTTTAGACAATCAGTTTAGAAGAAAAGCAACACCAAAGAAAAAAGGAAACGGAATTCAGAAAGACGATTTTAAAACCATGTCTGTTGCTAGTTTCATGAAATTGGAAGACAAGCAATTAAACACCTATTTACGTAGCAATCGTTTTGACAGAAGTGAAACCGCTACAACTGTAAAAGCCGCGGTAAAAGATGGAAAAATAAAACCTAGCCACTTAGCAAGTTATTTAGAAGATGCAAACTCTAGATTATTCAACTCCCCTGTAATTGGAGCTGAGGTATACAAATCTACAAACGGAGGTAGCTCTTGGAAGAAGACTCACAAAGGATATTTAGATGGCGTATATAGTTCTTACGGATATTACTTTGGTATTATGGGCGTAAGTCAATTAGATCAAAATAAGATATATATTGGTGGAGTTCCTTTATTAAAATCTAATGACGGTGGTAAAACATTCAAAAATATTGGCGCATCAAACATGCACTCAGACCATCAAGCTTTATGGATAAACCCAAATAAATTGGGTCATATTGTAAACGGAAATGATGGTGGTATCAACATTACTTTTGATGATGGAAAAAACTGGACAAAAAACAATCCACAGGCTGTTGGACAATTCTATGCAATTAATGTAGACAACAAAAAACCATACAATGTTTTTGGAGGTTTACAAGATAACGGAGTTTGGTACGGGCCAAGTAACTACCGCTTTTCTAAAGGATGGAATGGCTCTGGAAACTACGCGTATAAAAGAATTGGTGGTGGAGATGGAATGCAAGTTCAGATAGATACTAGAGATAATGAAACCGTATATACGGGTTCACAATTTGGATATTATTTTAGATTGAATTTAAAAACTGGGAAAAGAAAATCTATACACCCTAAACATAAATTAGGAGATTCTCCATACAGATACAACTGGCAAACACCAATCTTACTATCTCCACACAATCAAGATATTTTATACATGGGAGCCAATAAATTATTGCGTTCTATGGATCAAGGAAATACTTTTGAAGTTATATCTGATGATTTAACAACAGGTGGTAAAAAAGGAAATGTGCCTTACGGAACCTTGGCTACAATTTCTGAAAGCCCATTACAGTTTGGATTGATCTATACGGGTTCTGATGATGGCTTGATTCATGTTACAAAGGATGGAGGAAACACATGGAATAATATTACTGGAAACTTACCAAAAAACTTATGGGTAAGTAGAGTAATTGCTTCTAAATATAAAAAAGGAAGCGTGTATGTTACCTTAAACGGAATGCGTTCTGATAATTTTGGAACCTATATCTATTCTTCAGAAAACTATGGAAGAACATGGAAAAGCATCAGTAGTAACATTCCAACTTCAGCAGTAAACGTAATAAAAGAAGATACGGAAAACGAACATATTTTATATGCTGGAACTGACAATGGATTGTATGTTTCTTTTAACAACGGTGCTTTTTGGCATGCGTTTAGCAATGGCTTACCAAATGTAGCTGTTCATGACATTGTAATTCAAGAAAGAGAAAAAGAGTTACTTGTAGGTACTCATGGTAGAAGCATTTACAAAACAAGCATTGCAGAATTACAGAAATTCAATTCCATACGTAGCAAGTCCGCGCATTTATTTGAAGTAAAAAGCATTCGTAAATCTTCTCGTTGGGGAAGCTCTTGGAGTCAATGGTCAACACCAAATGTACCAAAAGTAGGGCTGTCTTTATTTTCTAATTCGACGAAAAAAATGACCGTAACGATTCTATCTGGAGATACCGTGGTAAATTCATTTACAATAGACGCAAATAAAGGGTTTAATGCTACTTCTTATGATGTTTCTTTTTCTAAAAAAGGAAGAAAAGCATATGCCAAAGCACATAAGAAATCCAAATTAAAAGCGGCAAAAGATGGCGTGTACTATTTACCAAAAGGAACATACACATTAAAAGTTGGTGACGAAAAACAAACCTTAGAAATTAAATAATTTTAAGTCTAAGAACTTTATAAAAACAGTACTTTTATCTTATGAACCGAGCATTCAAAAAAGCGTATCATCTAAGAAAATGATGAATAGCGAACAGCATGTGACCGTTAAAAACAATAGATATTGACATATGAAAAAAGTACTGTTTTTTTATGTTCTCTTATTTTCCTTTTTAGGGCATTCTCAATCTAATTGGCAGCGATTTAAGAAATTATCTTGCGCAGAAAAAACATGGACTGTCTTTCATGTCTTTAAAGCAAAAAAAGCATACTTAATTGCCAAAGAAGCACAACATGTTGCCGACTCCATTGCCAAAACGCCTTTATTAGATGGCGATAAAAGTGGTGGACAAGTAGATGCATTTAGACACGCATATTGGATGGCACGCTTGCATCAAGAAATAGGCAAAAGAGCGGCTAAATCTTTAGGAAAGGCCCACGAGAAAGCAAACTATCAGCAATACAAAAATAGTTCATTAGAAGATGGCGAAGCGCCAGACAAAATTTCTTCTGACATGGATTTGTATAATAACAACATTGGCCTAAGCTTTACACAAAAGAGCGTTCCACACCCAAAAGATGGATTGATTTATACCATTGTGAATGCTATTTTAGCGGGTAAATTAAAGGTCATTAAAAAAGATTACAAAAAAGAATATTTGACCTGTGATGATAAATTACTCTCTAAAAAAGAACTGAAAGGCACATGGAAAAACAAGAAGTGTTTGATGAAATCTAATTACAAAACTAATTAAATGCAAAAAATCTATTTTCTTTCTGGAACCATGTGTAATCAAGATTTGTGGCAATTTGTATTTCCTGAAATTGAGAAGTATATTCCTGAATATATTGATATTACTACAGCCTCTTCTTTCGAAGAAATCAATCAAATTATCAATTCAAAAATTACACCTCCAGCAATAGTAGTTGGATTTTCACTAGGCGGATTTAGCGCACTGAATTTTGCTTGTCAATATCCTGAGAAAATCAAAAAACTGATTATCATCGCTGCGAATGCAAAAGGATTGTCTGAAAACGAGTTAAGACTAAGAAGGGGCACCATTCAGTTTTTAGAAACACATACCTACAAAGGAATTTCTAACAGCAGAATACAACAGTTTTTACATCCAGACAATCACCAGAATAAAACGATAAGCAACATCATTTAAAAAATGGATGCCGACTTAGGCAAAGACATTTTAATCAATCAATTAAAAGCTACTTCAAAAAGAGTGGATATTACAGCACAGTTAAAAACAATTGACACCCCAATTTTACTCATTGGATCTAAAGAGGATGCGCTGGTTTCACATCAAGATGTTCTAGACTTAAAAACAGCATTAAAAACAGGGATTGCCGTTATTCTTAAAAATTGCGGACATATGATTCCGCTAGAAAAGCCGAAGGAACTCACAGAGATCATCAACAATTATTTATAGAACAATAAAACTCGATGGCACGGAAATAGTTTCCGTGTAAAACGAGGTTTTATCTTCACTTATTACTATTTCTCACTGCGTCTTTTAATTCTTTTACTGAGTAAAACTTAGAATTTTTCAAGAAAGTCAATACTGCTTCTTCATTTGAATAATCGAGGTTTATAATGTCTTTTATTGCTGTAGATTTATCTTCAGCATTTTTATAATAGCTATGGCAAATTTCGTACCCAATAAAATAGCCTAAATCTGATTTCTCGCCCAGTTCTCCGCCATTATACAACCAATTTTTATACCGTGAAGAAAATAGGTCTAACCGAAAATTTTCTTTTACTTCTTTTAAGTGTTTTCTACCATATATTAAATACTGTGAGTTCAATGTTTTCTCAACGGTTAATTCACTAATAAAATCACAAGCACCTTCTTTTATACAAGCACCCAATACATTTTTTGAACCATTTTTTTGTTGGGTATGTACATATTCATGAATGTTTAGGGAAACGATATTATCGTTAGATTGCTTGGCAAAAACTTTTGGCAGCCAATCATTCTTAAATTCAGAAACATCAACAGAAGCATCTGCAGTAGCAATTTCTGCACCTATCAGCACCATATTTCCTTTTGTGGTTCCACCAGAACGAAGACCTCCAATGGTAAAATACATTTCGGCATTTTTTAACTCTGGGTACAACTCTTTAAAACGATCAATGGCCAATTTCATTTCTTGTTCTTTCTCTCTTATTTTAAGTGTATTTGATCTTACGGAATTCCAATATTTAGGAAGCTTTTCAATTAGTGTTACCCAAAGCGTATCTGTATAATTTCTAGCCTTCATAAATGCCTTCAACCCTTTCGTTCCCTTATCTATATACAACTCATTTATGATGTTTATTTTTTCAGTGTACTCATTTGTGGTTTGAATACGATCATAGGCTTTCCAAAAATTATCAATATCTGATGTGAATATTTTTTTATTCTCTTGAGACATTAATGTCAATGGTACTACTACTACCATCAATGCTAAAATTATTTTTTTCATCTATCTAATTTGTTTTTTAAAAGGACTCTTAGAATAAGAGTTTGTTACACTAATAAAGGCGCCAAAACTAAGAAAAATTTACTTGTTACCGCAGGTTTATAATCTATGCTATCTTTTTAAAAATATAAAAAACCACAAACATTTTTAACGCTTGTCGCTTATAATTTAATCTGTATTAATTAATTCTAGGCTTGCACGGAAAACATTTCCGCGCTGGCATATCCGAGCGATCGGGTTATCCAACTTTTTTTATTCTCACTAAAACTAAAAATGAAACTATTAATAAGAAATCATATAAAGATTTAATATCAAAAAAATCCAAATACCTTTTTTCTGCTGTGTAACTTAATAAATAAAACAAACTACAAAACACAAAATATATATTATAAATCTTATATAGATTAAGAAACTTATGAATTGAAATATGGCCATTTTCTAGTTTATTATAATTATATACATATGTGATAACTATTAAAAATATTACAATCAAACAGCCCCACATAAATAATTTTGGAATGTTAATGTGGAATATTTTAAAAACATCTTGAATGATCCATAATAAAACTAAAAAAACTTGGGCTCTTACAATTCTCTTTTTCATATTCTTTATTTTTTAATATTTCTTGAGTCTGTTATTTTACGATAAATTTGACCTTTAGTTCGTGCAAACCCGTTTTGTTTTAACAGAGATCCAGCAGCCCCCCTCTAAAGCACGATTGCATCGTGTGGAAATACTTTAATTAGCTCTCTAACTACAATAGTATCTTTTAACAAGCCTTTTTTTCTGCATAATTCATAATGCTACTATAAATATAGTCTTCTGTTTTACAACACAAAACTTCTTCTACAAGATTCTGATGTATGTAATTCTCTTTATTAAAAAACCACAAACATATTACTGTCTTTGGTTTATATATTAATTGCTTCTAGTTTTGCACGGAAAACATTTCCGCGCCATCGGGTTACAAATCCCCGGTAGCATATCTATGCGATCGTGTTAAACTTTACAATAACCACACGATACAATCGTGCGGGAGCGGGGTAATTTATGTTTTTTGTTTTCCAGAGATTAGTTGTTCCCATTCTATTGTTAATGAATATGTCCTAGATCTTTTTGATTGGTCAACTATTTCTATAAACTCGCTTTCTACCCATTTTTTTACCAAATCTTGTGAACTTCTTAATTTTATTCCCAAATGATTCGCTATTTCACTTGCAGTAACTTCTTTGCTTTTTATAAATAAAGAAAATGTTTGACGTTGCTGCGGTCTCAATTCTCTTAATTTCTCCGTTTGATATGGAATTTCCTGTTCTTTATGTGATTCTTTTAATTTCTGTGCTTTTTCTCTAACGCTTCGAAATGAAATTGCCATTCCATTTAAAAAATAATCTAAAAAAGGAGTTACATCTGCTTCAGCGCGCCCTCCATAATAGTTATGACTCTTACCAATGGTAAGTGCTTTATAATAACCTTGTAAATTCTTAGCATAATATTCTTCTAAAGAATACATACCTTTCATATCATATCCTGTTCTATGTAAAATAAATGTAGTCAACAAACGTGCTGTTCTTCCATTACCATCATAGTATGGATGAATAGTTGCAAACTGATAATGAGCTAATCCAGCAATAATAGGAGCAGGTAATTCTTGTTCTTTTATAGTATCATTAATCCAATCAATTAATCCTTTCATTAATGGAGAAACATCATGTGCTTCTGGAGGCATATATACAATTCCTGCTGTTGCTCCATCTCTAATTACATTTTGCCCTTCTCGATAGGGTGTTGATTTTTTTGATCCTATGAGTACTAAACTATGGATTGTCTGTATCAGTTTCTCTGTGATTTTTGAATTTGATCTTAATTCTTGTTCTACATATTCTAATGCTTTAAAATAGTTTCTTACTTCACGCTCATCACGTTCTCTTCCAGGAAAGCCCCCTTTTTTACCTGCTGCTATTTCTTGAACTTCTTTTTGAGTTAAGGCATTTCCTTCTATTTGAGTAGAATAATGTGTAGCTATTAAACGCGCAGTTTCTCTTAATGAAGCTATGAGTGTTGCGGTAACTGGCAATATATTAATCGCTTCTCTATGTCGTTCTATTTCCAATAACTCTTTGGTAAGCCTTGGAGATAAAATGTATTTCGGATTAAATTTCATACAACTAATATAGCATATATGTATATAAAACACAAATAAACCGTATTTAAACTGTATTTAAATCGTGTTTAATATTTTCATTACTTTAGTACTTCAAAAAAGTTATGAAATCTATTGCTACTCGCAAGAGTTGGGATACTGCTCTGAAGCATTTGACGCGTCATGGAATTTTAGGGAGTGTACTTTCGCCTTCTCAGATTGGGATAATTCCATCTTCTAATATTTCTCGTTGGAAAGCCGAATCTGATGACAAGTATCTCTACTGTGAAATTAATCAGTTGGTTGCTGATGAAATTGAACTGATTCGTACACTAAATCAGTCTACAAAAGTGAAACGAATTATTTCTAGTTACTTCCAACTTTGTAACACTTTTCATGTTGTTATATCTTCTCTAAAAGGAGTCAGAACAGTAATATGTAAAAGAATTTATCTCTATAGATGCTGCTCTCAAGGTATTTAATCTCTCTAGAAGTTCTTTTGAACATTATAAGAACCGCCTTCTATATGCTTGTGATGCTTCTTATTTTAATTGGGCCCATCTCTTCTTAGCCTTTTTATATTACCGTTTTTATCATAACGAAAATTAAGTAACTCTTTGTAAGCCTTTCTTTAATAATACACCTATTTATATGGCTTTCGTAAATCTATTTATCCGTTTACGGGAAATCTATTTATGAAAGTTACTCTTTTAAAAACTAGATTTTAGGCTTACAATGTGTTACGGGTAATATTCATATTTTCTAAAACACCAATTTACAACATCATTAAAGGTTGTTATTTCAAAGAACTTTTAAAACCACAAACATCTCTGCTTGTGGCTTATACTTTAATCTGCATGATTTACTTATAGTTTTGCACGGATTACAAATCCGCGCCAGCATACCCGAGCCATCGGGGTACTCATTTGTGGTTTGAATACGATCATAAGCTTTCCAAAAGTTATCAATATCTGAAGTGAATATTTTTTTATTCTCTTGAGACACTAATGTCAATGGTATTACTATCATCAATGCTAAAATTATTTTTTTCATCTATCTAATTTGTTTTATAAAAGGACTCTTAGAATACTAGTTTGTTACACTAATACTATAGCATCACAGTATATTTTGATGATTATAAAAAAGCCTTCCATAATGGCTTATTGGTACAGATTTACAATCTCTGTACTATCTTTTTCTTAACTTAAAAAACCACAAACATGGCTGCTTGTGGCTTATATTTTATACAACCACACGATGCAATCGTGCGGGAGGGGGCCATTCTGACCCATTACCTAATTAAGCCATTCAATATTACCTTCTTTACTATTAAACTTATCTATTGAATTTTTAATTGACTTCTCAAACTCTTTAAAGCTTAATTCAATCTTCTTTATATTTTCTTCAAGAAAATCAAACAAATCTAACTCAAAATTATTTGGGTATTCAGACGGGCTAAGTGAAACACCATTATAAGCTGTTGTGATACCGTAGCTTATGCATAAAGTATTATTGACATTTTTAAATACTTTTAGACAGCCTAAATATTCATCTGAAAAATCAAATGGTAAAAAAATAAACTCACCTTCGACTATTTTTTCTACTTCAAGCAACCAGTTACCCAACAGATTGATTATGTTAAGATTAGTTTTTTTTATTGACTCATCCTTCTCGAGGAACCCATTGTCCAAAGAAAAATAATACGTATCAGTTATTTGTTTAAATTCAGCTAAAGAAATTTCTAATACTAAGTTATTATGACCTCCTATCTTGTTGTTTTCCTTATATATGTTAATCATAAATTTAATTTGTAGGATATGCCCAGCTACCGCACGATTGCATCGTGTGGAAATACTTTAATTAGCTCTCTAAATACAGTACTATTTTCTAGCAAGTTTTTTTTTGCATAATTTATAATACTACTATAAATATAGTCTTCTGTTTTACAACACAAAACTTCTTCTACAAGATTCTGAGATATATAATTCTCTTTATTAAAAAACCACAAACATATTACTGTCTGTAGTTTATATATTAATTGCTTCTAGTTTTGCACGGATTATAAATCCGCGCCATCGGGTTATTTAAAAACAAAAATTTTAAATAAAACATATACTATCAATATTGTTCCAATAAATAATGTTAACATTTTTTTTATCGCTTTCTTGTCTTCTAATTTCATTTTTTATGCTTTTTTGAAAAAATCTATTATAGAAGAAAATATAGGAATTCCTTTTTTAGACCAACCGGGACTAACATCTTTTCTTCTGGTATCACTTCCTTTAAAATCTTTTATTAAAACTCCTTTTTGCACTGACTTAACGTCATACCCCGCTACCGCACGATTGCATCGTGTGGAAATACTTTAATTAGCTCTCTAACTCCAATAGTATCTTTTAACAAGCCTTTTTTTCTTCATAATTTAAATATTCCTATAAATATAGTCTTCTGTTCTAGAAACCAAAACTTCTCTACAAGATTCTGAGGTATATAATTCTCTTTATTAAAAAACCACAAACATCTCTGCTTGTGGCTTATAATTTAATCTGTATTAATTAATTCTAGTTTTGCACGGATTACAAATCCGCGCCATCGGGTGCATCAGTTTTTTTTAATCAAAACATTCATAAACACTAATGTCATCAGTTTTTAATGTGATTAAGTACAAACTTTCTTTATCTAAAAAGTACTTACTTTTTTTTAATCCACTATCAATAACTCTAAGGCTTAGTTTTGATATATCATTATCTTCATAAGTAATTTTACCATTATATATCTTAATTTTTATATAGTGCTTTTTATGATAATCTAAATTCTTTAGTTTTAAACCACTTGTGCATTTTAAGAATTTCACATAGTAACTAATTATATTTGTTTTTCCTACATAGTTTATTGTATCACTCTCAACTCTATAAACACCATTAGCTCTTATTGGAAAGCTATATGAAAGATCCAACTCTACATCCCCTTTGATATTGATTGATGAGAAAAAATTAACATTAGACAATCTATATGTTTTTTTTAGTGAATCATTATTTTTATCAAATCCTTTAAGGTAGATATTACCGTAATCATTATTTTTTATGTATTGAAAGTCAATATCTTTTATTTTTTCATACAGCAAACTATCTTTCTCTTTTATATAATCCTTAATTTCATTAACGCCTTTTGGAGGATTACTTTTTGTTAAGTCATAAATTTTAAGGTATTTTCTAAATCTAGAACTCTCTAAAATAATCACGTCATTTATTGCATTATTATAATTAATAAACTTTCCTGAAAAATAAACCACCACTAAAGCAAGTAATAAGAATATATATTTTTTTACATTTCTCATTTCCTTATTGTTTAATTTTCACACTTTCCATATAGTTTTTCGCCGTTGTATTATAACCTTTTTTTTCATTCTTTTCAAAATATTCTCTATAAAAAAACATTAACTCTTTTTCGTTTTTAAATTTTAAATTTACTATTGCTTTTCCTTTATTATTATAAAATTTAATCACAAAACTTCTACCATTAAAATAACCACTTTCGCTAATTGGTAATGATATTGCAGTAATATTATTTTCATTAACATCTTTACTTATTCTCATAACCGCATAAGCTGTAAATTCTTTTTTATTTCCTTTTTTAAATTTAATAGTAAAACTTTGACCAAAAGGATAAGTATAATCTCCTTTATTCATACTCAATCTTTGAAGAATATATTTAACTCCCTTAATTTGGACTATTGTGCCAAATTTTTTCAAATTATTATCATCTGCTTCGGTAGAGTCAAAATTATCAGTCATTACTTTTTTATTTATTTTATTTATTGCGGCATTAGCTCTATCCACTCCTGCTTCATAGCCTGTATCTTTAACAAAATCTAAAAGTATATCCTCATTGTCACATTTTGGACAATCCTCATTTGGAGTATTATTATTATTTCCATCTGCATTTCCTCCATTATTAGCATAAGCAAGAGCCTCATCAAATGTAACTTCTTGTCCATTTATTACATATTGACCTGTTTTAGAATTATAAATAGAATTAGCTCCACTAGGATCTGCCCAATATACCGGATTATTATCAAAAGCAGTATAAGTAGACATACTCCAATGAGTTACTGGGTCAATTCCTGTCCATCTTGCAATTGTTGGATCATAGGCTCTTAAATCCATTTCATACAAACCTGTAACTTCTTCTAACTCAATACCATTGTATTTAAACTTCTGCGCAGTTGCATTCCCTCCAGTATAAGCTGTATTATACCCTTTATGCTTCAAGCCAAATGGATAGTAATTAGATTCTTCTATAATTTCAGATTGTGCAATACTACCGTTGTTATTGGCATCTGAATAAGACAACCGTACATTCCTTAAATGGTCTTTGTATTGGTATACAAAGCTAAAAACACCATTGGAATTAATATTCTTTGACCATCAGGGTTCGTGCGGGAGCAGAGATCTTAAAAAACCAACAGCTAATTATAAAATTAACTATTGATTTTCAGTTATTTAAAATCATAAAACACTCTATGATCTAGTTTACTACATTACCCTTATCGACCTTAAAATAAAATCAAGTTCTAGTTGAGTAAACCCTTTTGTTAAAAGTGTAGCTTCTATTTTATTTATAAAAATTTTGGTAGTTGTATAATTACATAGTTTAGGTGAACAAAATTGAATGAAACCAAATTTTCCATCATTAAATTTATACATTCCGTTTTCACTTCCTCTTGTATAGATTACTTGCTTAATAGATGATAATTTTAAACTCTTACGAATATCACCTATTGATTGAGAAGATATATCTACAATAGGTTTTTGATTTAAAATAATTTCATAATTCTTATAAACACTTGTCTCATTTATTCCTAAGTCAGATAAATCTGTAAGAATACTCTTAGATACATCTATTTTATCTAGCGTCAAAATAAGGCTTTTATTAAGTTTCCCTAATGCAAAATAGTTAATAAACAATGAATTTAAATTATCAGTTGATACAACTTTTATTGAGTCTTTGAGATTTTTTTTCGGTATTTTCAAATACAAATCCCTAATATTCAAGTCTTTAAAATCACTAAAAGGAGTGTCTAATGGCACCCTCAATTTAGGAACTGTATTTAAATAGTCGTCGTCAATTTTATAACTTCTCCCTTCAGTAAAATAAGTATTTGAATAAACAAAAAATACTATCTGTTTTAATGAGAAAAAAATAATGATACTTATTAAAAGAACAACAGTAAAATACCTCTTTTTATTTTTTTTAAATTTTAAGCCCTCCATAAATAATGTTTATAATTGAATCAATATTATTTTGTATATACATCGTAGACATACCTCTAATGAAATTTACATGAGATTTCCCAACTCTTTTCATAATCCAAAATTGAGTAGAACTTAAACTTGTTAATGCACTTGGAACTTTATTCCCTGTTGCAAATGATAATAACCCTGAGTACTCTTTCAAGAATTTAAGTGCCTGATTTGGAAGGATTGGTAATTCTTTTCCGCCATGTTTTATTACCTTTAGATAATTATATAGTTCTCGCCCGCCGTAATATGCTCCTGGATAAACAATTCCAACATCAAAACCACCTTGTTTACCTATTTCCGCAAACATTTTATTTTTTTCCTTTAATCCATTTACTATTATACCCATTTGATAATTAATCAATGCTAAATGTATATCATAATATATTGCAAAACTTTTAAAAGACAATCCTTTAGGTAAGAAACTACCTAAAGAATTATAAACATCTTTTAAAGCGTCTAGTCTTTCTGTATGTGATGCTCCATCTGCTAAAGAATATAAACCATTAAGAGCTTTAAAACCTTTTTTGAATTTACCTCCAAGTTTTTGACCTTTTTCGAACTGTTCTTTTGCTTTTTTTACAACTTCTTTAGGGTCTGTTTCTGTCCAACCACAATTTGCATCGTTATAATAAGTAGTATTACTATCTGTCTTATCCCAAAGATTCTGTATCCAACCTGGCATTTCCGCATCTGCCCCAGATGGATCGGCAAAAAACACAGGGTTATTATCAAAAGCAGTATACGTACTCATTGAATGATGTGTTACTGGATCAATTGAAGTCCATCTTGCAATGGCTGGGTCGTAAGCTCTTAAATCCATTTCATACAAACCAGTATTCTCTTCTAACTCAACACCATTGTACTTAAATTTCTGCGCAGTAGCATTCCCACCAACATAAGCAGTATTATACCCTTTATGTTTCAAGCCAAAAGGATAGTAATTGCTTTCTTCTACAATTTCTGATTGTGCAATGCTACCGTTGTTATTGGTATCTGCATAAGAGAGTCTTATATTTCCTAAATGGTCTTTGTATTGGTACACAAAGCTAAAAATACCATTGGTGTTTTTTACATAGCCTTCTGCATGGTTGTAGAATTGCAAGGTATTGTTCTTGTACACATAATTACCCGCATAGTTTGTGGTTACACCACTTACTACTTTACGCAACTTTGTTCCTGTTGCATCATAGGTGTAATTTATATTCTGTCCATTTATAGTTACTACGGTTGGTAAGTTTAAATGGTTGTAGCTGATGTTTGTGATGCCTTTGTTAACATCGGTCTTCATATTTCCATTTACATCATAGGAATATTCAGTGGTGGTATTTGCCCCATCTTTAAAACCATAAGTATCATCCCCATTATCCAACACTTTTTGTAGTTTGTTTCCAGAGTCATAAGTGTAGACTAGATTATCCATAATACCAAAATGACTACTTGTTCCTAAAACAGGGTTTTCAACAATATGCCCTTCTCGTTTTAAGGTTAAAATATTTCCGTTTTTGTCATAGGTAATAGGGTTTGATAGTGTTCCTAAATTATATTCTCCTGTATTGTCTATGGCTGTTTTTATTCTATTCAACGCATCATAACTATAGGTATATGTTTTTGTACTACTATCCACACTTAGCGTATTCCAACTAGCTTGGCTAATATTTCCATTATATAAAGCGGTGCCAGATGTTGGGTTATTGTACATTAAGCTAAAATTAAACAAATCATTGTCATTATTTGCATCTTGATTGATGTTTTTTAACCAACCACGCACATTATAAGTATAATTTACTGTTTGCAATCTACTTTGTGTTGTTTTTCCTCCAACTCCTTTGCTTTTTAATTGTCCAAGTTCATCATAGGTATTTTCTACAATAACTTGTTCTCCAGAAATGTTAGCCCCCCATTGGGTTTGTTTGGTTAAACGCCCTGCATGGTCGTAGCTAAATTGATCATAAACACTAAAAGTTGACAATCCGCTTCCTGTTTTTGTATGTGTCGTGGTTGTTTCTTCTACTCTTCCTAAAAAGCTATTTAACTTACTTTTTATGATGTCTGTGGTTTGTAAAAAGTCGTTTTTAGAGTACACATATATTGGACGCGCTTTTACATCGTAATAGCTAATTGTAGTAATCCAATTACTAGTGCCTAATACTTTTACTTTACTTACAGTTGCTAAGCCTTTTACATTGGTTGTTAGAGTTTCTCCATATACACTTCCTATAGCCCCAGGCAATCCAGAACCTGCTCTATCAAAATCATAATCATCATAATAATTAATTGTAAGGATATCTAGATGAATTGAATTAGGATATGCCTTATTAGTATAATTCATTAAAACACCATTATTGGTATAAGGACTAACAACATCTTCATACATTCTGTCTGGCCTTCCATTTAAGAAAGTGTTTAT
>MAAC01006712.1_pt1 | contig 16859 bp, 16 predicted proteins | sample 1115981 | NCBI WGS metagenome assembly MAAC01 (sample SAMN04961126, study PRJNA320927) | seawater metagenome | isolation source: sample BD02T64 sea water enriched with oil for 64 days | place: USA:Gulf of Mexico | collected 2013-07-27 | reverse complement strand
TCGCTGCACGCGCTGAAATCCTCACCAGCATTCCGGGCATTGCCCCTTCTCGGGTTTTTTCAAAGCCCGAGAAGACAACGGATAACCGCATTTTCTCTACTGATCGACATACCCGAATTTGGGCGCCTGAGTGGAAAACAAGCTGCAGGTTAGGCTGGTCATGCACCTATCTCGCGCCAATCGGGAAAATGGCATGGCAAGGAACGGATTCAGGGTGGTCGCGCCAGTTTGCGAAGGGCAATCTATTTGCCTGCGATCCTTGTTTAACGATCCCAGACCTTCACCGGGCAAACCATCCCCCGGACGCATTGCTGTTCCGGTTCAGTTCGAAAAATCGCGTTCCACCCAATGGCTGACACGGGGGGTGGCACTCCGAGAGGCCCCAGCTGGCCGATCTTCGAATGAAATTTGTCGATCTCGACCTCATCCGATCTGGCAGGATCGCCGCCACGCTTCGTAAACGTAGAAGCCATGTTTGTGCTTCTCGGGCATGGAATACCCTGCCAGCCGGTGAATCGCCGCCCGTTTCCACGTGCCCATCTGGGTCGCCTATCGGTGTTTGTGAACAAACACCTGCCGGTAATAGAGGAACGCTATACTTCCTTGACAGCTCAGTTAGTGTCATGTCTTCGCGGATCGCTCCAAGCGCAACCTTGGCTTTGAAAGCCCTTTCTCGGGATCATGCTACGCATAACCCTGCCGGGCAGTGGGACGAATGGTTCTTTCGTTTCGTTATTTTGAATCGTTTCTCTTACAAGTCGATCCACCATAACTACTGGTCCGATATCCCGTGACCACCTGATCCTGACGGAATTCCGTGACATCGGCCCACATACAGTGCAGCAAGACGGCAAGTTTGGGGGCAACGACGACAACGGCGCGACGACGACCCTTACGGCCGTTCGCGGCACCGAACATGAACGACAGCAGTGCAGACCTTTAGGGTCGTTAGTGTTTGTCGCCGCTCTTGATATTTGCGTTGTTGATCCAATCCGCTGCGAACGACATGAGAGGCGCATAATCGCAAAGGTATGTAGGTGCTTGACCAATCTTACCGCTGGTAACGAGCCCTGCTTCCTCGAACGCGGCACCCACCTTTGGGAAAAGCCTGTTCAAATCGTCGGCAACGTCTGGAGTTTCAGTCCAAGGTGCGTTGCCTGTGCCAGTCTTGAAACGCCTGACTTTTGTTCGACGTGTGTCGGCAAGGCTTTCCGCAGTATGAAGCGCCGAGCACCTGTTCCAGCCAACACCAATTAGCAACATCTTCATGCGCGTTCTGTCTTGAAGATATCCAAGTGGCGTCTCTGGACCTGTAGCCCAAGCCAATGAATGGCGAGAGGCAAATTCTGAGGCACCTAGGCCCTTTAAGCAAATGGATGTGGCGGGATGAACACTTCGGCACGTCCCTGGCCAAGTTCGAAAAGTCTCTGCAATGATACCCATCCCCGAAGTTGGAGACGTTTCAGGGTCAAAGCCAAGGACGGCGTCTTCGATCTCTGCCCGCATTTCCTGCGAGATGGCGGTGCTATCAATGTCTGACGGGAAATATGCGTCAGTTGAAAAGCCGGGCATGGCAAGCAAACCTTTGCTTCCAACTGCAAATAGGAGTGCCTCGATAACGGCTCGCGCGCCTCCAATTGTCGGCCCGATGGCGCGCATAGACGCGTGAACGAAAAGCCCGTCGCCTTCGTGAACACCGAGTGCGCGGAGGTCTGCTATTAGGCTGGTTTTCGAACCAATTTTGTCTGTCATCAGGGCGGTATATCAGGCGATTTGGTCGAGAACACCCGCAAAGGGCGGCTATATGCCCATGTGAGTTCAAAACACAATGCAGTCCATTCAGTAGGGCCCACTGGCAATCATGATCGTGTTGAGTAGCACTGATCTTAGTCCGGTCGGGTCAAGGGTTTTCAATCTAACCTGTGGTCGCTTTGTCCTGTACCGGACATATTCGTTTGCTATCCTGACTACGAAACTACGCCCACTTTCCGCATGAAGCCGCGACAAAAAATTTGGCTGAAAAACCGCAAACTTACCCCGAAGATCTGTTCTGCTGATGGCGTTAGGTAACGATACAATCCGAGATTTCCTTGCATGCAACTTCCATGGCGGGCCAACCCCAATGTCTGGCATTGGGGCTGCTACAGCGCGCAGCCAGCTAAGAAACAGGCCCCACTCTCACATCCATATCAACTGTTACGCCGGACCCGAGCGGCACTTTTGTCAGCGAAGGCCGCCAAACGGGCGCGGGCTTCGGGTTGGGTGTTCACCACACCTGCCACCACAGCCTCGGCATAGGCGGCATCCATCGCCGACATATTTTGCATGTGGCTGACCGCCGAGCAGATTGCGAAATTCGACAGCGGCAGGTTCAAGGCTGCCTGGCGCGCCAGTTCCATGGCGCGATCAAGGCTGGAGCCTTCGACAATGTATTGGGCTAAGCCAAGGTCAACTGCCTCTTGCCCCTGATAAACGCGCCCAGTGAGCATCATGTCGATCATGCGTGACTTACCAACCAGATCGGTGACCCGGATGGTTGCGCCACCGCCCGTGAACAATCCGCGTTGACCTTCGGGTAGGGCAAAATAGGCAGTTTGATCCATTACCCGGATATGGGCTGAACTGGCCAATTCCAGACCGCCGCCGACAACTGCGCCTTGCAGCGCGGCAATGATCGGCACGCCGCCGTATTCCATCTTGTTAAATGCTTCGTGCCAGCGCAGGCAGACATGCATGAAATCAGCCGGTCCGCGGTCCGCGTCGTGATGTTCAATCAGGTCAAGACCCGCGCAAAAATGATCGCCAGCGCCAGCCAAAACCACAGCCCGAACACCCGCGCGCGGGGCGGCTGAAAAGAAATCCACCAGCTCTTCGATGGTGTCGGTATCCAGCGCGTTGCGTTTTTTGGGGCGGTTCAACGTCACAACCCAAACCCCGTCGTCATGTGCCTCAATAGAGAGGTTCCTAAAGCGGGAGAGGTCAATCTGCAGAGTCATGTTGGAGTCCTTTTCAGCAGTATAGAATGGGGGGAGTAGCCACAGTTTTGGCCGTTGCTACAGCGCCATGTCGAGCAGGCTTTCGGCGCCCTCAATGATCCGGTCGCGTTGCACGTCAGTATCAGGCAGGATGTGATCGGCGTAAAACCGCGCGGTGGCGATTTTGGCGGTCATGAACGCGGGGTCATCTCCGGTTATCAACGCCTTTTCCGCCACCAAAACCGAGCGGGCGAGCTGCCAGCCCGCAACCAAGTTGCCCGCCAGCATCAGATATGGAACGCCGCCTGCTAAACCCGCGTTTGGGTCTTTCCCGGTAATCGCGAGCAAATGGTCCACAACAGCCATAAACGCCTCGCGAGCGCATAACAGCCGCTTGGCAATGGCCCGAGCGGTGTCCGATCCTTGTTGCAGGTCCTGCTCGGTCTGTTCGATCATCGCAGCAAGACGCCGCGCGGTCGCACCGCCATCACGTAACGTTTTGCGGCCGACCAAATCATTGGCCTGAATGGCTGTGGTGCCTTCATAGATCGGCAGGATGCGGGCATCGCGGTAATGCTGTGCCGCGCCGGTTTCTTCGATAAAGCCCATGCCGCCGTGAACCTGCACCCCAGCCGAAGCGACTTCGACGCTCAACTCGGTACAGTAGCCTTTGACCAGTGGCACCAGAAACTCGTGAATGGCCACGGCTTCGTCTCTGGCTTCCGGCGTTTCGCCATGCTGGGACAGATCTTGCCAGCCTGCAGTAAACGCCGCCATTGCACGCCCGCCTTCGGTCACCGCCCGCATCCGCGCCAAAAGACGACGCACATCGGGGTGGTTGACGATGGCGACAGCCTCGTGTGACGAGCCATCAACTGGGCGGCCCTGAATGCGTTCTTTGGCATAGGCCAGCGCCTGCTGCGTCGCGCGTTCGGCCAGGGCCACACCTTGCAACCCCACAGTATATCGCGCCGCATTCATCATCTTGAACATATAGCTCAGTCCGGCGTTTTCCTCGCCAATCAAAAAGCCTGTCGCGCCTTCGAACTCCAGCACGGCGGTGGGGCTGGCCTTGATGCCCAGCTTGTGTTCGATGCTTTGGCAACGCACAGCGTTTCGCGCGCCCAAGGTGCCATCCGCGTTGACCATGAATTTGGGAACCAGAAACAGGCTGATACCTTTTACGCCAGCCGGTGCGCCGGCGGTGCGCGCCAACACCAAATGGATGGTGTTTTGCGCCATGTCATGTTCGCCGTAGGTGATAAAAATCTTGGTGCCAGTGATCTGGTATGAGCCATCAACCTGTTGGTCAGCCCGGCTGCGCAGCAGGGCCAGGTCGCTGCCAGCCTGCGGTTCGGTCAGGTTCATCGTGCCGGTCCATTCCCCGGAAATCAGTTGGGGCAAATAGGTGTCTTTTTCCTCGGTCGAGCCAATCGTCAGCAGCGCCTCGATCGCCCCATCGGTCAACAATGGGCACAGCGCAAAGCTCATGTTGGCGGCGTTCAGGATTTCTGTGGCTGCGGCGCCGACAGCCCGCGGCAGACTTTGCCCGCCAAAATGTTGTGGGTGCGGAAGGCTTTGCCATCCCATATCGACAAACTGGGCATAGGCGGCCTCAAACCCCGCTGGCATGATCACCTTGCCATCCTCAAACCGTGATCCAACTTCGTCACCAGAGGCATTCAGCGGCGCGATTTCTTCGGCGCAGAACCGACCCAATTCCGACAGCACGGCGTCGACATCCTCCAGATCCAAGGTCCCGTATGGCGCCAAGGCATTCACATCTGACCAACCTGAGAGGTGTTCGATATTGAAAAGCATATCTTTGATAGGTGCCACAAAACTCATCGGTTGACCGTCCTCTCCAAATTGTCTGTTTGTGCCATCTATATAAGTGACAAATGAGTTTCTATCTCCCTTACCGACGAAAAACTTGCAGAAAGTGACAAATCCTGCAAAGCAGCGCTGACTATGAACCCTGAATATCCCGCCCCCCTTTTACCGACTGTCTCACGCGCCTTTCTCGAGGATTGGCTTGCGGCCCTGCGTACCTACTGTCCGCCGTCACAACTGACAGGATTTCTGGATCAAATCGGGTTATCCAGCACCGTCCAGCCCCACGCCCGCGTGACCCATGATCAGATCGTTCGCCTTTATCAGTTGGTTGCGGTTGAAACCGGCGACGAGATGATGGGGCTTTGGAGCCGTCCAATCCGCACAGGCGCGCTTAAACTTCTCTGTGCCTCGGTGCGCGGTGCCTCGTCGCTTTCGGCGGCACTTTTTAGGTTCACATCATTCTGGAATTTATTGCTAGATGATTACAGTTTGACGCTTGAGAACGATGGCAAGGCGCTGAAGGTGGCGCTGGTGCCGCACGGCGCGCAGGTTGCCCAACGGTTCGGCCATATGTTGTTACTGAAACTGGCCCATGGGATCGCATCGTGGCTGACAGGAGGCGAACTGCCGCTGCGCGATGTTAGCTTTGTATTTGAGCGCCCCGATTTTGCGGAGGATTATCCCATTCTCTTTCCCGCTCCGATCCGCTTTGAACAACCAAAGTCATCCATCACCTTCGAAGGCCTTCTTGGCGGCTTGCCGGTTACCCGCAGCGAGGCCGAGATGCAGGATTTCTTGGTTCGCGCACCACGGGATTGGATTTTCACGAACTCTCACGAACACGCTTTGCCCCTGCGTGTGCGCGAACTGCTGCTTCTTTCTGACCGGCTCGATTTTCATCTAAGCAATGCCTCACAGGCGTTAAATTTAACACCTCGTACCTTAATCAGGCGACTTGATGCTGAAGGCACGTCATTTCAGGGGATCAAGGATGGCCTGCGGCGTGACATTGCAATCCGTGATTTATCGCATGGGAAAAAGAGTATCGAGGAGATCTCACAGGACATCGGTTTTGCCTCGGCAGCAAATTTTCACCGAGCCTTTAAAAGGTGGACGAGCGTTACCCCTGGAGCCTATCGACGGCTTTATACAAGACTTTGAGGCGAGACAGATGGTCAGCTCTTTCAGAGCTGTTCTAGGCTCCGAATTTTCAGCTTTACCTGCATTTCTGCGACAGAAGCCGTTCGCTACGTGGTGGAAGCCCGTCAATTGGGGTGCCACCCTGCCCTTTGCCGCAGTGGTCACAAACAGCTGAAATGGGCAGTTCTCTACACTTATGGGCGAGTGAAGTGGTCCAATTACTGCGTCATGCACATTTCGACTAGAAGGGCGGAGTGCGGGCACTCACTGCAGTAGCTGCCTTTGGCAGTGATGCGCGGCGCGACGCGGCGACTTTCGCATTGATGCCATTCGTGAGCGACGCTGCATTTTCGTTGCCCAAATGGCAGCTGTACGAGGCGGCTTCAGAGGGTGGACCCACACATGCGTTGAAACGCTCTGCTGGAGTTCCGTTGTTGAGCGTTTTTCGAGGTCGTTCGTTGAGCTGTCTTGCGACAGCACATAGCTTTGTTTGGCTAAGGGCAAGGACGGCATTGAAGGAAGCTGTGCGCATGACGATTTCCGGTTCGTAAGTCCGCCTTCCGCAAACGAAGGATCAATGTCCGCTTCGACGCATCCGAGAGGATGTGCAAAACGTGCTAACTGCACATGGCAGCCGTTGGTGCGGACCGCAGCGAATGACCTCATTCCGCCCGTTACGTCGAAATCTGCTTGGTGCAGCAATTTAGACGCTCAAAAAGAAGTTGCAGCAATAATGGACTCTGCGACGTACAGGTCCTGCAGTGCTATGCCTGAGCTGTCGAAAATTGTTATTTCTTCGGCTGTGCAACGACCCTCGGCAGTATCGGATAGGACAGCACCAATCGCCGTCAAAGAAATTCCGGCGACGACGTGTTGGAATTCACCAATACGGGCAGACTGTTCTGGAAGATCGCAAAACAATCGGCTTTGAGCAAAAAGTTGAGGCGGCAGTTCTTGCTTACCGATTGCATCCGATCCCATGCTCGAGATGTGGGTGCCCGGGCGAACCCAATCTGCCTGAAATAAAGGTTTAGTGGCAGTCGTTGCCGTCACAATTATGTCAGCGGCGCGACAGGCATTTTCTGACTGTGCCCCTTCGGCAGGCAAGCCCTTCTCGCTCAATTGGGCTACAAAAGCACTGGTTCGATCTACATTCCGGCCCACGACCATGATCTTGGTGAGCGGTCGAATACGAGCGATGGCCTGCGCTTCATAGGCCGCTTGGTGGCCGGTGCCGAACAGGACAAGCACTTGAGCATCCGAACGCGCTAAAGCGTCAGTTGCGACGGCATCGGCAGCGGCAGTTCGATATGCATTCAGCTTACCCGCTTCGACGATAGCTCCGATGCGGCCCTTTGCCTGATCAAATAGCAGGATGATCGAGTCATGGCGCGGTAATTTCGCAGCGTCATTGGTAGGAAAATAGGATCCAACCTTCAGCCCAGTCAACCTGCTGTCGGCGGCGGACTTAACGGTGAATTTGTTCTGCGGGTCGCTGGCATTGCCCAGCACCACCGGAAATGTAGCTGCCTCTGATGAACTTGCGGCGATCAACGCACGACGCACGGCCTCAAAAGCCAGTTCATGAGATATCGCAGCGCCAGATTGGGCTTCAGTAATGTGGATCATGATATGTCTCCTTACCAGCCGCCGAAGCGTGGCCATTCAATCAAGGCGCTGTCGGGTTCAGCTGGTATGACGTTGAAATGAGAATGTTGCGCAGCGGTGGCACATGCGTGGTTTGGTAGAATGCGCAGGCGCGTGCCTACAGGCAGGTCGGGCATGGGTGTGGTTGCGCCGGATCGACGCGTGATGATCCCGTGTTCTTGATTTGCTGACGACAGGATCAAGTCTGATAAGATGTTACCCGCCTCATCGCAAACAACCCCATACCCTTGATCGACGTCTTGGTCTGCGGTGCCCTTGTCGCGCGACATTGCCATCCATCCAGCGTCCACTAGAACCCAGCCACGATCATGCTGGTGCCCAATCACGGATGTAAGCACCGACAGCGCGATATCGTCTTGTTGGCAGACGCCGATCCCAGCCATCACCAGATCAAAAAAGACGTAAACACCCGCGCGCAACTCGGTCACTCCTGTCAGATCAAGTGCGGCATGAGCCGTAGGTGTGGACCCCACACTAACCACGGGACACGGCAGGTTAGCTGCTCGCAGCGCCTTAGCAGCATCGACTGCCGCCGCGCGCTCGATCTCGGCGAATTTGGCATGTGCCTCATTTCCAACGACGTTGTAACTCTCACCGGCATGGGTCATCACCCCTCGTAGTTCTGCCCCACCTTCGTAAAGGATGCGCCCAATGTTGATCAAAAGGGGATCATCTGGCCGCAAGCCGCCGCGATGACCATCGCTGTCGATCTCGATAAGCACAGGAACGGGACCTCCTGCCTCACGTGAAGCCTTGGCCACCTCTTCGGCTTGTACCACATTGTCCAGAATAACACTGAGGTCACAGCCAGAAGAGCGAAGCGCCACCACACGCGGAAGTTTCTGCGGAGCAATGCCAACAGCGTAGAGAATATCGCCTACACCTGCAGCAAAGAAACTTTCGGCTTCGGCCAGTGTAGATACTGTGGCCGGACCATTCCCCCCGGGCAAAAGGCGACGCGCCACATCAACGGACTTGGCTGTCTTCAAATGCGGTCGCAGCGATACACTCAGCACCTGAGCATGGTTTACAAGCCGGTCGATATTCCGCATCATTTTCGCCTCATCCAAGAGCAAAGACGGCGTTATCAAATCGGCAAAGCGGGGATCAGCGATCATATGTAGGCTCTCCTGGTAAATACCCTGTCGGGTTTACCAGTGGTAAGAGTAATTGAACATTTACCCGTCCTAACAATCACATTAAGCTCTTGGTTAATGTTAAGCCTAACCGATCTTCGATTCTTTCAGGCCGTCGCAGCGGCTCCGTCACTCGCAGCAGCAGCGCGGGCGCTGAATGTCACGCCCCCAGCAGTGACACAGCGCCTAGCCCAAATTGAACAAAAATTACAACTGAAGCTGGCCGAACGAGGACCAGCAGGTCTGCGCCTCACGGCAGAAGGCGGGCTTTTGGCCGAACGCAGCGCAGTCATTTTGACCGATCTCGATGGGTTGTCAGAGGAGTTGGCCGAGTGCCGTGGTGCGATAGCGGGCCCGCTTCGCGTCGTGGCCCCCTTTGGTTTCGGGCGGCTAAAAGTTGCGCCAATCCTGGCAGCATTCGCCCTTGAATATCCCGAATTGGCGCCCTCCTTGACCCTAACCGAAGATCCCCGGGGCGCAATGCGGACTAACCTCTGGGATGTGCTCATTCATGTCGGGCGGCTACCCGACTTGGACATGGTCCAGAAAAAGCTTTCCCCAAACCGTCGCCTTCTCTGCGCCGCGCCGTGCTATGCGTCTCGACATGGTCTGCCAAAAACACCCAATGACCTGCCTACACATCGTATCGGAGTGGTGAGGGAAGATCAGGCCGACGTTACGCTTTGGTCGTTGACTAACTCAAGCGAAGATACAAAGTTGATCCGCATACATCCAAGTTTTGAAAGCAATGACGGCGAAGTGATCCGAGGGTGGGCATTGGGCGGCCTTGGTATCATTGAACGATCAGAATGGAGCGTCTCCGATGACTTACGGAAAGATCGGTTGCTGTCCGTCCTACCGGATTGGAGATTGCCGGATGCAGATGTTGTCGCCCTTATGAACCCCCGCTCAGTTCGATCATCTCGGATCGAGGCGTTTGTGTCACATCTGAAGACCCAGTTCTCCGATGCAGCCTGGTCGTTGGATCAGTAACCGCGCATCAAAATTGCCGCTGGCCAAGAGCACTGATGGGGCGCCTGTTTGACCCGCAGCACGGACATTGAAGCAATGCGTAGTGAAGGACTAGAAGCCGCCCTTCGTGTCGAAATATGCGTGAACCAGCAATCAGGCCACTTATGTTTTTCATCACGGTCGCGATCGGCTCGAAACCGCCATCTGTGCGAAGGCAATGCTGATATTCACGGATAATTCAAAGTGTCGTGTTGTGCCAACGAAAATCGCCGCCCCCCCTCCCCACTCTAGCGTCGTCGCCCTGCTGGGGAATGACAAGCCCAAGGCCTGTTGACGGCGCAAATCGCCCGCAAACTTTGCGTTACCGATGTCGCCGTACGCAATTGCTGGGAGCTGAAGCGCTGTAAGACCCTGCCCATCGAGCCGTCCCTCCCAACGTCTTCGCCTTTCGAGCCTGACCTCTAAGGGTTAAGCTGAGATTATCACCCGCTATGTCAAAGTGGAGGATGAAAGCACCTACTCGGTGATGCAAACATCAGCCGCCGAATAATTGATGGAATGCGCGCAAACATACAAGCAGCTCCTTTGGCCACACGACGTCATTGGCGCCATGACGAATTTGTCCGCCATTAAAAGACTCGCGAGCGTCATGATAGCCGTCAAAAAGCTTGCTTATGTAGTTAATCACGTGGTTGTGTACGAAAAAGACTATTGAAATTCAGGGGCGGAATCATATGTGTAATCGTTTACGCAAAATCACCATCGTGGGCGGCGGCACGGCAGGTTGGATGACCGCGCTGAACCTGGACATGATGCTTTCTCGCACGTCAGCGCCCAAGGATCGCCCCCACATCTGCCTGATCGAGAGCCCCAAAATCGCCACCGTGGGTGTTGGCGAGGCCACGGTGCCGCGTATGCCACGCATGATTCGTGAGGCGGGCATTTCAGAGCGGGATTTTTTCCGCGAGACCAACGCGTCGTTCAAACTGGGTGTGAAGTTTTGCAATTGGAACAAGGACGCCAAGGGTAATCGCATTGATTATGTAAACCCCTTTGCCCACGGCCAGATGATGTATGGGTTGGAGGCCGCCGAGTATTTCTTGCGCTTTGGCAATGGGGATCGGGATTTTACGCAGTCCATCTCGCCGCACGATAATCTGGGCCGTCTGTGCAAAGGCGCGCGGCAGTTGGGTCAGCCCGAATTTGAGCAGCGGTTTGGCTATGCGTATCATCTGGACGCTGTGAAATTTGCAGGCATGCTCGCCAAGATTTGCACCAAGCGCGGCGTGGAGCATATCCAAGATGAGGTGCAAGCAGTTGAGCTGGATGAGCAGGGCAACGTCAGCCATCTGATGTTGGAGCGCAAAGGCCGCCATGATATCGAAATGGTCGTAGATTGCACCGGGTTTCGCGGGTTGATAATCAATCAAGCACTTGGCGAGCCGTTTGTGGATTATTCGGACTATCTGCCCAACGATCGCGCCCTGGCGTTGCAGATCGATCACCCCAACCCAGAGAAGATCGAAAGCCTCACACGGTCTACCGCACTTGGCGCAGGTTGGACGTGGCGGGTGCCGCTCTACAACCGTGTGGGCACGGGCTACGTGTTCTCATCCGCTCATCGTACGGATGATCAGGCGGCAGATGAATACCTGGAGTCGCTGGGTGACAGCGGCAAGGGGGCGACGCCGCGGGTGATCCCGATGCGCATCGGGCGTGTGCGCAATGCTTGGGTCAAGAACTGTGTGGCGATCGGCCTGTCCGGCGGGTTTATTGAGCCGTTAGAGAGTACCGCAATGCATATGATCGATAGTGCGGTGCGCTGGTTCGCGGAGCACTTGCCCACTCGGGACATCGAGCCGTCACTGCGGTCAAGATATAATCGGCAGGTGAATAAGCTCAATGAAGAGGTTCTGGACTTCATTTGCCTGCACTATCGATTGGGCAACCGCACGGATGATCAATATTGGATCGACGCGCGCACAGAAATGAAGATATCAGATCGGTTGGCCGAGAACCTAGAATTGTGGCAACACCGCCTGCCGATGGACCACGATGTCGAGTTCGCGACGCTATTCAACTATCGCGTTTATCAGACGGTTCTGTTGGGCAAACAGGTCTATGATACGGGCTATGGGGCTGGCATCCGCGATCGTCTGCGGCCGTTGAAAAAACCGGTTTGGTTCCAGGGCATGAAAGCCGCGAAAGCCGACCTTGCGCAGATAACCAAAACGATGCCGGATCACAAAACGCTTCTGCGCGATATCCGAGGGGAGCTGGAGCAACCAGCCTTTGGCAAAGCGATTGCGATGAAATCGACAGTGGCGATGCCGGGCGAGACACCGGTACCCGTGGAGCTCCAGAACATGCCGAACCGCGCCGAAATAGAAAGCGGCGCGAAGGATTTGCAACTGTTCTAGAAATTCTTTCCGCTCCGCGCCGAGAGTATTTTTGAGATTAAGACGAGGGGGGCGTAAAGTCTCGGCCTTCAGGGGGGCCATTAGGGTGTCGAGTTGGTCTTGGGAGCGCTCTGATACGAAATTTCAGTGCGGGATGTCGTGGGATCCGGAGGGGGATCGGTTCGGCCTTACAGGTTTGGAGTTGTATGAGTTACGACTTCATCTGACACCGCCCCCATTTCAGCGAACTGGAATGTGGGCGGCATATCTCTTGTAGGAGATGATTATCATCCGTTTTGATGGTGGTGCACACCAACCGCAAAGCGAGGAACCTACAATGTAGAATAGTGAAGCCTGGACGGCCATTGGTCCGAGTGAGTGGGCCAAACGGACAGGAGGTCGCCGCGGGATATCGGACCAGTAGATAAGGTGGATCGACTTCTAAGAGAGACGATTCAAAATGATGAAACGAAAGAACCATTCGTCCCACTGCCCGGCAGGGTTATGCGTAGCATGATCCCGAGAAAGGGCTTTCAAAGCCAAGGTTGCGCTTGGAGCGATCCGCGAAGAAATGACGCTGGCTGATCTGTCAAAGTCAGTATGGCGTTCCTCAATTACCGGCAAGTGTTTGTTCACAAACACCGATGGGCGACCCAGATTGGCACGTAAAAACGGGCGGCGTTCCACTAGCAGGCAGGGAATTTCATGCCCGAGAAGCACAAACATGGCTTCTACCTTTACGAATCGTGGCGGCGATCCTGCCAGATTGGATGAGGTCGAGATCGACAAATTACATTCGAAGATCGGCCCGCTGGTGCCTTTCGGGGTGCAAACACCCCTGTCAGCCAATGGGTAGAACGCGATTTTTCGAACTGAACCGGAACAGCAAAGCATCCGGGGGATGGTTTGCCCAGTGAGTTCCGGGGATCGTTGAGCAAGGATCGCAGACAGATGTGTATTGAAAGAAATCACCCGGAGATCAGTCCGTGGCGGCAATGTTGGATGCTGTCCTTGGCCCGGTCAGGTCTCTACTATCGACCGAAGGGAGAAAGTTCTGAGAATTTACGGTTGCTGGAAAACATCCATTGCCCGGCCGGTGCATGCAAAGCATGCTGCCGGGAAGCGACAAGCAATTCTTAGAAACGCCTTGGTATGGGGCGCGCCTCCCTCTCGGGACATTCCTGCGCAATACCCTGGCGGGCAGCGAATGGTGCGGTATATGAAGCGGCAAGGCCATAGATACGGTCGCCACTGAGTGCGCCATCTGATGCGCTTGGTGCCGATCTATCAGGAACCCAATACCAGCAATGAGCACCCGCAGCATAAGATCTATCCCTACCCGCTGCGCCAACTGCCAATCACGCGTCCATATCAATTTCTTCTCTCGGGCATGTAAACGCAGTGCATGGACAGCAAAGGCCGCTGGATCGATCGGCACTGGCGGTCTCTAAAGTATAAATGCGTCTATCTGAACGCTTTTGAGACGGGTACAGAGTTGAGGGCCAGGGTCGGCAATTGGCTGACTACTACAACACTGAACGCCCGCATTCGACCCACGGTATTTTCACGCCCGACGAGGCATATGAGACAAAATTGAATACAAAGAAATTAGCAGCGTAAATGAAACCCTGATCCACCTTAAGCAGGCTGCAAACTGGTCGAAAAAGTAGGACCACCTCTCGTATCTCGTTCTTTGCCGCTCAGCTCTGATGGCACAAAAGGCCGGTCCTGAACCAAAGCAAAGGCGATAAGTAGGCACCTAGTATGCAAAACAGGTCTTCAAATGATAATCTGCAACACATAACTCACTCAGCTTTCACTGTTTTATGAACAAAGTGGTTAAAGTATTCAGCATTCATACACGTTGGATAATACGGTTTTCACCTGAGATTAATCTGCATGTACTTTGGTCCGCCCGTAAAGCTATCGATAAAAGGGCGCAGCTATGCACGATCACTTGGCAGAGCCAAAAGGAAACGACGTTCGCACGACACTCATTTGTGCAACCTTGGCTGCGACGCTAACGGCTGTTGGTTATTTCCTGATTGCCTGGACAGAAGAAAAATCTGTGAATGAGCGTGAACGCTTGCAGCTCATTGAAATGACAAACAGTTTTGTGTCCGTATTCTCCCAAAACAGAGGCGAAGGCGCGCCTGTGCCCGCCACGTTCCGACGGCTGGGGATTGAGCATTTTAGTAGCTCAGATCAAAACGATAGTGCCAAGCAGAACACATCTGTGAGGATGCCAGGTCGTCCAGGTCTTGAATTGGGTACTTCAGAACAAGACCCTCGCCTTGAAACGATTATCGAGAGCTTTGTAGCCAACCCTAAGGCGCCACCCGTTCATGAATATCGGTTTGAAGGAAATCGTCTGATTGGGCGTACAGTTCTTCCCTCTGTTGCCAATAGTGCCAGCTGCGTAAGCTGCCACAATGACGAACTAAAATCAGATGTGTACCAAGTTGGCGACGTGATGGGGGCCTACATTGTCGAACGAGATCTAACGTCGAATCTCATCGCCGACATCAAGTATTCTGGCTTGTGGTTCCTGTCTTCATTTGTGATTCTTTGGCTTCTTGCTTCGCGAGAACGGAATCACAACATCAATGTGCTGAGGTTGAAATCCCGAGTCCACATCGAGAAAATGAAGCGTGAATCCGAAGCAAAGGAAAAATTCCTTTTGTCACACGATTCACTTACTGGCTTACCGAACCGGAAAGTTTTCAACGATTATCTATCCGATGCATTGGACAGCGATCGGAGGGAACGATTGAATGCCGCTCTGATCGATCTGGATGACTTCAAGAGCGTAAACGACACAATGGGGCACGCTGCTGGTGACGCCCTTTTGGTCCAAGTCGCTTCGCGGTTGGCTAAATGCCTGCAGCAGGAGAATGGCATAGTCGCACGTTTGGGGGGGGATGAGTTTGCAATTGTTTGGGATACCGAAAGTTATTCCAGTGAACCGGATGCATTGGCTCAGCGCATCTTGAATGAAATGACAAAGCCGATGGAGTTCGAAAAATGGGTTATAACGCCAAAGTGCTCCATCGGGATTGCAACCTGGGCGAATGTCCAATCCAACGCCCCGTCTGACTTATTGAAATCAGCAGATGCAGCCCTGTATGTCGCCAAAGGGCGCGGAAAAAATACCTATCAACTGTTTGATCGGGCCATCGACGATTCCATAATCCGGCAAAACAAAATTGCTGCGCGTTTGCCGGTGTCAATCCGCGAGGGTGATCTTCGCATTGTGATGCAGCCAAAGGTCTTGCTGCATGATGGCAGTTTCAAGGGGTTTGAGACTCTATCAAGATGGCGGTTGAACGGAGAAGATATATCTCCCGAAGAATTTGTTGCCGTTGCTGAAAACACAGGTGCCGTCCGAGATCTGGATCTTCGCGTCCTGCGTGAAGCGGCTTCCTTTTCTACCAAGCAGGAAGGGGAAACAGGCCTAGATATCCCGGTTTCTGTCAATCTGTCTGCCAACACTTTTCGAAGTGGTTCCTTACTGGAGGACATACAGGATGTTCTGTGGGAAACGGGCCTACGTCCGGATCGTTTGACACTTGAAGTCACCGAAACGGCAGCGATTGAAAACTGGAAACATGTTCAAGAAGTTCTCGGCAAGTTGCGAGAAATGGGCGTGCGCTCTTCGCTGGACGATTTTGGTACGGGTTACTCGTCGCTGGCGTATTTGTTACGGATGAAATTCGACGAAATTAAAATCGACCGCGAGTTTGTTCGGGACATCGAACCCAATAACGATAACCACAAGCTCCTTCAGCGCATCGCCGAATTGGCTGAGAGCTTAGACGTTGAGCTGGTAATCGAAGGTTTAGAAACTGAACAGCAAGTCGAATTGGTTCAGGGCGGCTTGCACCGGATCGGGCAAGGTTATTATTTCTCCAGACCGCTTGAGCTTGATGATGCACGTGCATACCTGCACGATGTAGTTTCCCTGCAGGCAAGGAATGCCAGGTCATCCGCGTAGGCTGCTCCATTGTCCTTCTATAAATGCCTTGGCAGCGAAGGACCGTACAATCCATTCTGCAGCCATTGGTGCGACACGCCGCGAACGACCGCTACCCGCCCTTTGTGTCGGATGCTGCACTGCGCACCAATGCCGTAAATGGCTGAGAGCCGCCGTCGCGGATTGTAGAACCCATTGATGTATTCGAAGGTGGCCATCTAAGCCTGCCGCCGCGTTTCCCATGAATGCGGCTTTGTTGCACAAACCGGCCTGAGGTCGGCTGCCCCTTACCCCAGACCGATTGACCTGCGCCGCTAAAACTCCTCCAGCTTTGTGTAGAGTATACCGAACAAAAGGACGGGCCACTGAAGGCGCGATTCGCGGACGAACAGATCATAGCGATCATCAATGAACAGAAATCTGGCGAAAAGACTGCTGATGTTTGTCGGCGGCATGGGATCAGCTCAGCGACGTTCTACAAGTATAAATGAAGTAGGGTGGCATGGAGCCAACCAATGCGAACGGACTGCGGTCGCTTGAGGGCGAGAACGGCAAGCTGAAGAAGCTACTGGCGGAACAGATGCTCGACAACATGATGCTGCGAGACGTCAATTCAAAAAGGTGGTGCCTCCCGTTGGGAAGCAGAAAGCTGTGGTTCATTTGATGGAAGCTCATCAAGTCAGCCACCGACGGGCCTGGGATGTCTTGCAAGTCGACCGATCTTCAATGCGGTATCTGTCTCGCCGCGGCGAAGACGCTG
>MAAC01000785.1_pt1 | contig 16863 bp, 19 predicted proteins | sample 1115981 | NCBI WGS metagenome assembly MAAC01 (sample SAMN04961126, study PRJNA320927) | seawater metagenome | isolation source: sample BD02T64 sea water enriched with oil for 64 days | place: USA:Gulf of Mexico | collected 2013-07-27 | reverse complement strand
CGTGTATAATTAATTACTTCTGAATTTCCTCAACGGAAATTCCTCGGAATTAATTAACTTCGTGTTTCATCATGAAATTCTAACCGAATTTCCCGTAACTAATCATACACGAACACGTTATGTGCAATTATCGAAAATAACGAAAACAGAATTCTTTAAGGTTATATCCAATTTACCAAAAAATGATAAGTAGAATCAATTACAGCCTTGCAAAGCATAAACTTCTATTGATGTTTCAATCAAATGTCCACCTATTCCTGGCCATTCAATAGGAAATTTCATAATAGTTAGTTGATTTTCATCAGTTTCAAACGTCCAAGTATATTCAACATCGCCAAGAATCTCCGTTACTTCTAATCTTCCATTAGTGTTTTCAATTAATTCAAAATTTGTAGCGTCATAATAAAAATAACCCTCAAAAGGAGGTAAACATAACGTCCATTTTTCAATTGGTTCATTCAAATTATTACTAAATCTATAAACTACATCTTGATGATTATCATATGTCCATTTAGTTCCATCATAGCATGTCAAGAAATCACTACTACAAGAATTAATATCATTATTATTGTCACCTTTTGAACATCCAATAAATAATAGACTTACAAAAAGAGCAAAATAAACAAGCTCAGTTTTCATTTCTTTTGGATTTTAAAATACTCAGAAATCTAATATTAATATAATAAATTTAAATTTGATAGAATTATTTATTTATAATATTTGTCATAAAAATCACGTGTATAATTAATTACTTCTGATTTCCCTATCGGAAAATCCTCGGAATTAATTAACTTAGTACTTCATCTGGAAATTGTAACCAATTTCCCGTAACTATTCATACACGAACACGTTGGGTACAATTATGACAAACAGCATTTTTCATAATAAAGAGTTTGAAATTAACGGAATTTCTATACCTGAAATTGAATTAAAGAGTGGAAATTTAATCCGACTTTATATTCCAAGCGTGAGGATTATAGGATTTGATTTAACAATTGAGTTAATAAAATATTTTCAAAAAAATAACAATAATTTACCTTGGGCGAAAAACTATTCTCAAAATTCCTTTATGGAGCGTTTATTCCCTCTCACAGTTAAAACATATTTAATTAAAAAAAAGAAAATTGAAAAGGAAAGCGCAATAAGAATCGCAGATGAAATTGGAATTAAATTAGATGATAAGTTTGAAAGAATAGGTTTCATTAATCGAAAATCATTAATAATAAAAGCTCTCTTCGAAAAACATAATTCAATCCTTATTGATTATTATGGAGTTGACGCAATTGGAATAAAAAAATTGGAACAAATTGTAAATACTGAAATTGTAAAAGGTAAATCTGGAATTGCATTTGATTTACTAGAATATATTGAGGAAAAAGAACCATTTGAAAATATTAAAAGAATAAAAATAACAGTACCCAACAACGTGTATAATTAATTACTTCTGATTTCCCTATCGGAAAATCCTCGGAATTAATTAACTTAGTCATTCATCTGGAAATCATAACTGATTTCCCGTAACTATTCATACACGAACACGTTGTACACAATTATGAAAAAAGCCGTACTATTGATAATAATGGTATTTAGTCTTAAATCTTTTAGTCAAAAAAAAGATGCTGAATATTATCAGAAAGATTGGTATGCAAAGGCTAAAATTGAACTTCAAAAATCCGATTTATGTACTGCGTTAGTACAATTTTATTGGGCATACGAAAATGATCCAAAAAGTAAATTGGGAAAGGTTTGTTTAAAAAAAGTTGATAGTTTAAAACCAATCATTCGCGAAAATCTAATTGAACAATGGAAAGGATGGTGGAAATTAAAAAATGATGAATCCAATAATCAGTACTTTTTAGAAATAACGCAAACTGAAATACGATTCTATGAAAAGAAAAATGATTCTAGAGGTAAAACCCTAACTCGAACTGAAAAAATTTTGTTTAATGAAATAAATTTTGGTTCATACCCAACATACTGGGAATTAATATTTGCTGACAATCAAATTTGGAATTTTAATATTATCGATAACATTGACAAAAATATACTATACACTTCAAAATCAAACAAAGTTGGAGATTATACTATAAAACATTTAGCTACATATAGGGATGGACGCAAAACAAAAGACGACCGAATTATTTACAAACGAATAAAACGTGTATAATTAATTACTTCTGATTTCCCTATCGGAAAATCCTCGGAATTAATTAACTTAGTACTTCATCTGGAAATTGTAACCAATTTCCCGTAACTATTCATACACGAACACGTTGTACAACATATGAAGAAACGCAAAAGACATATTAAAAAATCTAATCGGATTAAGATTATCTTTCCTTTACTTTCAATTATTGGAATAAGCATTGTCTTTACACTATCTTCATTTTATGAAAAAAATTGGTCTTATAATTGGAATGGAATTCGAGAACAAATTAAGGATAGTATAAAAGCATCTGAATTTAGAGGAATCTCAACAGGTGGAGTTGGAATTGCTAACAAAAAACCTAAACAGTATGATAGACGATTTTGGATAATGAAAAATGCAACTGAATCTGAGCTTTCAAAACTGACCGAATATCCAAACGGGATAATAAAAACTATAGCATACGAAGGATTATTAAGAAAACCTGAGTTTGAGAATAAAGTAGATTTAATGTTAAATGTGATAGATGATACAGAATATTCTATCTACTTACAAGGAGGTTGCGAAGGAACACAAATGAATATAAGCGAATATTTAGTTGATTTTGTTTTATTAATCGATGACAATGGTCCTTTTCCTCCATTAGGCATAAAAAACAGATACAATTTCTCACAAAAAGATATAGATAAAATTCTTGAAGAATATAGAAAAGTCCCAAGTTTATGGAAATAATATACGTTGTACAACAACGTGTATAATTAATTACTTCTGATTTCCCTATCGGAAAATCCTCGGAATTAATTAACTTAGTCCTTCATCTGGAAATTGTAACCAATTTCCCGTAACTAATCATACACAACACGTTGTATGTCATTAAAAATTAATAACAAAAATGTATAAACAATTAGAGCAATACTTAAAAGATTATTCTAACATTAGTGATGAATCATTGCAACTAGTCACATCGCATTTTAAGCCTCTAAAAACCAAACGTAATGAAGTTTTATGTACAGTTGGTCAAGTGTGTAAGAATTTTTACTTTATTAACAATGGCTGTCTTCGAATGTATGAAATTGACAATAAAGGAAATGAGATAACAGCCTATTTTGCATTAGAAGACCAAATAATGTCGGCAATCACCAGTTTTGTATTACAGAAGCCATCTAGAGATTTTTTAGTATCAATTGAACCTTCTGATTTATTAGTAATAAGTAGAGATAGATTTTTTGAATTGATTAACAATGTACCTGAATTTGCTGAAGTCTATAATAAATTTATGCAATTTGCATTTATCCATTCGCAAATGCGAATCTATAGTTTTTTAGGAATGGAAGGTATTGATAAATTACGTTGGGTTATGGAGCATGAACCAAAATTATTAACGCGTATTTCCAGCAAAGCTGTAGCCTCTTACTTAGGAATGACCAATTCAACGCTTAGTAAATTAAGAGCACAACTTTAAAAATGAAAATCGATCAAAAAATAAACCATTTACCCTTATCTAAATCAAATCCAAAATCGCTCACAGATTTATTTGGACATAAAAATGTGGTACCAATGTGGGTGGCAGATATGGAATTTGAAGTTGCCAAACCAATTCAAGAAGCATTAATTGACAGAATTTCCAATTCAGGCTTTGGTTATGAATATAAACCAGATTCGTTTTTAAATGCTCAAAAAAGATGGTATAAAAACGCTTACAATCTCCAACTTGAGAGTGAACATATTATTTACTCACCAAGTATCACTACAAGCATTTCGCTAATTATTGAAAATACTACCAATAAAGGTGATGGTGTTATTATTATGCCTCCTGTGTTTATGGAGTTTAGGGATGTTATTAGAAAAACCAATAGAAAAATTATTAAGAACCCTCTAAAATTAGAGAATCAACACTACACCGTAGACCTTCAAGACCTAGAAAATAAAGCCAAATTAGAAACCAATAGAGTACTCATACTATGTAATCCTCATAATCCTGTGGGGCGTGTATGGCGCGAAAATGAATTAAAGAGTATTATTAATATTTGTAAAAAACACAATGTATTAATAATCTCAGATGAGATACATAAAGACATCATCTTGTTTGATAATGCCTTTACATCATTACTTCATTATGCCGAAGTATGGCAAAACATTGTGATATGTACCTCCGAAGCCAAAACATTTAATCTTCCTGGGATTTCTGATTCCATGATTATTGTTCCTGATGAAACCCATAGAGAGTCTTTCAAGAAAATCACCCGCAAATATAACCTTGGAGCAACTAATGTACTCACAAGAGTTGCATTAGAAACAGCATATACAATGGATGGAACTTGGTTAAAAGATTTAATTCAAACTATCGAAACTAATGTCAATTGCATAGAAAAAGAGCTTGTTGATTCAAGAATCAATCTCATTAAGCCTGAAGGCACATATCAAGTTTGGTTAGATTTTAGAGACATTTTCGAAGACTCCAAAGACATGTTTCAGTACATTACTAAAAATTCGAAAATTGGCTTAAACGCTGGACATTGGTTTGGAAGAGAAGGCGCATTATTCATGCGGATGAATATTGCCAGTTCTAATGAAAAGGTGCTCAGCGCTATAAAAAAAGTTAAGGCCGCTGCCAATTTTATCTAGAAAACCACATTCAACATCCACAATAAACAAGCTTACAATCCATAAACATGATTCCTTTATTTAAGACTTTTTTTTGCAGTATTTTTTAATAAACATTAATACATGTATCATTTTAATAGTGCTATGTTAATTATTAAAGGCATCTTGTATGGGGAAAAGATTATATTTGAAATTGGGATTTGAAGAACAGTTTGTTATAAAAAATCACAACCTCAATAGATTTAATATCTCATAAAACTACTTTTGTAAAAGTATCCTCAGTAAGAAATGAATATATCTAAATAGTAGAAACGATAAACGGTGTTTTTAAACAAATGATACGGAGTAAAGTATATGAAAATATAATAATAGGAGGAGGTCAAGCTGGATTATCAATAGCCTATTTTTTGAAGAAAAGAAAAATCGATTATTTAATTTTAGATGACCAAAAGGAGTCTGGAGGGTCTTGGTTAAATACTTGGGATAAACTAAAATTATTTTCACCAGTTCAGTTTAGTTCATTGTCTGGATGGCAGATGCCAAAGGGCGATTTTGAATACCCGTCAAAAAATGATTTCTTGGATTATCTAAAGAATTACGAATCGAGATATAATTTCCCTATTAAAAGGTCAATAAAAGTAAGTTCAGTTACTAAAGAAAATGGATTGTTTAAAATTGAAACTAATCAAGGAGATTTTCACTCTAAAACTTTGGTAAGCGCAACGGGTACCGCTCAAAATCCCTTTATACCTGAATATCCAAACATGACATCTTTTGAAGGACGTCAAATTCACTCATCAGAATTTAAAAACACAAATGGATTTGAGGAGAAAAATGTGTTAATTATTGGCGGTGGAAATTCTGGAGTGCAAATTTTAGCAGAAATATCAAAAGTAGCACAGACAAAATGGGTGACAAAAGATGAGCCTCATTTTCTGCCTGAAGAAATAGATGGCCGTTATTTGTTTAACGAAGCCACCCAAAGATTTTTAGGCAAAACAAATGCAAACACATATAAAAACAGTAATGTCTCATTAAAAAATATAGTTGTTGTCGAGAGCGTAAAAGAGGCACTAAACAGAAACGTTTTACACGCACAACGTCCTTTTAAATCTTTTTATGAAAAAGGAGTTATTTGGCAGGATAACAACAAAGAAGAATTTGATATTATTATCTGGTGTACTGGATTTAAACCAAATTTAGAGCATTTACACCCTCTCAACATTATTCATAATAATCAAATCGAAACTCAACTCACACGATCAGTAGTTGAACCTAAACTTTGGCTTGTGGGTTATGGAAGTTGGACTGGATTTGCCTCAGCAACAATTTATGGTGTTGGTAAAACAGCAAGACAATCTGCTAAAGAAATTTTTGAAGAACTAAAAGAATAAAAAAGGATTATTCTTTTATTCACTACGACTAGGTTCAGACGCGCTAAAATCAATAAATAGTTCTACAAAATTAATTATAAGCCATGAAAAATGTTGTCATATGACAACTTTTAGACTTCTTTTCGGTGGCATCTTTGTATCGTTGATGAGCACTTAAGCTTTCAATCTTAAAAACATATATATTATGCCACTTACTTTAACATTAACCGAAGGTGTTTTACCTGTCGGTTCAGAAAAAAAAGCAGTTCAACAAATTACGGACTCCTTATTAAAAACTCATGGTCTTACTGGAAATACAGTGATGACTCTAAACATTACCGCCAATGTACATATTGTTCCTAAAGGATCATCTTTCTCAGGAGGCGAAGAATTTTTAGGTGCTTGGGCAGAATGGAAAGTACCATCCTTTGCTTTAGCTGATCAAGCTATCATCAAGCAACATTTTGCTGAAGTGACTGAGATTATTTACAACTTATCTGGAGGGAAACAACCAAAAGACAATATCTATGTAAATGCTGTACACGCTATTGATGGTGCTTGGAATTTAGACGGAAAAGCCATGACCAATGAAGAATTAGGTCAAGCTATTTCAAAAGGATAAGGATACAACAATTTATAAATATTTAACTCCGGCGGTGCGTCGGAGTTGGTGTTTAAGGAACACATGAAAATACTTCATTGTAATATAAATTCTACCATCGACATTCGTCATTTGGAGTTAGTCCGATTGAGGATTGGGTACCTGAATGAATGTACCTATTCTATTGACCTCCATTTTAACGAGCTTAAAAACTTTGGAGAAACCAATCTCAGACTCTCCTTAGTATCGGTATGGAACGAGGTTCCTAATTTTTCAGAAAAAGAATGTGCCTTATTTGCGCTGACCGATTACATCATTAGTTCCAATACCCAACAAACCCAAGAAGGCATTAATTCCTTATTAAAACCACATTTCACAAACACCCAAATCACTGCTTTAACACAAGCAATTAAACAAATAGATCTCTGGACCAGATCTATGAAACACTTAAATAAATTGAATTGTCCATAAAAAAATTCAGAAAGATTAAAACGTTGTCATATGACAACTTTTAAACTTCAAAGTAGCCCCAAATTTGTAGCAGAAATAAAAACATAACAATTATTAAAAATTATAATTATGAGTAAATCAAAAAGAGTTTTCCTATACGGAGAATTACAAGCAAACGTACCGAATTTCACACCAGAAATCTGGGAGCCAGTAAATGAAAGATTAAAAACTGTTCCAGGATTAATTAGAAAAACTTGGTTAGTAGGTATGAATACAAACACCTTAGGTGGTTTGTACGAGTTTGAAAACGAAAAAACGGCATGGGATTTTGCAACTGGTCCTTACGTTGAAGAAGGTAAAGCTATCAACGCCTCTGTAACTGTGAAGTTATTTGATGTTGACAGAGGTGAATTACCAAGTAGAGGAATGAATTCTCCTCATTACGATTAATAGCAAACATTATTGGGAGCTTCAACTGAGGCTCCCTTTTTAACAAAAAAAATTAATAACATTAAAACACAATGAAACATTCAAACAAAACATTTTTATTAATCCATGGCGCATGGGAAGGTGCTTGGTCATGGAAAGAAACAACAGCATATTTAGAGAACAACGGACATACTGTAAAGGCCATCGATTTACCAGGACATGGTGACGATAAAACACCAACTTCCGATATCAATATGGCACTTTATGCCAATCGTGTAAAAGACGAATTAACCAACACAGCAGGGCAAGTTATTTTAGTAGGTCATAGCTTTGGCGGATTTGTAATCTCTCAAGTCGCAGAAGAAATGCCAGAAAAAATCGAAAAATTAGTATTCGTTGCTTCAGCCATGCCATACGACGGTAAAACAGCAGTAGAAGTATTTGAAGAAGATGAGGAAAGTGAATTTCTTGAAAACTTAATCTTTTCTGAAGATAAAAGCACTGCAACTATGAGCAGAGAAACAATTAAGGATATCATATTTACCGGAGCCACTGACGCACAAATTGATGCCGTATTACCGCAATTGGTTTTACAATCTACAACACCATTTTTTGAACAAGTAGAAACAACCGAAGCTAATTTTGGTAGTGTACCAAAGGCGTATATAGAAACAACCTTAGATAGAGTGGTTTCTTTAAAAGCACAACGACACGGGCAAAAAATGTTAGGTATTGAAGAAACGGTGACTTTAGAATATGGGCATGTACCCTTAGAAACGGCGCCTAAAAAATTGGCAGACGCATTACATAAAGTAGGTACTTCTACAAAAACAGTATTAGTATAAAAATCAATCATACTAGAGGAAGTCGCTTAAATGCTTCCTCTAGTTTTAACTTTTAATAAACAAAACAATGAAACATATATTATTTATAGTGACAAGTACCAATGTCACTGGAACAGGTAAACATGCAGCAGGATATGAATTCTCAGAAGTTGCCGACCCCTATTTTGAATTTACAAATCAAGGATACACAGTAGACTTTGCAAGTATACAAGGTGGCACACCACCCTTTGTAGGTTATGACAACACACAAGTATTAAGCAAGAATTTTAAAAACGGTAATGGTTTTAAACGTCTTAGTTTTAGCCATAGGTTAAGCGAGGTAAATATTGACGCTTATGATGCCATTTTCTTCCCTGGAGGCTTAGGCCCAATGACAGATATGGTTACTGATCCTTTAGTAAAAGACACGATTAAGAAAGTGTATGAAAGTGGCCGTGTGGTTGGTGCCGTTTGTCATGGTCCTGTAGCACTATTAAATGTAACCTTATCAAACGGTAAAAACTTGCTAGAAGGTAAACGTATCAATGCTTTCACTGAAGCCGAAGAAAATATTGATAAACACACCTTAGGTGATGTGATTCCTTTTATGCTCGATGCAGAGCTAGCAAAACAAGGCGCTAAATTTTCACATACTAGCCCTTTCGACCCTTTTGTAATATCAGATGGAAATATAGTAACTGGTCAAAATCCAGCTTCAGCATCTGGAGTTGCAAAAGTTATGATGAGCATCTTAGCAAAAAATTCGAAAAGTAACGCCATACAACAACGTGTATAAGTAATAGCGATTTGAATCTTAATTCAAGTCGTTATTCTTTTTTTATTTTGTAATTTACTTTCCGAAAAGTATAGCATATAAGCTCGCTACTACTCATACACAAACCCGTTACAAACAATAGCTCTGAAAATCGTAACTCCAAATTAAACCGAACTACTAGATACTCTATTTATCGGAATTATTGCTCACTCAAACTCTGATTTTTATCAAAATAATCGAAATCTCACTCTTGCTGAATTTTGACATCACAAAAAAACACCAAGTTTTCTTTTTGCGCTTTTTTTTAGAATTTTAACAAACCAAAATCGAAAAAAATATTCTGAGATTTCTTACTCAAATTGAAAATGAATAATTTATTATTTAGCTTCTTACTCATACTCTGTAAACGCATGCGTTTTTTGGTAGTTGTAATATCAAGTTCTTTCGTAACAATTTTTCAAAGCTTGTTCCCTTTTGGTTTGGGCTTACTCTTATGGCAATACAAAACGTGACACTCCTACTCTGCTTACTCAATCCTGTCGCTACAGTTTATAACAACGTGTATAATTAATTACTTCTGAATTCCCTGTCGGAAATTCCTCGGAATTAATTAACTTAGTCCTTCATCTGGAAATCGTAACCGATTTCCCGCAACTAATCATACACGTACACGTTGGCTTTAATATTGAAAACCAAATCTGAATGAGAATACTTTTACTTTTAATATTATTTTGTTTCAATTGTAAATCGACAAAAGAATTATCCCAATCTGAATGTTTAGCTGAATTGATAATTGAAGTTAATGACAAAAAACAATTGGAATCCTTTTCTAACAAACTTCAAAACTTCAAACAAAATCCAGAATCAGTTTTTAAAAATGGAAGTTACTATTATGATACTAAAAACATAAAAAACCAAGCTTTTAGAGGACAAAGTGAGGACATAAAAAAGAATCCTGAATGGTTTTTACTAATTGACAATTTGAGTGATGGAAATTATATTTGGGAATTTGACTGGAAACAAAGAATCGATGACTTAAAGTGGTCACTCGACCAGATGGCTGAACAAAAAAAATATATTCTACCAAAATTACCTAAAATCCAAAACGAAAACGAAAAAGACGCTGGAGCACTACTCGGAATTATAAACGAAACGTTGAATAAAAATGGTTTGACTTTAATCAATCTCGACATCAATAGTGACTCTTATGTGACAGCATTAATTAAAAAGAAAAATCTGGAAAAAATTATTGCAAAAGCATTTGAATCTGGAAATATCATAACCGAATATAAAAAATACTAAAGCCAACAACGTGTATAATTAATTACTTCTGAATTTCCTCATCGGAAATTCCTCGGAATTAATTAACTTAGTCCTTCATCTGGAAATTGTAACCAATTTCCCGTAAAAATCATACACGAACACGTTGTAGCCAATTTGAGAAATGAAAACACTAACCAAAATTATACTATTGACTTTTATGGGAATATTTACTTCTTGTTTCGGACAAAAAGAAGAGCAACATATATATTTGGCTGGTTGGGAAGCTGAATTTAATGGAAATGAACAATGTCAAAAATTTCTCGAAACACAAGTTGTAGACAAAAAAACTGCAAATAACATTTGGAGCTCAATTGACCTTGTTTTCAGAGAAGGTAAACTAATAAAAGCTATTGATAACGACGATGGAATTAAAACTGAAAGAAAATTAAATGAAAGTGAAATTGGATTTGAATTCCAACAGTTAGAGCCAAATCAGATTTTCAATTTTAACCAAGTATCTGAATCCAAAAGTTACTTAGGTGGAGAAATTCCTGAAGAATTCTCAATTCCAAAATTTGAATTCAATGCACCTTTTCAATATTTGGGTAAACTATCTAAATCGGACGAAGCTTTTAATTGGCTTCCTTTCGATTTACATTTAGTAGCTCCAATCTATTTAAATTTTGATAAACTATATATCGATTATTCTGACTCATTAAATCCAAAAGTTTTAAGTTTAGAGGAACTAAAACAAACTGATAATTCATACGATGATTTAAAACCAAACTCAGAAATAGTTTATGAAAAAGTATTCATAGCTACAGAAAAATCAAATGATTTTGACAGTGTTGGTTTTACAGGAGTTCCTAATTGGATTCAATATCCTGATATTCCTACTTGTCCAAAATCAAAGAAAACAATGAAATTCCTTTGCCAATTGACGGACGCACTTGAAGTCAAAACAAAAAGAACTGACGTAAACCCGAAAGACGAATGGTATAAACAATATTTTGAAAATATGAATTTTTGGGGAGATGGTGACCTATTCATATTTTTTGATCCAGAAAGTAAAGTTGCTTGTTTTATTATTCAAAATACTTAAACAAAACTGGCCACAACAACGTGTATAATTAATTACTTCTGAATTTCCTCAACGGAAATTCCTCGGAATTAATTAACTTAGTCCTTCATCTGGAAATTGTAACCAATTTCCCGTAACTATTCATACACGAACACGTTGCCAGTAATTAAAGAAAATGACAAACCTTATAGTTCGAATTTTAATTTTACATCTTTTTTTGATTAATAGTTGTATGTCACAAAATGACAAAAAAGAAGTCATTTCTTTCGATGAACAAATGGAAATTTTTAATTCTTTAGGATATAAATTTAACGAAGGAATAAATAAAGACGTAATTTTTTCAGAGATGATGAGATATGATAGAACTCTAAAAAATCCTGATAGCATATTTATAGAAAAACCATATGAACGATTATATTATTATTTAGGTTGGCAAACACCTTTTTCAGAATCAACTAATTATACTAATAATTGTATTTGGTATGACTTCGAGTTTATCGATTCAAAATCTCAGTATGTAAACTTAATGAATAGAATGGGTGTAATTACTAATGGAGAAATTAAATTTACGGATATCAAAATGTCTGTTGATGAAGAAAATTATGAATGGATTAATTTCAAGGCAAACGGAATAAGCAAAAAATGGAAATTGGAAAAAGTTGGATATATATCGAGCAATATATTTAATTTCTTTGCCGAACTAAATCAGGAATTAAATACTAATGGAAAATACACTTATTATAATGATAGAAGTCAGCAATTTGTGATAGATTATGCAACAGAAAAAGAACAAGCTAAGTTCATTAAAAAAACGAACTTGAAGAGAAGATGGTTGAGTGAAGGAAATCATTAACAGAACTATAATAACTACTGGCAACAACGTGTATAATTAATTACTTCTGAATTTCCCTGTCGGAAATTCCTCGGAATTAATTAACTTAGTCCTTCATCTGGAAATTGTAACCAATTTCCCGTAACTATTCATACACGAACACGTTACCCAACATTATAACTCATCTTGAATAAAAGGAACATAATTCTAAGTAGTTGTGTACAAAAACAATAGAATGTATTTAAATTTGGAAAAATAATTATATATTTACTACAATAAGTTTTAAGCACACTTATCTTTCCCTAAGAGTTTTATGATTCATAATCCCTAAGAATTTAATTTAAATTCTAAAATTTACTTTATGAAACAAAAAATCAACCATTATTTAAAGTTTGTCCTCGTTTTTACTGGCATTTCATTAGTAATTATGAGTTGCCACAAAGAACCGCTAAAACATCTTGAAAGTCAATCATCCAATAATGACTTTCTAAAAATTAAACATGTTAGTGCAATACATATAAAAGAGAATACGGGTTTATTAAAAAAATTATCAAGTTTCACTAATTCCAAATCAAAGCTAAATTCGCTAAATAAGGAAGTGTATATTACCGAGGGCGATTTTACAGTTGAAACCGATTATGCAAAGTACATGGAATCTCCAGATGGAGGATTTAGATCTTATACTTTTGCCATATTGCCACATAGTAAGGAACAAACTACATTACAAAACCTAGTGTTATATTCTTACAATAATTCAGATTACTATTCCGTTTTAGCCACATACCAGTTAGACCATTACCAATTGGAAGAGTTAAAGGAAAAAGACCATATAAACAGTAGTTACCCTATAGAGTTTGCAACTCTTGATGGTAATTATTCTAATCTTCTTGCAAGAGAAGAACCATGTGATTTTGAGGCTACAATGTATCATATTACTCCCGATACAGGTCAATGGTTTGTGTGGGAAGAAAATAGTGTTTGCCAACATATTAACTCAACAACAGGTGAAACAAATTGCCAAGTACAGGTAGTTATAACACTTAATTGTATCAGTCCTGGAGGCAGTGGCGGAGGAGGTAGTATTCCCGATTATGGGACATATGACTGGACGTGGGCTTATGAAACAGGAGGAAGTACTGGAGGTAATTATGGCGGATCAAACAATTATTATATTCCTGTAGCATCTTCTCCAACAATAAACAAAAAGGATAAACTGAGAAAGGAAAAACTCATGGAAATGATTGAAAATGATGTGATTGCAGAAAAAATAGCTGAACTATTGCCAAAAATGTACTCAACGAGCCCTTCTCATTTCAAAGAAGATGGAGCTAGATTTAAATTAATCGGTGAAAATCAATATGAGGTAAGGGAACCGAATCAAAGGTTGAACAGCGGATTAAATTATACTCCTGATTATTTTGAGAATGAATCTGTTTCAGTACATGTTCATCAACAACTTTTTTATGAACCCTCACTGTCACCCGACCCATTTGAAAATACACCAATTGAATCTAATATTGATATATTGGAGTTTTTAGAAAATGTACAATTTATTAATAATTCCGATCCAGATTTAGCTTTAGATGTTACTGCATTTTTAATTTGTGAAATGAATGAGCCCGAAAATCCAAATAACCTTCCAGATGATGATCCTTCGGTTCTTAATACGGCCGAAGCTGGATTATTAGCTTTAGTGGTTGAAGACAAAGATAAAGCCCTAGCAGCTATAACTACATTACAAAACGATGAAGCTATTAAAGATAAATTCATTGAAGATTTCCAAAGTGATGTACTTGATGATTGGGAAGAGGGAAACTGCGACAACGCTTGTATGCGTAATGCTATAGCTAAATTCATTAAACGTTATAAAATTAATGGTCAAAAATTAGGTATAAGTATTTATGAAGCAATTTTTTTTGAAGGAGATATAATCGCATGGGAAAAATTATAAAAACAGAAATTATGAAAATTTTAGTTATAACAATTATTTTATTATTTAATTTAAATATTTTGCATTCTCAGGAAAGCGAGATTGTGCCGCTATATCAATTAGGAGAGTTTGTTCCAGATGATAATAGCTATTACTACTTTAAAGACATCAACGGAGATTTAAATAAGTTTCTCGGAACTTGGAATTATCAGGATTCAACTTCAGATCTTAATGTTACTTTTTATTTAAAACTCCATGAAGAAGCAGGAGGTGATTTTAAAGACAAAATATTTGCAAGGTTTAGCTATGTTGAAAACGGTATTACGATTTATAATACATATAATGACACTTCGATTATGAGCGAATTATATATTTCAGGATGCTCTTTAGATTCAAATGATAGAGCTAAAATGTCGATAGTGTATTCAGAACCTGATGAATTTCCGTATCCAAAAGGAATGACTCCAAAATTGAAAATTGAATTTATTCCATGCACAGGAATGGGGTGTTCTCCTCAATTAAAATGGGACATTGTTTGGTTTAAAAATGACCCTAGTGATATTTGGCCATTCAAAATGCCAACGGATATTACTTTAACTAGACAATAGTTTCATTTATATTTTAATAAAACAACGTGTATAATTAATTACTTCTGATTTCCCTATCGGAAAATCCTCGGAATTAATTAACTTAGTACTTCATCTGGAAATTGTAACCAATTTCCCGTAACTATTCATACACGAACACGTTACCTGCAAGCGAAAAACAGAACTTGAAACTAACATTAAGTGAATATGAAAAAATCAATTAAATTATTTACTATTCTATTTCTAATAATTTCTTTTGTTTCGTGTAAAACAGAACCTGAAAAAAAATCCGACCAAATAGGGAAATATGCTCCTGTTGACAAAAAGTTGTTTGATGAAATAAAAGCTATGGACAAGGAGTTTTTTGACGCATATAACAACTGTGATTTGGAAAAGCAGGCTTCGATTTACTCTGACGATATTGAGTTTTTTCACGATAAAGGAGGTTTAATGACTTCAAAAAAAGAACTTATTGAAGCAACAAAGCGGAATATTTGCGGTAAAGTTACGAGAGAATTAATAGATGGAACTATTGAAGTATATCCTATTAAAAATTATGGAGCTGTTCAAATAGGATTTCACAAATTTCACAATAATCAAGAACCAGATGCTGAATCAATACCAAGTAAGTTCATTGCAATGTGGCATAATGAAAATGGAAATTGGAAAATGTCAAAAGTAATAAGCTTACATTAAATTTAAATAATAAAGCCAGCAGGTAACAACGTGTATAATTCATGCTAGCGCATGAACTTCAAATAAAAATTATATCTTTAAACAATCATCTGATTTGCCTCTGAATCTGACTGCGTCTGATTCCGCACAAATCATACACAACACGTTGTAGCCAATTAAAAAAAACCATCCTATGAAATTAAATTATTACCAAATAGATGCGTTTACAGATAAAATATTCGGAGGAAATCCCGCTAAAGTTGTGCAACTAAATGAATGGCTGGAAGATCGATTACTTCAGAATATTGCGAAAGAAAATTCGGTTGACGCAACTGCTTTTTTTATTGATATTGGAGCCAATATTGAATTAAGATGGTTTACGCCTGATTTGGAACTTGATTTATGTGGACACGCAACCCTTGCAACAGCTCACGTTCTAAAAACGGTTTTAGGATATAACAAAAACAAAATAGCTTTTAACACCAAAAGCGGGCCATTGTATGTTCGCGTTGAAGACGAACTGTATGTAATGGATTTACCTCAAAGAAATCCTGTCAAGACTGAATTACCGAATTTCATAAAAGAATCTCTTAACAAACAGCCAAAAGAAGTTCTAAAGTCGAGGGATTATATTTTGGTATATGAAACCGAACAAGATGTCAGGAATATAAAAATAGACAAAAGCATATTTGATAAAGGAAATATAGACCCAGGAGGTGTGGCAATAACTGCCAAAGGAAATAATTCTGATTTTGTATCAAGATTCTTCATTCCGCAAGCAACAATATTTGAAGACCCTGTAACTGGTTCTGCCCACGCTTCATTAATTCCATATTGGAGCAAAGTTCTTAATAAAAAAGAAATGTCTGCGATTCAATTGTCCTCTCGGAAAGGAAGGCTATTTTGTACAAGTAAAAAAGATAGAGTTTTAATAGCTGGAAAAGCAAAAACATTTTCGAATGGAACATTGTGGATAGAATAACTGGCTACAACAACGTATATAAAACATAGCTATTACTGTCTTTCCGAGAGGTTCGTGCGTATTTGCAAAGTCTGCCAAATTTTTTAATTTGGCTTTTTGAGAAAATAAGTTAAAAAGAAAATTAAAAAATTCGGCTAGTGTATAATTCGAAAGTTTAGCGTCTATTTATACGCTACTTTTCATATACAAGTCCGTTACCAAACATATTAACAAAAATAGAGAATACTACTTTCAAATGAGATTATCCGTAAAACTAAATACTGTTTTTAGTATTATATTAACAAGAATATACTGTGAATAATTGTAGTTAT
>MAAC01010510.1_pt1 | contig 16877 bp, 17 predicted proteins | sample 1115981 | NCBI WGS metagenome assembly MAAC01 (sample SAMN04961126, study PRJNA320927) | seawater metagenome | isolation source: sample BD02T64 sea water enriched with oil for 64 days | place: USA:Gulf of Mexico | collected 2013-07-27 | reverse complement strand
TTAGCGCCGATGGTAGTGTGGGGTCTCCCCATGTGAGAGTAGGTCATCGCCAAGCTTTAATACCGAGAAACCCTCAAGTGCTCCGCACTTGGGGGTTTTTTCGTTATTAAAGCTTAAAAGGCGATGAACAACTCTCACATGGGCATAAAAGAGCGCAACTCGTTGCAGCGAATACCATGTGATAGTAGGGGAGTTTTTTGATGTTTTAGAAGCATTGCTTCGTATCAAAAAATCCGTAGTGCGCTTGCGCCTTCTTTTTGCTCTACCACGCCAAGCTTGCGGTTGCGTATCACTACCGGAAATTGCTTCTAAAGCTGCTTTTTGCTCTTTGTGCTTTTTGGCGATGACCGTACTCTCACAAAGACATGATAGTAGCGGGAAACCAGGCACGCTTTTAAAGCGCTGCTTTTGTGGCTGGTTTCGAGTTGCGCTCGCGCATTCATCTATCCAGTAATTCTTTTAAAGCATGCTTTGTATCAACTCATTATTTGCTGAAGGCTCTGGGTAGTGCGCTTGCGCCCTCCTTTTGCTCTACCACGCCAAGCTTGGGTTTTTGTATCACTACCGGAAATTGCTATTTAAGCTGCATCAGTTACATACTATGATCTTGCTACTCTGCCTTTAATTCACTCCAAGCTGGCTACTAGCAATCAATCTACAACCCAAGTGAATCCTCCTCCACCTCCATCTACTACCAAAGTCTTAAATAAACATACAACATGATGATATTTATGCGTGAATTCGCGTAAAATATAGCGAACTTTGCAGATACTGCCAGTAAAGGCATTATTGATAACTTACTTAAAAGACTGAAACTGATATGAATTTGTCGAAATATTACACTGCTACTGCCGATGATGGTTTTGTTTTTACCCGCGAACAAGGCAGTCATTTCGCCAAGGATATTGCCGGTGATTTTAATCCGTTACACGATGCGGATGGCAAGAAATTTTGCATTCCCGGCGATCTGTTATTTTCTTTATCACTGGCTAAACTTGGCGTCAGCCAAAAGATGCAGTTTACCTTTAGTGGCATGGTAACTGAAGATATCGTCATTAACTTCTCCAACTCGGACGCTGAAAATATCACTGTTAATGATGTAAATGACAAAGAATATATGTCAATCGATCGCAGTGGTGATATTTGTCAAAATAGCGAATTCGCCAGTAACTTGGCACAGCGCTATGTAGAGTTTTCCGGACATACTTTCCCGCACATACTGGTACCACTGATGGAGCAGCAGAATGTAATGATCAATCCCGCACGTCCGCTGGTGATTTATCAGAGTATGTCGATTGAATTGGAGCATTTAGATTTTTCTGACCCGACCCTGGAAATTACTGATACCCGCCTGGAGGTTGAAGGGAAGCGAGGCCGTGCTATTTTACAATTCTGTTTTAAAGTGGATGGAGAAGTTGTAGGCAAAGGTGAGAAGATAATGCTGCTCAGCGGTTTACGAGCATTTGATAGTGACATTATTGGACAGGTTGTTTCCGATTATGATCAGTGGAAACAAGCTTACGTTAGGTCGTAATATTCACAAAGCATATTTAGAATGAATAATTTATTGTGGTTTTAATCGCTACATTATTTTGGGCTAGGGTCTAGTGTGCTATATAAAAGTCCCGTTTTGGTAGTCTTCAATGGCTTGATCAACTTGTTCTCTGTTGTTCATTACGAAAGGTCCTGCACGCACTATAGGTTCGTTTAATGGCATAGCGGCAATAAGGACCAAGTGAGTATTGATACTAGTGGTTAACTGAATTTTTTCACCTGAGCTCAGTACAGCTAATTGCCCATCGTATAGCAAGGTTCGCTTTTTACCGACGCACAGTGTCCCACTGATAACATAAATAAAAGCAGTATGCTGGTAGGGTATTTGCTCTTCAAAATAACCATTTACTGATAGCTGAATGTCCCAAAAGATAGGTTTGAGGCTCTTTTTTCTGATAATACCGTTAGTGCCTGTGGCGGTGGAGCCGGCTATTACTTTCAGCGTACATTGATTATCTCTATGCTCTAGCGGGATGCTATTTGACTGCGCTAGTTGGTGGTTCGGTTCAGACATTTTTTCAGCCCCAGGCAGGTTTATCCATAGCATCAAACCTTTGAGTAAACCTGTATTTTGTTGCGGCATTTGTGAATGTATAACGCCTTTTCCGGCGGATATCCACTGTACTGCGCCAGCATTAATGTCTGAACTAAGCCCACTGCTGTCACAGTAACGCATTTTACCATTGAGCATATAAGTGACAGTTTCTAAACCTCTATGTGGGTGGGCGGGAAAACCACCGATATAGTCCTCGGCTTTTTCACAATCAATTATATCCAGTGATATAAATGGATCGAGCATTTCCAGATAAGCTGAGCCAATCATCCGGGTTAACGGCACTCCGTCGCCGTCAGTTGTCGCTATACCGGTAACAGTTTTATTTACTTCTCTGGTTGTTTTCATGTGGCTCTCGGTTGTCTCCAGGAGTAGATTATTATGCGGCAACAAGCTGTTGCATTTGCAGTTCAAGCGCTGCGGTTATTTCCTGGCTACTACCTTGAAGATTGACTTTCGAGGCATCGATAATTGTTACATCAGTAATGCCGACAAAAGCCAGGAAGTATTTCAAAAAGTGTGAGGCAAAATCGGAATCACCGCCAATTGATACGCCACCAGAGGCCATGACTAAATAGGCTTTTTTGTTTTTTAATAAGCCAACCGGGCCATTTTCAGTATATTTAAAAGTGACTTTGGCTCTGGCGATCAGGTCAACCCATGCTTTTAACACGGCCGGAAGACTAAAGTTGTAGATAGGAGTGGCTATCACTATATGTTCCGATTGCTGTATCTCATCAATTAATTCATCTGATAGCTTTAACGCTTGGCGCTGTTCATCACTGCGTTCATCTGCGGCAGTAAAGTTTGCACCTATCCAAGTTTCATCGTAAAAAGGTAAACCTGTTGCCAGGTCTCGTTCTATGACGTTGCTCTCTTCCTTGCGGGTGGTAGAAGAGGCAATGATGTGCTGGGTAAGTATGTCAGTTAATTGACGAGTAACAGACCCTTCAAGGCGGCCGCTGGAATTGATTTTTAAGATGTTAGCTGTGCTCATAATGATAATTTCCTATTAACTGTTAGTCATCTTGTTGGTATATGCGGCCATTCTACCGTTGACGAAAAAATGATAAACACTTAGTATTCGAACTTATAGTTCTTCCTTTCAGAACAATGATTCACTGACTAGGCGCAGTAGATGAACCAAATTGAAGATATGCAAACCTTCGTACGTATTGTCGAAGCCGGTAGTATTACCAAAGCTGCTGATCAATTAAACACAGTTAAGTCGGCCGTCAGTCGACGCTTGTCAGATCTTGAACGACGCTTGGCAGTGACTTTGTTAACTCGCACGACCAGAACCCAAACCTTAACTGATAATGGTAAGAGCTATTATCAGCACTGCCTGCGAATTATCGATGATATCTCTGAGATTGAATCAGGCTTGCGGCATGATAATTGTGCATTGTCTGGATTGATAAAAATAGCTGCGCCACTGTCTTTTGGTTTAGACCATTTAGGTGCAGCACTGCGCAAATTCAACGAACTGCACCCGGGAATTTGTTTTGATGTTGATTTTAATGACCGCAAAATAGACTTAATTGAAGAAGGCTTTGATCTGGCTATTCGGATTTCTAACCTTGAAGATTCGAGCTTGATCGCCAGGAAGTTGACCACTAACCGCTTTGTACTGGCTGCGAGTCCCGGTTATTTGAAAGCTAGGGGTAATCCTAAAAAGCCACAAGATTTAACCACCGGCCATGTTAAATTATACTATCGAGGAGCTCCTGAGAACTGGCAGTTTCGGGGTAAACAAGGGCAGCTGATCTCCATCAAATTGCCGACTGCTATTACTGCAAACAACGGTAATTTTTTACTGCAATCTGCGATTGACGGGATAGGCTTGATCTACACACCTGACTTTATTTGCTACAAAGCAATGCGCCTTGGTCAATTAACCTCCCTACTCAACGAGTATCTGACAGACATTGAAGTACCTGTTTATGCTATCTACCCGCAAAATCGACATTTATCTCACCGGGTTAGAAGCCTAGTTGATTATCTGGCGCAGTACTTTGGTGAGCAACCCTATTGGCGATTATAGTGCTAACGTTAAAAATCCATTACTAGTACATTGTCTTCGGTATCGCGCAGTACATCGGCAATTAGTCGCTTCACTTGTTCATGTTGCGGATGCGTTAAATAGGCATCGCGGGAGTGTTCACTGCAAAATTGCATGTAAAAGGCGTGGCTATATCCCCGATTAATACCTTCTGGGCTACAGTTACTACCACTGGTGCAACTTTGTAAACCGGGAATTTTCTCGACCAAATTATGCAGTGCGCAAAACATTTCTCCCAATTGCTGCTCAGTTATATCCGCTCTGCATTTGAGTAATACTATGTGACTTATCATTGCTGGTTCCCCTTTTATTAGTCCGCCATTGTCGTCTAAAAGCAGATCACACTACCTGCCTATTTATCTGCCTATGCTGTTATTAACGGCAGTAAGATTGGCTGTTGAGCTACCAATATAAGTCACAGACTAGACGAATATTAGCCGTAATGCTTTTTTTAGTCTAAATTTACAGTAGCTACGTTGTATAATGTTTGACCGGAGGTGAGTATGCGAGTCATCTGCAAGGTTATCCTATTATGTTTATTACCGCTGCTGCTGTTTAGTTGGCCATCTTTTGGGTCTCAAAAGGTTGTTATCATAGGCGATGATAATTACCCTCCCTACTCTTATTTAGAGCAGGAGCTCGCCAAAGGGGTCTATGTAGACATCCTTAAAGCCGTTTTTGATCGTCTACCCGAGTATCAGGTTACTTTTAGTATGATGCCTTGGAAGCGTGGTCTGAAATATATAAAGCAAGCCAAGAGGCTGGCGATATTTCCCCCTTATTACTGGCCACAAAGTCGCCCTTATATGCAAGTCTACTCAGAGCCGATCTTGTTGGAACAAGTAGTAGTGACTTGTAACGAGCAGATCCTTAAGCAGCAGCGCAATAATTGGCCTGCCGATTACTTCGGCTTGCGAGTTGCTACTAACAGAGGTTTTTTAGCCCCGGGGCCAGATTTTTTTCAGGCAGTAAAGCTGGGTAAAATTACACTTACAGAAACTAAAAGCACAGAGCATGGATTGCGTATGTTATTGCTCAATCGTATAGATTGTTATGTTAATTCTAAATTGACAATTCAATGGGCTTTGAAACAGTTGCAAAGTGCTCAGGGATTAAATCCTCTTAATCAGTCGCTAAGGTTTGGTGCGGTGATCTCCCAGCAATGGGGCTATTTGGGTTATAGCAGTGCGGTTAAAGAATTTCCCTTTCGGCAAGACTTTCGTTCGCAGGTTGATAAAGTGTTGAGACAGATGAAAAAAGAAGGGGAGATCAAAGAAATTATTGAACGTTTTATTAAACAATAATATTGGCTGCCCAGCTTTCCAGGAAAGCTAGGTACCAATAAACAGGGCTACTAGTGTTTGCGCTTAAGAAAATTAACCAAACAGTTTTTAATCTCGATAGCCTGGATCTGTTTTATCCAGCAAAGCTTTCAGCTGCTCAAAATGAGCGATCGCTGCGCCACTGAATTCATCCCAGCTGGCAGCGGTTTGCTCGGCAAGTTGATCTGGTAATACATTTAGTGGCTGCCCGGTCGAATAAGCCAATACCATGGTTTTGCAGGCCTTTTCTAGATAGTACAAAGACTCAAAAGCTTCGGCAACACTTTCTCCAACTACGGTGATACCGTGATTACCCATCATAAGAGCCTTCTTGCCAGCGAAAGTATCAGAGATACGTTGCCCCTCGGCATCTGATGTGGCAAGTCCCCCATAATTGGTATCATAGGCAATGCGATTGTAAAAACGGGCGGTATTATTATCCAGTGGCAAGATACGTGGGTCTTTGAGTGTCGACAAGGCTGTTGCGTAGCTAGTGTGAGAATGAAGTACCACACGAGCAGTGGGGAATGTCCGGTGGACATTACCGTGAATACTCCATGCTGAGGGATCCGGTGCCTGATCCGTAGACATTATACTATCGTCATCACTGTCCAGTAATTGCAGATTACTGGCTGTGACATTGGAAAAATGCATCCAGCGACGGTTCATAATAAATTTTTTGCCGTCATCTGAGACTGCTGCACTGAGATGATTCGCCACTGATTCGTGCATGTCCATCTGGTAGATAAGACGAAAAGCTGCCGCCATATCTATGCGCAATTGCTGTTCTGTCGTCATTGTTATCGCTCCACTTGTATTGTTATTTTCCAAGCTTAATGCGCAGTTAGGACAAGCAGCCCGTGCTTGATATCGAACAACGCTAATTAGCCGCTTTAGAATATCTGTAATAGAGAATGATACCACTGCTATATTATGGCGATTCTTCCAATGCTGATAGTGCCTAAGTAGTATAAAAGCGACATGACTCATCTAATCAACGTCTTTTAGAGGGCTAACACAAGTGTAAGCTATTTAAATGAACTGATACGAACAGTAAATTAGAATCTTAGTTTGCCAGCAGCCAAGTTTCTTCGACGAGCATTTGCGCGCGCTACCACTGCAACGTTGATTCACTAACCTAATCAAATACATCAAACGCCGCGAGATCCGACCTGTATTGGCCAAGTCCTTTCCCCTGTCAGCAATAGTGCAAGCACAAACTGAATTTTTACAGAAAGGCCATGTGGGTAAATTTGTTTTGATCCCACCCGCTTAAGTGATCTTCAGCTAGTGGAACAGGCTAATGCTCAGCTTATTTCGGGCTTAGCTCTGTAGTTTTACAGGTATACAACAGCATGTATTAACGGTAGGTGATGAATGCCATTGCTGGTTATAAAAAGTTTACTGCAACTAATAGCCGATAACCAACAGCGTTTTTAATGTATGATGTGCTGGAAAATTAAAGCGCTTAAGGTTGTGTGTTGATGGAAGGTTTGTATCTTTATTTGTTACTTTGCTTTTTTGCTGTTGCCCTGCTGATACTTCTCTGGAGACGGGTTAGCAGCAAAGTAGACACTGCTCTGCCCGAGCGACAAAGCGGGGCTCTTTTTACCCCCGTTGAGCGATCATTTTATGGCGTCTTGTGCCAGGCTTCACAGGGTCGCGCCATTGTTTTTGGTAAGGTCAGTGCCGCGGATGTCTTAAAAGCACAAAATGCAAAGTTAAGTATCAAGACAGCTATTGCCTGTAAGAGAGTAGCACAGCAGCATTTCGACTACGTTTTATGTAGGCATGATGATCTGACAGTGATAGCAGTAGTCGCACTCGAAGATGAAGCCCCACAATGTGCCAAAGGCATTAAACAGGATAAATTATTGGACGCTGCCTGTACTGCAGCAGGGCTTAATTTATACCGCTTTAAGATGCGAAACAGGTTCAATTTGGAAAAAATTCGGAAAACTCTGTTTCCAATTGTCCAGATTAAAGAAATTGATTTAGATCGATAAAGGCCGCCTGGAAGTACAAAATTGTAGTGATTATGTAATGCAGCTCTGTGTTATGCCAGCACAGCTGTTCTTATTCCAATCCTTTATAAGTAGAGACCTAATGAATCTGTCAGGCCTTGCTTACCTTTTGCGGTGATAAAAATTTCTCTATAATCCCGGTTTTTTCTGATCCACTGTTTGTCTGTTAAACGGCACATAAGCGCGGCACCTAGTGCACCCCCCAAATGATTTTTGTTTTCAGTCCAGTCACAGCAAGCACGGGCGAATTGTCTTCTGGAGTTTTTGACACTGTGCAGGTCTACCCCCAGATCGTTAAAGAATATTTCGCCTTTGGCGGTCAAAGAATAATGACCCTTTGTCTGTTCCTCCAGATAGCGTTTTTCAATCAAGCTTTGGGTAATGTTTACTCCCAACCAACCGGCAATATGGTCGTAGCATGAGCGAGCAAAAGCGATATCTGTCTGTGGAGGGATATGCTGATGGCTAAGATAAGTTGCCTGTTCACCTAGTACTTCAAGCATATCCCCGACCACTTCATCCCTTATCTGGAAAAAGCGATAACGTCCCTGTTTTTTGACTTTGATTAAATCCACTTTCATCAGTACTTGTAAATGTGTTGTAGCTGTATTGGCCTGAACATCGGCGAGTATCGCCAGATCAGTCGCTGATCGGGCGACACCGTCGGCTAAAAATTCCAACATCTTTAGTCGGGCTGGCGAAGCCATGGCTGCTGCCATTTTTGCCATATGTTGTATTGCAGTCATACTTCGATAAAGTCCGAATTGATAATCTACTTTCAAGTGTACAGTGCTCTGCAACAAAGACAAAACACAACATATGACGGAGATTAATTATGCAAACTAACCCTTTAATCGATAATATGCGCGATGCCTGTACAGATATTAATAAACGGCTACACAGTTGCTCACTGATAGCCGTTTGGTTTGTTCGGGTAGAATTAGCTCAAAGAGATGATGAGCGGGTTCGTGAGAGTGTCGCAAATGCAGTGGCTCTGGAGTACGGATCCTATAATAGAGTCGCTTTTGAATCTTCTGCAGGGGTACAATATTTTTGCCCTCAACAGCACTCAAAGTCCGGGGATATACAACGCACAGTTGAAATGCCTACGCGTATCCTGACGTTCTCCATAGTCAAAGATACAGACAAACTGGCGAAGGCCATAGAAGCGATTCGCGAGAGCCATAGCTACGAGGAACCCGTTATCTACATTAGTGAAGGCATGGCGTCTCGTGCAGACTACAGTACAGACAGGGATAACCCCAACCGTTGGTGGAATCGAGGCTTTGATATCTAGCTAGAACAGCAAAAGATGATTACTGCTTTAGATGTCGACTGAGTAACCCCAGGAAAAACCGCCATACAAGAGCTAAATGATCTCGATGAGAGGCTTGCTAAATGAACAGCTCTTATATGGTACTGATCAAAGCTCAGTGTATATAATAGTTGCAGGTATAAGATTTTAATAACTAAGGTGGCTGTATTGGATAGCATAAATAAAAAAATTGTCCGTCTCTTATCTGAGAACTCACGTATCACTGTCTCTGAATTATCTAAACTAGTGCACTTGTCCGCCCCGGCAGTAAAAGAGCGCATTGATAAATTGGAACAGCAGCAGGCCATTTTAGCTTACAGCCTTAAAACTGATCCCGAAGCATTAGGCTACGCTATTTCTGGCTTTGTTCAGGCCAGTGTTATTCCAGGTAAAGAAGCACAGTTCAAAAAAATGCTTAGCACTAGCCTATGTATCACTGAGTGTTACAACGTGACCGGTGAGAAAGCCTTTGTATTTCGGGTTTGCGTCAGAACGATGTCTGAGCTGGACGAACTGTTGGAATCACTTTCCAGTTTATGTAAAACCGAAACATCGTTGATTTTGTCGGAAACCATTAGCCCGCGATTACCGCTGAGTTTTAGCTAGCAAGCTGCAGCATAAACACTGGCAGCCGTTTTCAATCACTTAAACTTGTCGCTAATTGCCCCATCTTAATGCCACTTTACTTTCTAAGTAATCAGTGGCTATTTCCCTCAGTTTCTACTTTTTTGCTGTTTTTTCCCTTAGTTTCTCCCTGCGTCTGTGGCTTACATCCCTCTATAATGAACTCAATTGAATAGCAGGCTGAACTGCGTTGTAGCAATACAGTGATTAGCGTGCACATAATTACAGAATTAGAGGGAAATATTTTGACCGCTATCATCGAGCTTAAAGAAATACAGTCCAGCCTTGGAAAAATCGATATCATCAGCGCGATGCAAGAGGGATTTGTCCAGTACAGTAATGGTAATACTGTTGTGCCTCCCGTGGGCGAATTACTGTTTGATCAGCCCAAAGGTGAGGCACATATTAAATACGGTTACATAAAAAACACTGACTATTATGTGATTAAAATTGCCTCGGGGTTTTATGACAATGCTCAGTATGGCATCCAATCGAGTCAGGGGCTGATGCTACTCTTCGCACAGAAAACCGGAGTACCAGAGGCGGTGTTACTGGATCAGGGGTATCTAACCGATATACGCACTGCAGCTGCCGGGGCGCTGGTGGCGAAGTATTTTGCACCACAGCAGGTACAGGCCATAGGGATTATTGGTACAGGCATCCAGGCCAAGCTGCAGCTATTAGCGTTGCAACAGCATAACCCTTGCCAAACTGTCTGGGTATGGGGAAGAAATCAGAAAAACTGCGAAGAGTTTGCCCTTAATTTGGGAGCTGATTTTACCGTACATATCGCCTCCAGCCCCGCACAAGTGGCAGCCAATGCTAATTTGATTGTGACTACAACTCCTAGTGAAAAGGCATTGCTTCATGCAGAAGATATTCAACCTGGCACCCATATCACTGCGGTGGGGGCTGACACTGCGAATAAGCAGGAACTGTGCAGTGAGATACTGAAGATGGCAGATAGAGTGATTGTCGATAGTATTCCACAGAGCCGCAGCCGAGGTGAAGTTTACCGGGCAATCAGTGATGGGGCTATTTCTGAGCAGCAAGTGATAGAGCTGGGAGCGGCAATACAATCAACGGATCTGCAGCGCAGTAACGACAGGCAAATAACTGTTGCCGACCTGACCGGTGTTGCCGTACAGGACATCATGATTGCCAGCGCGGTCTACAAACAGCACTTGCTAAATAATCACTGAGTTTATAACCCAAGAGACACAGAACAATGCTTAAATATATCAGTAACAGAGGTGGTGTCGCGCCGGTCGACTTTGAAACCGCTATTTTAGATGGATTCGCTGCAGATGGTGGCCTTTACGTTCCGCAGGTACTACCCAGTGTCAGCGCTGAACAATTACAGCAATGGAAAGATTTAACCTATCTGGAGTTAGCATTCGAAATTCTCTCACTGTTTATTGACAGATCGATAGTTTCGGCAGATGAGTTAAAAGAGCTATTAACCAGCGCTTATGCCCCTTTTGAGAAACAGGGGATTATCCCACTGCAGCAATTAAAGAGCAGAAAAGATACCTATATAATGGAGCTGTTCCATGGCCCGACAATTTCATTTAAAGATATAGGATTGGCTTTTCTGGTTAATTTGGTTAATTTCTTTTTGCAGCGCAAAGGCCAGCACTTGTCTCTCATAGTAGCCACTACCGGAGATACAGGCCCGGCAACCGCTTACTTTAGCGCCGGCAAATCAAATATAGATGCCTGGGTGCTCTACCCCAAAGAGATGATTACACCAGAGCAAGAACGGCAAATGACCAGTTTGCAGCACGCTAACATTCACCCCTTTGCCGTCTCCAATTGCCCTGATGGTGGTGATGATTTAGATGCGGTGATTAGTAAATTGTATGGCAATCAGGACTTCAAAGAAAAATTGCAGCTCTCCAGTGTTAATTCGATCAACTGGGGCAGGGTGATGATGCAAACAGTGCATTATTTTTATGCCTACTTACAGGTAACCGATCAGGTTGGCGAAAAAATTAATCTATCAGTGCCCTCGGGTGGTTTTGGAAACTTGTGTGCTGGCGCTCTGGCCCGTGAGATGGGTTTGCCAATTAAAAACCTGCTAGCGGCTAATAATAAAAATGCCTGCCTGCAGCGTATTTTCTCCACGGGGACATTTAGTAAAGAAGCACTGATCAATACAGAATCATCGGCGATAGACATTCTTATCCCGTTTAATTTCTGGCGTTATCTGTATTTCAAAGTTAATGGTGACAGCCAGAAAATTAAAGACTGGATGGATGAATTCAAGGCCAGCGGCACGCTGCAGTTCGATCCACAGGTCTTTGCCTGTTATTCACAGGGCTTTTTAGCCAGCAGTGTCACAGATGAGCAGACTCTAGCACTGATTAATGAAATTTATTCTGAGGAAGGTTATTTGCTTGACCCTCATGCGGCGGTTGGCTTAGGGGCTAGCGATATACTTACAGATCAGCTTGGCGATGAGAAATTAGTGGTTCTGGCGACGGCCCATCCAGCTAAATTCCCAGAGACCATTCGCAGGGCACTTAATAGCGCTGAGTTACCCCCAGAGGCTACCCACCACAGTATAGAGAGTGCTAAAAAGCTTAGTCAGAAAGTACATTTGTGTGAATACCAAGTATTAGAGTCAGCTTTGATCCACGCCATGCAAAGCAACTGGGAGTTAACAAAAGGACTATGACTTCCTACACAAAATTAAATGCAGCACAGATAGCTGCGGTATTAGCGCCGTATGGGATAGCTGATATTGATGATTACCAACTTTTAAGCGGCGGATCGGAAAACAGTAATTACCAGGTAAAAACCCAGTCTGGGGATTACGTACTGACGGTTTGCGAGCAAAAATCACTGCGCAAAAGCCAGGAGTTAGTGTCTTTATTAGATTATTTACAAGCCAATAATTTTGCCAGCTCTAAGGCTTTAAAAACCAGCGATGGCCAGGCGATCAGTTTATGGGACAATAAGGCGGTTATCCTCAAGGTGTTTATTGAAGGAGACATTCTAGAGGACTTCCCCGATCCGCTGTTACGTTATCTGGGGGTAGAGTTGGCAAAATTGCACTCACTTTCAGCGCCGGATTATCTGCCTAAAGAACTCAGTTATGGGATACAGAGGTTTGATGAAGTTAAGGTCTATGCCCCCGATTCAGTTTTTTATGCCTGGTTGCAGCAGACCCGCCATCACATTCAGAAACATGTCACTGCTGACTTGCCTAAAGCATTGATCCACAGCGATATCTTTACTAACAATATCATTGTCAGTAAAGATGCGCAGCGTGCCACTATCATGGATTTTGAGGAGGCCAGCTACTATTATCGGGTCTTTGATATTGGCATGATGCTGGTGGGCTGTTGCTGTGTAGACGGGCGTTTATCTCTGGGCAAAGCCGCTAGTTTATTAGAGGGCTATCGAGGGCATATAGACCTGCAGGACTGCGAAGTAAAAGCGCTACAAGCATTTAGCGCTTATGGCGCTGCGGCGACGGCTTTCTGGAGGCATCAAAATTTTAACTATCTGAACCCGGATCCAGTGATGCAAGATCACTATCTGGCAATGAAAGATTTAGCCGATCAAGTGATGGCGATCCCCGCTGGAAGATTTATAGAATCCCTGGGGCTAGCATAGCAGTAGAAGCGGCTGTTAACGCTCTATATTGCAGGCAATATAGAGCGTTAACAGCAAGACATATTAGCGACTAGAGTAGGCAAGTAGTTGGTTTATATCGACGTTATCGCCGCTGCAAATTACGGCGACCTGCTCACCTATTTCAACTTGGCTATGCTGTAATAACATTGCGATAGTAGCGGCACCAGCACCTTCAAGCACCAGTTTCTCCCGCTTAAGGCTATAGCACATAGCGTCTATGATCTGCTGTTCGGATACCAGTACAATTTCATCGATTAAGCGGCGACAAATATCAAAGGTATAGCGATTGTCAGCTGGGATAGGGCCGGGTAGGGCGTCGGCGACACTGGCTTGCTCGGACACATTGACTATTTTTCCCGCTTTGATGCTCTCGTACATGGCCGCACCGTGATCAACGGACACGCCAATTATTTTAATGTCAGGTCGCAGTGATTTTGCCGCAATTGCGATGCCACTGGCGAGTCCGCCGCCACTTAGCTGGGTAATAATAGTGTCAATTTCTGGCCGCTGCTGCAAGATCTCCAGGGCGATAGTGCCTTGGCCCGCGATCACATAAGGGTCATCAAAAGGAGAAACAAAGCGCATTTGTCGCGCTTGGGCTATCTGCAGCGCTTTTTCGGTGGCCAAATCTTGATTGTCCCCACAGATAACCACCTCTGCCCCCAGTTGCTCAATGGCGGCAATTTTATTGGCGGGCACCAGAGTGCTCATGCAAACGATAGCTTTAATACCCAGGGCATGAGCCACATAAGCGACTGCCCTGCCGTGATTACCGGTCGATGCTGTGACTACACCGCTGGCTTTTTCTGCTGCTGATAAATGCATAATGACATTGGCGGCACCGCGTAACTTGAAAGCGCCGGTGTCTTGCATCGTCTCCATTTTTAGGTAGACATTTTTTTGCAGTCGCTGCGACAAGCTGATAGATTTTTTCAACGGGGTGCGACAGGCTAGCCCTTCAATCGCCCTAGCAGCTTGTTTGATAAAATTTAAGTCTATATTTTCTACTAACATAAAATGCCCGAGTAATTAATTGTCATTAGCTGAAACAGTAGCGCAAATTTGCGCATACAAACATAAACTAAAGCAGCTATTGAGCGGCTTTAACTTTCAAAAACAAAGAATCTGTCTATTTGTAACTTTTGCTCCCTCTAACGGGTAGAGACCAAAAGTAATTTTCACCTGTGCGAGTTACAAGCTACTTAATGTATAATCCAGCTGTTTGAAATATAATCACTTTTTTACAGCGAGTTTCAGCATATGTTCTTGTTCAAAAAAATTATCGCAGCCATTTTATTGCCTGTACCTATGGTGTTGATTATTACTGTCCTGGGGCTATTTTTGCTGTGGTTCAGCAAAAGGCAGCGCCTTGGTAAATGGATGGCTAGCTTAGGGGTGTTGATGCTGGTTTTGCTAAGCGCTACGCCTATTGCCAACTTGTTGATCTCACCGCTTGAAAACCACTATCCGACTTATGATCTTAGCCAGGGACCGGTAAAGTTTGTGATGGTATTAGGCAGTGGTCATGTGTCTGATCCAAGGTTGCCTGTCTCCAGCCAAATAGGCTCCGCCTCTATGGCGCGTTTGCTCGAAGGCATACGCATATATAAGGCCAACCCTGGTGCAAAGCTAATAGTGTCGGGGTGGGGGGGAGCAGACCCGGTTCCTAATGCAGAGGTTGTTGCCCAAGTTGCAATAGCCCTGGGAGTCCTTGAAGTTGATATTGTAAAAGAGCCCAGAGCCAAAGATACTCACAATGAAGCGCAGCTGGTTAAAGCTGTTATTGGCAGGGCTGAATTTGCGTTGGTGACTTCTGCAGCGCATATGCCAAGGGCCGTGGCATTATTTAATAAGCAGGAGATGAGGCCTGTCCCAGCCCCGGCCAATTACTTAGTCAAAAACAGGCCAGGACAGAGTGTTAGTATTCAATTTAGTGCCACAAACTTAGCTAAAAGTGAAAGTGCGATCCATGAATATTTAGGGCTAGCCTGGTCAAAATTACGCGGACAAATTTGAAGACTATTCATTCTTCAATAGCCTCTAACTACATCCCCAAGGAAAGCCAAGCTGGGCAACCAATCTATTGGCGGGAGCTGATAATAGATTGATCGCTTTGCTGCTGGCATTTAGGCTATATATCAACCGGTCACAAAATCTGGATGCTTCCTCTGTCTGCTTTACTCACCCTGGGCGACAGCCTGACTCTCGTTATAAGAAATTCCGGGGTACTTAGGTGGTTTTTCAGCACTGCAACAACTGGGGATACAGTGCATTTTGTAGTCGGAGTTTGCATTAAAAAAGAACGGAATTGAGTATCTGGATACACCACTGCTATTCGTGTTTACGAAATGTTTTACACTGAGAAATCTATCATTAGACCACTGTCTTAATAATTCACCGGTATTGACGATAAAGGCATCTTTTATCATAGGTACATCTAGCCATAGATTTCGCTGTTCACTGAAAATACTTAAGCCGGGTTGATCTTGGATTAAAATCGTACAGAAGCTGGTATCTACGTGGGGGGCTATACCAAATTCATCATTAGAGACTGGTGTGTCGATTGACGGATAATGTGTCATACGCAATCTAAAAAAGGGATCGACAAAAGCCTGCTCAAAAAAGTCTTTAGGCATATCCAGTGCTTTGGCGAATATTGGTAACAGTTGCTTGCCTAAAGTTACCATAGCATCTGCATACACTTGGGATGCCTGGCGAAAACCGGGGATCACAGTGTCATCTAACCACTGATTATCATCCATTGTTAACTGATGATCACACTTGATTAAGAAAGCCTCATTGCGGTTGCCGGTATCACGTGAAGGTAGCTTTCTATTTTTAAAGGGCAGATACCCCACTCCACCCACTGCCCAGCCGGGTCGATCCATCTCAATGGATTTTTTATCGTGCATAGCGAGAGCGTGAAACTGCCTTGTCATGGAAAATTGCTTTTCAATAATAGCAGGACTTAGCTGGTGGCCAATAATAGTGAAAAATCCGATGTTTTCACAGGCGTAGCGCAGCTGGTCGGCTACATCCTGCAGCGCTTGTTCGCTGTTAGTTGTCAGATAGGGGCCAATATCAATGACCGGTATGTCATTATGTTGAGCCGTAGCAGTGGTTGAGGTTTTCCATGAACTCGCCTCAGCGCGCAGTGCCTGCTCTTTCGCATAGGGATCAAAATTGCTGTTGTTTTGTGGCTTAGTGTCTGACATTGCTTTAATAACCTCAATGGGGTCAATTACCTGCTCAAAAACTGCTATTTCTATCAGCTACTTGATAGGAGCGTATACTCAAAGCAGCGCGTGGTGATCTAGGCTAGCCTCTGTGAACCGATGAATTGTTCGTTATTTATTATTGAGATATAAGGGCACTCTGATCTCATTGCAACCCAAAGGTAGTCGATTACCTGCGGTAATTATCAGCGCAACAGAAACGCAGAGCTGTTTTACCCACTTGAGAAAATCTCAACTTAGGTTTGAGTTATGGATAGTGGTCTACTAAAGTTTATGTGGTGTCATTGAGACTAAAACGACATTTTTAAGGCATTGGCTGTGAGATATATACAACTATGACGGTGGTACTTGGCACAACGACATGATTTCATAAATGATAGTTAACGAAACCCAACAGTTGCTAGCTTATAAAGTACGAAGTCTCATATACAGATGGAAACAATTATTACTCTCTTTAAGAACATAAACCTATAATATTTTTAGTTATGGATATTTCTAAAGAATGAATATTTTAGTGATCGATGATTCTAAGTTAATGCGCA
>MAAC01011856.1_pt1 | contig 16888 bp, 10 predicted proteins | sample 1115981 | NCBI WGS metagenome assembly MAAC01 (sample SAMN04961126, study PRJNA320927) | seawater metagenome | isolation source: sample BD02T64 sea water enriched with oil for 64 days | place: USA:Gulf of Mexico | collected 2013-07-27 | reverse complement strand
TTTTAATTTCATTTTTATCATCTTTATTCCCCTTTTTAGGTGTGTTAGTCAAGTATAACACCTATTTCTTTTTTACCCAATTTTTTTTAATCAAATTAGGGGCTCCAACAGCTGCTACTAAAATATCTGCTTTGAGGCACTCATTTTGTAAATTATTTGTTTTTGAATGAACTATAGTTACTGTGCAATTTTCCTTTAATAATAATTGAGCCATTGGTTTACCATTTAAGTTAGATCTTCCTATTATAACAGCATGTTTGCCTGCTAAATTTGACTCTATCTTTTTAATCAATAGAAGACATCCTAAAGGGGTGCAAGGAACGATTGAGTCATAACCTGATGAGAGATTGCCAACATTTATTGGATTAAAACCGTCTACGTCTTTGGATGGATTAATTGCATTAATAATTTCTGTTACTTTTTTAATACTCATAACTTCCACCTTTATCTATTCTACAATCAAAGTGCCGATATACATTTTCATTGGGCAATGAAACGAATACTCACCCGACGGCATAACGGGCAAATCAATAACTCTAGTTGTATCCAACGGTAGCTCTTCACTTATTTCAAATTCAGGAAATATCACTGTTGCAGCACAAGGACCACCATCTTTGCGCAGAAATTGAAGGGATACTTTCTTTCCCGCCTCAACCTTTATTCTTGATGGTTGATAAATACCGTTATCCACAATTATCGTAATTTTTTTTGTATTTGTATCAACAGCTTTATCGGGGTTATATAACCAAAACCACCAAACAATTAATGCTATTAGTAGTAACCCTATTAAATTTATGATCATCATTTTTATTTATCCTTTAGCCCAACCATTAATGTTCTTGAGGTTTAAATAGTCTCAACCGATTCGCATTACTCACAACAGTTAATGAAGAGAATGCCATTGCAGCACCCGCAATTACGGGGTTTAACATGAGTCCGAAAAACGGATAAAGTACCCCTGCGGCAAAAGGAACCCCTGCAACGTTGTAGATAAATGCACCCAATAAATTTTGTTTGATATTGCGTAGAGTTGCTTTACTAACCGCTATAGCGTCAGCAAGGCCATGCAATGAACCTCTCATCAAGGTAATATCAGCACTTTCAATAGCGACATCGGTTCCTGTACCAATGGCGAATCCAACATTAGCTAAGGCCAATGCGGGGGCGTCATTTATGCCATCTCCCGTCATACCTACTATTTCACCTTTAGCTTGTAACTCAGCAACTTTATTTGCCTTATCTTCAGGAAGTACTTCAGCAAACACCTCTTTCACCCCTATTTTTTTAGCGACAGCATTAGCAGTTGCCCTGTTGTCTCCTGTTAACATAACAACGCGAATACCATTAGCTTGAAGCCTTTTAATTGCTTCGATAGAGTCTTTTTTGATAGGGTCAGAAACGGCAATAATTGCGGCGAGCTTTTTATCGATAGCCAAATACATCGGCGTTTTAGCTTCATCGGCTAACTGTTGCGCTTTAGCAACAAATTCATTTAGTTGTATACCATTTTTTAACATCAACTTTTGATTGCCAAAAAGCAAATGATGACCATTGAATTGCGCTTGCACACCATGTCCTGCGATAGCTTGAAAATCGCTAATATTTTCGGGATCAATTTGCTGCTCTATCGCTGAATCAACAATAGCTTGTGCAAGAGGATGTTCAGATCTACTTTCGATACTGCTGGCCGCAGTTAAAATATACTTTTCGGTATATGCCTTATCGGCAATAATAACATCGGTAACTTTCGGAGCACCTTCAGTGATAGTTCCCGTCTTATCTAGAATCATTGCTGTAATTTTTGACGCAGTTTGTAATGCTTCACCATTACGAATAAGTACTCCAGCTTCTGCTGCTTTACCCACACCTACCATCACTGACATCGGCGTTGCTAAGCCAAGAGCGCAAGGACAAGCGATAATAAGTACCGTTGTCGCTGAAACTACCGCAAAAGCTAACGCTGGGTTAGGTCCAAAGTTAAGCCAAACCAAGGCGCTGACAATGGCAGTGATCATGATGACAGGCACAAAATAAGCAGAAATAACATCGGCTAAACGACCAATAGGTGGTTTGGAGTTTTGTGCGCGTTTAACCATACTTATAATTTGTGCTAACGCAGTATCTTTGCCGACACGAGTCGCTTTAAAAAGAATAGAACCCGATTTGTTTAACGTACCTGCAACAATCTCATCTTCTTCAACTTTTTCAACGGGCATAGGCTCACCCGTTAACATAGACTCGTCAATCGAGGTATGCCCTTGAATAACGACACCATCTACAGGAATTTTATCCCCAGGTCTAACTCGAACAAAATCGTTAAGCAATACCTGCTCAATGGCAATATCAATCTCTTTTTTATCTCTTACAACGCGTGCAGTTTTAGCTTGCAAGCCAATTAAGCGTTTAATCGCTTCACTGGTACGCCCTCGTGCTTTCACTTCTAAAGCTAATCCGAGATTAATCAAGCCAATGATCATGGCAGTTGCTTCAAAATAGACATGCCTAGCCATCTCAGGTAATGCCATTGGAAAGAAAACAACTATCATTGAATAAATCCAAGCTGTACCGGTCCCTAACGCAATTAAGGTATCCATATTAGCGCTGTGATTTACAAAAGATTTCCATGCGCCTACGTAGAAATGTTTACCTGCAAAATACATGATAGCAGCACATAAAATGCCAATGAATAACCAAATACCGCGTTCTATAGTGGTTTCTACCGTCATTGGTCCGCCGGCAATACTATAAATCATCAATGGCACACCTAGCCCCAAAGCTATCCACACTTGTGTCATTAACCTACGGTAGTATTTTTGATCTGCAACTTCCTTTTCATCCAGTAATTGATCATCACTTGTTTCATTTGTACTTTTAGCGTTATAACCTATCGCTTCAATGTTCTTAATAAGGGTATCTTCGCCTACTTTTCCTGTAACCAAAACGGTTCGCAATGCAAAATTCATTTCTGCATTATCCACACCTTCAATACCTTTTAAGGCTATTTCAATTTTTCCGACACAACTAGCACAACTAGCCCCTTCAATAATCAGTTCTTGAGTATTGTCGTTTGCAATGTTATCAGTTAATTTATTCATCTTTACTTCCTTGCCCCGCATCACCTTCAATTAGATGACAAATCATATGCCCTGTAGGGGCTTTATTTGGTTTACTTTGCCAATCACTTATTGCTTTTCTTAATTTTTCCCTCAATAACAAAGTTGCCTGAAACTGTTTTTCTGTCTCTGCAAGACGATGCTCAACAATCTCTCTAACCAATGGACAAGCGGTATGGCCCTTATCAGATTCAGCCAATATATCTTTGATCTCTTCTACTGAAAAATCTAAGTGCCTAGCACTCAAAATAAATTTAAGTCTCTGCTGCACCTTTTCACTATAGATTTTATAACCATTATCAGGGCTTTTGATAGGAACAATGAGTCCAATTCTGGTGTAGTAGCGCACAGTATCTGGCGTTGTGTTCATAGCATTGGCTAATTCTGCTACTCTCATCACAAAAACCCTCTTTCTATACAAGTAAAACACAGTGTATTTTTAATAACTTTTGCTTAGCTTACACCTGTGTGTAAGACATAGGTCAAGTAATAATTTATAGAAGGTGTTTTTATTAAAATGAAGCAGTCTAGATCAAGGAAAAATGTTAAAACTACATGTCCATGTAGATCAGTCAAGAAAAGTTCAAAATTGGTAAAAAATATCATTCCCGTGGTATTTTAGACTGCCTTAATATGAATGTGAACTATGCGAGGATGCAGGAAGCATATTCTCCTGAATCCAAACTAAAAGACAATGGATCTTCGACAAAAAACTTCGAAGATGACATTATCATTTAAGATGGATGCTGCTTGTTAATTTATATTTATCAGAGGGGTAATATAAAATTGCATGGCTTATCGGATAGCCGTTAGACTGTGTACTTCTTGATACCTTAATACACGGTATGTTTTCATCAATTTCTAGATTATGTTTAAGAATTTTAGTGGGCATGATCGCTTCAACAACAATTTCGGCATCAGTCAATGGGAATACCGAAGATAAGTACTCATTTGCTGTTGTTTTAGAAAAATCTTGCTCCAAGAAATCAGGCACTCTGTCAGCATTTACGTAACGTTCTTCAAGCTGAATAGGTGTTTCATTTTCGAAATGAATGATCACAATTTTAAAAACTTTACTATTAAAAGATGAAAGGGTTTGCGCCACTGAATCGTTCGGGATCAAAGTCATTTTACTGAGCACTGTCATTTTGTGACTATGCCCACGAGCAGTTATTTCTTCTGATATATTTTTAATTTCTAACAGTGAGCTTTGTGCTGGGGGAGCCGCAACAAAGGTACCAACACTAGGTACTCGTTTCAGTAAACCTGAACTTACAACTTCATCAATTGCTTTTCTGGCCGTCATTCGACTTGCGGAAAAGCTTGCCGACAACTCAGTTTCTGAAGGGATTTTAAATCCCTCACTCCACTTTTTAGCATTGATCTGAGCCTTAACGTAATCAGCAATTACTTTATACTTTGCCTGCACCATAATTTTGAATTTACGCCTATATTAACAACGAGAGCCACGACAACAAACAGTTTAACAAAACATTAACATTCTGTATATACCAGTTAACAGCCATTATTCACAATGCATTCTTTCTCATTTTTCAAATCAATACAAGTAAAATAACCAGTTAAATTAATCGTTGTATATACCGGTATGGTGTAGTATAAATATATGGATAAAATATAAACAATAAAAACAAGCCAACCTTTTATAAAACAGAAGAGAGAGAATACTATGAAACAGCGAACCCTAACCCCTTCCTCAATTAGTAAAGCACTAATTATTTCTGGGATTATTTCCATGCCTACTTTTTCTTTTGCCGCTGAAGCGGTAAAAGAAAACGCAGATAAAGATGTAGAGCGTATTGAAGTGACGGGCTCAAGAATTAAGCGAGCTGACATGGAATCAGCAAGTCCTGTGGCTGTTATATCTGCCGCAGAAATTAGCATGTCTGGTATTTCAAACGTTGAGAACTTATTGCAAGAAATGTCATTTTCAGCAGGTGTTGCTGGTAATGCGACTAATGCTTACTGGACAAGTGGGGGTTACGGTACTGCACAAGTAAACCTTCGTGGTATGGGCATAAAACGTACTTTAGTACTTTTTAATGGCCGTCGCGTAGTTGGTGGTGGTACTGGCGCAAATAGTAGCGTTGATTTAAACATGATCCCTACCTCTATGATTGAACGCATTGAAGTATTACTAGACGGAGCATCTGCTATCTATGGTGCTGACGCTGTTGCAGGTGTGGTAAACATTATTACCAAAAAAGAATTTGATGGCGCTGAGATCAGCGCTAAAGCTGGTTTTACCGATAAAGGTGATGGTGAAAGCCAAGATCTTAGCTTAACAATTGGCGGAAACTTTGATAAAGGTAATGCCGTAGTTAGCGTAAATTACACTAATACTGAAGCAGTTCGCCAATCAGATCGTATTGATTGTGCAAAATTTGGTACTGAAGAAGGTACTTTTGAATGTTTTGGTAGTAGCACAACTGAAGGTGGCCGTGCTCTTTTAGCCGATGGCAGCGGTGTTCAATTTAACCAAGATCCTGACACTGAAGCTAATGGTGATAATTACGGCCCTTATGACAGTAAAAAACATGGCTTTGAGTGGATCCCCTATTTAAATGCCGTTAGTCCAATGGAAAGACTTAATGTTTCAAGTTTTGTAAATTATGAAATTAATGATGACACAAATTTATTCATTGAAACCATGTATACCAACCGAAAGGGGCAACAAATAGTTACTCCACGCAGCATTCGAGGTATTCAAGTATCGAAAGATTTCCTTTATAACCCAACAGGTCAAGACTTAGAAATTACGAGACGTCGTAATACTGAATTAGGTGCGCCATTTTTCTTCCAAGAAACCAATACCATTAGAGTTGTTACGGGTATTGAAGGTGAGTTTAGCAATGGTTGGGGTTGGGATGTAGCTTATAACTACGGTCGTAATACAGGTACAGACGGGTGGACCTTTGATTTAGACCAAGCAAAATCAGCACAAACTTTAGATGACAGTATTTGTACTTATGACAACAGCAACGGTATTCCTTGTGGAGACTGGTTTGGTGTGAACGAATTGTCTGACGATGTTATTAACTATGTAAAGTATCGCCGTGAAGGGACTGGTGGTAATGAAATGACGTCTTTTACTGCTAATTTAACGGGTGAACTAATGGAACTTCCTGCAGGTGCTTTAGCCTTTGCTGCAGGAGCAGAAAGACGTTCAGAAGAAGGATGGCGCAATCCAGATTCAACCGTTTTAGCAAATGGTCAGGAAGATCCTATAAGTGGTAGTTACGATGTAACAGAGGCTTATGTAGAACTCTCTGTGCCATTACTCGCTGACATGCCTCTTGTACAAAACTTAACAGCTGAAATGGCTGCTAGATACTCTGATTACAGCACTGTAGGTAATAAAACTACCTATAAACTAGGGCTAACTTGGAAAGTAAACGATGCGATTATGGTCCGTGGTGTTCAGTCTACAGCATTTCGCGCACCTGTTATTACTGAGTTATTTGGCGGAACAAACGGCGAAAACTTAAGAACAATCGATCCATGTGAAAATGCTTCCGGCGCAATTGCAACTAACTGTTTAGCGGATGGTATTCCTGTAGATTTTGTTCAAGATGGCACCACCGTATTAACGAGTGTTGGTGGTAACCCTGAACTTGGTGCTGAGTCTGCTGATACAACAACAGTTGGTATTGTTTGGGAACCCGGTTCTGTTGAAGGACTTTCTACAACGCTCGATTATTTTAACATTAAAATTGAAGATTCTATTACCTCGGTAAATGGCTCTGACATGTTGAAATTATGCTACGAAGACCCACAAGGAAACTCAGATTTTTGTGATACATTCACTCGTCATTCTGTAACTAGACAAGTAAATGAGTTGAACCAACGTCCAGTAAACGCAGCCGTTGAACAAGTCAGTGGTGTTGACTTCAATGTACAATTTAAAACTAATTTATTTGGTTTTGATACTCGTACAAACCTTGATGTCACACGTTTATTAACACATGAAAGCAAACCATTTTCTGGTCAACCTACTATTGATAAAGTCGGTTTTATCACGGAAGATCAAGGTAGTTACACAGAATGGCGAAGTAACTTTAGCTTTACTGTAATGGACGATGATTGGTCAGCTACTTATTCTTTGCGTTACATTGGCGATGCTGATGATGTCAACGGCGGTGACTTTGATCCATTGGGACAATCAGTTGATGCTCTGACCTACTCTGATTTAGCTGGTTCTTATCATTTTAATGGTTCATTAACAGTATCAGCAGGAATTGATAATATCTTTGATAAAAAGCCACCTTACTTAACGTCTTGGAATGATGCTAATACCGATGTTATGACCTATGATCTACTAGGACGTAGAGGTTTTGTAAAAATGAGTTATCGTTTTTAACAGATAATACTTGATTTACTACTATACCCAAAGAATCTCAAGGTGCAGCATTCAGCTGAAATTCGCATATTGAATTGACTTTGGGTATATAAAGGCTTGTCATTCTAACTGGGTGATAAGCTTTTTTATCAATTGGTTGTTGCAACCTTGGTAGAATATATCAAGATTTACAGCATTGGGAAAAGACAAAAACGAACTCAATCATAAGTTGATTATTAATTAATACTAATTAGACCAATGGATACGGATTATATTCCATTCTCCCTGTTGTTTTGCTAGCGCCATAGTTTCCATACTCAGATAATTGAGTTCTTTGCATTTATAGATTCCCATGATTCTACTACGAGACATATAAATAGCCTATCGCCCATTATTTTGACATTGTGCTCTAATAATTCGCTATCACTGGCTGCTAGATACTTCATGTTTGACAACATATGGTCATGGGCATATTCATCAGCAGAACGCTCGACTCTTCCTCTTTCAACATTAAGACATCGTCAGCTACTAATTTCCGCTGTGGCTTTATTAGCGTTTTTCAATGCATGATTAAATTGATTAACCACTTTTCATATGTTTTCCTATTGAATTATAAATCACTTACCATGTGAGTGCTAAGTGACTGTTTAATATCAACCTTATGATAAATTAATGATTATGCTCATTATTACCGTTTTTATTCTTCATTTTATGATCATCTTTTTTCATTTTGCTATGATTCATATTACTGTGGTCCATGCTACCTTTTGATTTCTCAGCCTGCTTCTTGCACTTTTTCATCATTGCGATAGCAACAGGATCATTCATATCCATTTTACTGTGGTCCATTTTACTACAATCAGCCTTTTCTGCTTTTTTTACATGCATACTAGGGTCGTGTGCAGTAGCCATCATTGATAAAGTAATTGTTGGTATCAATACCAAAGCAATTTTTGTTAAAGTTCTCATGATTTATTCCTATTGTTAATAATTCAATTGTTGTTATGAAAATTCATCAAAAGCAATAGCGCTTTCTTTCACGCCTTTCGCTTTTAATAGATTAATTGTTTGCGTCATCATGTTTTGTGGTCCACATAAATAAAATTCAATATTGTCAATGTGATCTAAATTATCCAAATTTAACGCTAAAATTTCTTGAGCATAACCAGTTGCACCTAACCAATCATCACTTGGTTTTGATAACGTAGGGTAATAATGAAATTCATCATTTTTTTCTGCAAATTGATAAAATTCATCTGCATAAAGCAAATCATCTTCTGATCGAGCACCATAGAAAAAATGGATGTGACGTAAATTAGTTTTTTCCTTATCCCTTATTGCTACTTGCTCTTCAATTAACGATTTTAAAGGTGCCATTCCAGAGCCAGCTCCCAATATAACCATCGTTTTCTGGCTATTATTCTGAGCAAAAAACTCTTCAAAAGGTCCGATAGCATCTATAGAAGTACCGAGGGTTAAATTACATAGATAACTAGAACCAACTCCTGGTATAACCTTATTATCAGGAGCTGTTTGAATCTTGATGGTAAAAACGAGTTCATCGGTATTCATTGATGACTCTGCTAATGAATAACTTCGAGTGCAAGCAAGGTGTTCATACTCCAAATGTTCAATATGTTGCCAGTGAGGTTTCAAATTATCAGGTAGATTAAGAGGTATTGAGACACCTTTCGCCGCAGGAATAAAGAAACGCATAAATGCACCCGCTTTGTATGACAGTGCAGACTCACCTACCACTTGAAAGCGTAACTCTTTCATATAAGGGCTTACAAAACGACTGGCCGATAAAACCAAGGCATGTTTTTTAGCATCAGTAACATCTATCAAGGTCATATGCTCAACATCATTACTAAAATGCTGACACGCCAAGCGGTAACCTTGTTGTAATTCATCGTCAGTGAAGTGCAGGTAATCTGCGGAAGTTGTTTTAACAACCGGGTTAATCATAACTTTACAGCGACCACAGGTACCGCCGCCGCCACAAGTTGAAGGTAAGGCGATATCATGCTCTATTAAACCATCAAGTAAATTAGTATGGCTTGGCAACGTTACAGTACCCATACTTTTTTGATTTTTATCAAATAACTTCACCCCTTGGTGTTTAGCAAAAAATTTAATTTGATATTGTCCCCGCAAGCCAAGATCTATGGTCCAAATTAATCCCGTTAGCGATAACCAGAGCGTGATAAAAGCAAAAAGTATGATCTGAATATTATTGAAACTGCCTTCATTACCATAATCCATAAAATGAAGCATAAAGAATATGTCTGCAAATCGTTTATCGTCATCACTATGCCCAACTAAACGCCCCGATTCTGCTTCAATATAAACACTCGTATTGATGTCATTTACAAAGTTAATACGCCAAGAGGCATTTTTTTGTTTTGGAAAATCTTCAATGGGCGGTTGCATTAGTTTTATTGAGCTAATATCACTAGGGCCACTATAAGATTGCTTTGCCAGCTTTGAGGCAAAATCACTATCAATTTTCACCTGCTCACCTGTGTAAGCATCAACGAGGGTATAATGATTTTTAAAACCTTTATATAGACCTTTTTCATGAGTCAATAAATAGTAAGGCTGTCCTAGTAAATAAGTTGGCGTTATTGAGATACTCGGTTTAAATTGAGTTGCTACGTATTTAAGTTCGACCAATTCATTATTATTCACCTCTGCTTGATGGTGAGTATGGCTTCTAAAAGTATGGCCCGCAGCCTTGGTATGATCCATTAGATTAAAATAAATACCACTCAATAACCAAAGAAGGAATTGAATACCGATAATGACAGACGCCCATTTATGTATTTTTCTGATCCAAGGCATTAGACTGCTCCACTTGTATTAGACGATTCATTATTAGCTAGTTCATTTTTATCTGCTTTAAAAACTCTAAAATATGTTAGCAACAGCCCACTAATAGCAGCAAAAATACCAAAAAGTGTCAGCCAAAATAGTAATGAATTATCGATTTCACTGTCTTCATAATCCATGACATGAAAGCGAAACATCCAGTCAAACAATCGCCAAAATTCATGACGCTTGGCAAGTAACCTGCCATTGGTTGCTGATATGTAGAGCGACGGACTCCCTAAATCATCAAAATTAACTCGCCAGGCTGGCAAGGCATTATGCATTCTTCGACTAAGTTCAAACGGGGGGTTATCTTTGATATGCTCAACACTGGCAACCTCGCCACTGCCTGTGTATAAATACTTTGCAGCTTTAATCGCCATAGTTTTAGTTAATGGTGTTAGCTGTTCACCATTGCTTGCATCGATCAAGTATAGTGCTTCTTTATCCTCATTTTTTATTGTGAAGCGATATACATCTTTATCAATAAACTTACCCAAACTCACATCTTCTGCTTTTGGGTATCGTTGTTGGATCTCTTTCAACGAAAATTGAATATTATTAGCATCAATTTTGTTCTGATGATTAACCACTAGGGTATCACCATGAATATAATCAATATTGAAGAACACCATGTAAGCGCCCGTCACCGACCAAATAACAAATTGCGCACCTAAAAATAACATTAACCACTTATGATATTTACGACTAGTTTTTAATAAATTGAACGGCTTCTTCTTTGTTTTATCTTTATCTTCTAAAGCGTTAGATCGCCATAAATAAAACAACGCAGGTAAAACGAGTAATGTTAATATAACTGCACTCATCATCCCTCCCACCATAGGAGCTGCAATACGGCTCATCACTTCAGAGCCTGTACCTGTGCCATATAAAATAGGTAACAAACCAACAATAATGGCTGCGGCAGTCATCATAACGGGCCGAACACGCATGCCTGCGCCATGTAACACTGCCTGAAACACATCGGCTTTATTGGGATTGGTATTTTTTACATGATGTTCTTTAAGCATTTCTTGGTAAGCTTGGTTTAAATAAACAAGCATAATCACACCAATTTCTACCGCTACACCTGCAAGCGCGATAAAACCAACGCCCACGGCAACTGAGAAGTTGTAGCCTTGTATATACATCAACCAAATACTACCTACCATTGCTAACGGTAAAGTACCCATGATCATTGCAACTTCAATGACGTTACGAAAGTTAAGGTAAAGCAAAATCACAATAATGAATAAAGTTAACGGTACAACATAAGCTAACTTGGCTTTTGCACGTTGCATATATTCATATTGACCCGCCCAAGCAATTGAATAACCAGCAGGTAATTCTAATTGATCTGCAACAACTTTTTGGGCATTTTCAACATAACTACCGACATCAACACCGTCAATATCCACAAACGCCCAACCATTTAATCGTGCATTTTCAGATTTAATACCAGGAGGGCCATCTTCAATAAAGACATTGGCTACATCTCCCAATGAAATTCGTTGTCCATTAGGGGTAACAATGGGTAATAAGGACAGCTGCTCAGGTGAATTACGATAGTCTTGCGGGTAGCGTAAACTCACTGGATAACGCTCTAAACCTTCTACCGTTTGAGTAACATTCATTCCACCAATAGCAGTAGCAACGACTTGTTGTATTTCGGCAATATTCAAACCATAGCGTGCTGCTTTAGCTCGTTGAATATCCACTTTAACATAACGTCCACCAGCTACTCGTTCGGAGTATACCGATGCCGTACCTGGTACATCAGCTAAAATCACCTCGATGTCTTTACCAATATCTTGAATAACACTCAATTTAGGCCCTGCTATCTTGATACCAACCGGCGTTTTAATGCCAGTTGCCAGCATATCAATACGCGTTTTAATCGGCATGACCCAAGCGTTAGTTACTCCTGGAAGCTTTACTAAAGCATCTAATTCTTTTTTCAAGCTTTCAGTGGTAACCCCCTCTCGCCACTGATCATGTGGTTTTAATTGAATAAAAGTTTCAATCATAGTTAGCGGCGCGGGATCTGTTGCCGTTTCAGCACGACCCACTTTACCAAAAACTGTTTTAACCTCAGGCACTGTTTTGATCAATTTATCGGTCTGTTGAAGTAGTTGTCGCGCTTGACCAATTGAAATACCTGGGTAGGTGGTTGGCATATACATTAAATCCCCCTCATCCAGAGGCGGGATAAATTCACTACCAATTTTATCCAATGGGTAGATACCAATAGCAAGTACCATCAATGCGGCTAACAAGGTCATCTTCGGAAAACGTAAGACAGTTTTTAGCGCAGGTAAGTAAATAAAAGTTAAGAATCTATTTACTGGGTTTTTATGCTCTGGCAGAATTTTTCCACGAATGAAATACCCCATAAGTACTGGCACTAAAGTAATCGCTAAAGCTGCTGAAGCTGCCATTGCATACGTTTTAGTAAAAGCCAACGGAGCGAACATACGCCCTTCTTGAGCTTCTAAGGTAAACACAGGTACAAAACTGACAGTGATAATCAATAAGCTAAAAAATAACGCAGGCCCGACTTCACAAGCAGACTCTGTCACTATTTGCCAACGATTTTCTTTGGTTATTGGTGTTCTTTCCATATGCTTGTGCATATTTTCTATCATCACGATAGCACCATCAATCATTGCACCAATGGCAATAGCAATACCGCCAAGTGACATGATATTGGCATTAAGACCTTGCATATGCATGACAATAAAAGCCGTTAAAATACCCACGGGTAAACTGATTATTGCGACTAAAGATGAACGTACATGGAATAAGAAAATGATACAAACTAAAGCAACAACACCAAACTCTTCTAATAATTTATAAGCTAAATTATCTACAGCTCGTTCGATTAAGGCCGAACGATCATATACAGGCACTATTTCTACACCATCAGGCAAACCTTTTTTAAGTTGTTCAAGTTTTTCTTTAACGCCATTAATCACTTGTTGGGCATTCTCGCCAAAACGCATCACCACAATGCCGCCAACCGTTTCACCTTCGCCATTAAGTTCAGCGATACCACGACGCATTTGTGGCCCTGTACCTATATCGGCAACATCTTTGAGTAATATTGGCGTGCCATTTTTATTTACCCCTAAAGGAATATTTTCAAGGTCATCAACCCCTTTTATATAACCTGTAGCTCTAACCATGTATTCAGCTTCAGCCATTTCGATAACCGAGGCACCAATTTCTTGGTTTCCCTGTTTAATCGCTGTTTGAATAAGAGACAAAGGAATGCCAAAAGCACGCAATTTTTCAGGGCTAACTTGGATTTGATATTGCTTAACCATACCGCCAAGCGCTGTAACTTCAGAGACACCTTGAACAGTTTGCAGCTCATACTTTAAGAACCAATCTTGTATACTTCGCAGTTGACTCAAGTCATGCTGACCTGTTTTATCAACTAATGCATACAAATAAACCCAGCCAACACCTGTTGCATCAGGGCCAAGTTGAGGCCGAGCATTGCTTGGCAAGTTTGGGGCAACCTGACTTAAATACTCAAGTACACGAGAACGTGCCCAATATAAATCGGTATCTTCATCAAAAATGACATAAACATAACTGTCACCAAAAAATGAATATCCTCGCACCGTAACAGCACCAGGTACTGACAACATAGCAGTTGTCATCGGGTAAGTAACTTGGTCTTCAACCACTTGTGGTGCTTGACCCGGATAACTTGTCTTTATTATCACTTGCACGTCAGATAAATCTGGCAATGCATCAATGGGGGTTTTGTTGACAGAGTATAAACCTATGCCAACCAATAAAAATGTCGCAAGTAATACGAAAAATCGATTCCCTACGGACCAACGGATGATAGAAGCAATCATAATATGTTAACTCCTAGACTAGTGGTTCGAATGATCAACAACAGGCGCTTCATTTAAAGCACCTACCATTTTTTCACTGTCAGTTAATCGAGCAATTTTAATAATAATAAAATTGCCATCTCGAATTTCAAAAGTAAACTTAACTTCCACTCCTTGGCTAAACCCTTCTAAACTTACTCCATCAGCCGTAATAAAATCGACAGTTTCCGCTGGTCTGTCCCATTTTACAATGGCAGATCGGCTGATATTTATCATGCCGTGATCAATCATCAACGAATTTATGGTACCCGTTACTGTTGCAGAAGAAGTGGTATCTTGAGTCATACCCATGTCACTCATAGAATCACCATCAGGAACATGAATATTACTTATCTGATAATCACCGCTTGAGGTTTTGGTCACTTCAACATGTAAGCTGAGACCTTCTTTCAGTTGTGAGAAATCAACGGCATCTGTGGCAGTGAAATCCATTATCATTTCAGGCCAATCCCATTCTGGGATTGCATCATGTGTTAACGTCAACATTTTGTGATCAGCCATCATGCTTTGAATTTGTGCGGACACCCACACCGATGAAGGTTCAGTCTCATCACTTGCTGAGTTGTCACCTTTAGTATCAGCATGGTTCATTCGCTTGAAGTCTGATGATTTACTTGATTCAGAATCCAATAGGAATTGCGCTGAGGTGACAATTTTTTCGCCACTGCTAAGACCTTCAAGTATCTCAACACTTTCACTATCATACCGCCCAACTCTAACCGCTACAGATTTAAAGCTGCCTTCACCCAATGCTAAAACTACCCTGTCTTGATTACCCGTTCGAATAAGTGCTTCTTTAGGGATAAGTAATGCATTTTCATCACCTGTGGTATGAATAGCAATTTGCGCAAACATATTCGGTTTAAATTCACCGCCTTCATTTTTGAAGCGAAGTCTGACTTTTACTGTGCGAGTTTTAGCATCAAGTGTCGGGTAGATATAATCCACATGTCCTTGCCATGTTTTACCCGGCATATAGTCAAGTGTCATGGTTATAGGTGTCCCCGTTTTTACCTGTCCTGCTTGGCGCTCAAACACCTCAGCTTCTACCCAAACTTCAGATAAATCACCAATAGACATTAAGGTTGAACCTGGTTTTACAAAGAATCCTTCACGTATTTTTAAATTTTCAACTACACCATTTTGTGGGGCGTAGAAAGTAATGTTTTGTTGTACCTTTTTCGTTTTTTTCAGTTGAGTAATCGCTAATTTTGGCAACTGCAAAGCCTCAAGCCTATTTTGAGCGGCACTAATTAAACGACTGTTTTTTCGATCTAACGCCAACAATAATTCTTCTTGTGCATTAACCAATTCAGGTGAATAAATATCGTATAGTGGTTGATTCTTTTTAACAGGATCTCCAATAGCCTTAACATAAAGTTTTTCAACCCAACCTTGAACTCGTGGATGGATATGTACCAGTTTATCTTCATCATAAGTGACATAACCCACGGTATTGATCTCAGTATGCAAAGGTTTATAGCTGGCTGTTGAAGTTCTAACGCCTAAGTTATTGACAACATCAGAAGAGATGCGGATTGTCCCAGGGCCTTCATCAGGTCCTTTTCCACCATCGTCATATACAGGTATCAAATCCATGCCCATTGGCGACTTCCCTGGTTTATCTTTTCGATAATTTGCATCCATTGGCGCGACCCAATACATCGGTTTCTTCTCTGCTGATGCTATGGTTTTCTCGCTTCCCGCTGGGATCAAAACCGTATATGCTCCGAAGGAAAGAACCCCTCCGATAATCATACCCATGATGATTGGTTTAATATAATTGTTCATTATTTTTCTCCCGAAATAGCAGCATACTGGCTACTATTGGTAAAACTTAATTTATTTTTCGTCATGGCAGTCTTAATACTGCCAATAAAAAGGTAATTTAATTCTAGGTTTATTTTTTGCTCTTCAACATCTATGGTCAGTTCATCAATTTCGGTATTCAACACCGCAATGCGTGAACGAACAACTTCGGCAAAGTCACCATCATCATTGGTGTATGCTGTTAAAGAAGCTTCTGCTTGATCGTGTATCTGAGGCAACAGTTTTGATTTGTACAGGTTTTGTCTATCTTTAAGGCGCAACAGTCTTCCTTTTGCGCTTGAATAAGACCCAAGAAGCTGTCTAAGTAGTAACAATTTTTCAGTTTTTACCGCTTCCGTTTTAAATATAGCAGCCTGTACTTCTTTATCTTGACGATTTTCAGTAAAAAGAGGTAGGTCAAACGTTACTCCAACAGAAAACAAGTCTGCTCTACTGCTACCCATAGGATCATCAGATCGGTAGCCATAACTAGCACTAACACCCCATTCTGGTTGATATTTTTGCTTTGCTAGATTAACACCCGTTTTTGTTGCGTTTACTTTTTTATCAATTGCCACAACAGATGGATGACTTTTAAAATAGTGAACGAGTTCTCCTGCTTTTAACCATTCTTGACTGTTAACTAAATTAGATTTAAGTAAGTCAATTTGTGGTATCTGTTGACTAAGCACCATGTTATGCAAAGAAAAATCAGTTATAAGTTCATCGCTTTGTGAATGATCATTTTCTGTTGAGCCATTTGCTGATAAGAAGGTAGTTAACCATTGAGATAACATGCCCTCATATCGATTTTTCTGCTGCCCTAA
>MAAC01017618.1_pt1 | contig 16895 bp, 15 predicted proteins | sample 1115981 | NCBI WGS metagenome assembly MAAC01 (sample SAMN04961126, study PRJNA320927) | seawater metagenome | isolation source: sample BD02T64 sea water enriched with oil for 64 days | place: USA:Gulf of Mexico | collected 2013-07-27 | reverse complement strand
TGTTGTTATGAATGCCAAGCATAGAGAGTTAGCTGCAAAAATTTGGAAAGTTCCGGTAGAGAATATTCCATCAAAACCAACGTATCATGCTACCGAAATGTTTAGAGCGGTAGATAGAGGAGATATCAAGTTTATATGGACACAAGTAACCAACCCATTAGTTTCCTTACCTAAAACCAGTAGGTATCGCCCTGCAATGGAAAAAGATTCTTGTTTTGTTGTGGTTTCAGATGTGTTTCCTACCCCTACTTCAGATGTAGCAGATGTGATCTTACCTGCATCTTGGCATATTGAAAAGGGAGGGTTATATGGTAATTCAGAAAGAAGAACACAGTATTGGCAAAAAATGGTAGAGGGTCCCGGAGAAACTATGGACGATGCATGGATGACTATTGAAGTTGCCAAACGTATGGGCTATGGTGATTTATTCCCTTATTCCAAAGAAGGTCACGTAGAAGAAATATTTAACGAATATCGGCAATTTCACGAAGGTGCAAAACACGGGATGGCTCCACTAGAAGTTTTAAAAGAAAAATCTGGAGCAATTTGGCCTTATGTAGATGGTAAATCTACCCAATGGCGTTTTAATGCAGAATATGATCCTGCCTGTAGCAATGGGGAAGATTTTCATTTTTATGGAAAACCAGATGGGAAAGCTGTTATTTGGCAACGCCCTTATGAACCAGCTCCTGAGGTTCCAGATAATGAATATCCATTCTGGTTAAATACTGGACGTGTAATTGAACATTGGCATACAGGTTCTATGACTCGTAGAATACCGGTACTGCATAAAGCAGTTCCTCACGCCTATGTAGAACTACATCCAGAAGATGCAAAAAAATATGGCCTAAGTAATGGAGATCAAGTTAAAGTAACATCCCGTAGAGGATCTTGTATTCTTCCAGCATCTATCAACGAAAGAGGGTTGCCTACTATAGGGCAAGTTTTTGTTCCGTTTTTTGATGAGAATATGATGATTAATGATGTGACTTTAGATGCTTTTTGTCCAATATCTAAAGAACCTGATTATAAGAAATGTGCGGTTAACATTGAAAAAGCTTAATTATGAAAAGATTAGGTATCATATCATTGTTTGTACTTCTTTTTGCTGCTTTTATCGCAATTTGGAATTATAGTTATTATCAAGGAATGGAAGAAGCATATATTCCTACCACACATGATAGTTCTAATGTAATTATCCCTTCGGAAGAAGGTGTATTTAAAAGATCGAAGTTTGCTTTAGATTATGCTAAAATGCCCATTGATGAAACACATCAAAGAAGTTTAAATGATTATTATAATAATAGAGCCTTTCCTGGTGCACCACCTAGTGTCCCCCACCCTATTGAAAAAGATGGTTCTATTGGAGAAAATAATTGTTTAAAATGTCACAATAATGGTGGTTTTGTAGAAAAATACAATGCTTTCACTCCTGTAACTCCACACCCTGAAATGGTAAATTGCAGACAATGCCATGTCGCCCAGCTTACCGATGGAGATTTTAAAGAAAATTTCTTTGTTAAAAATAATCCACCAACTGTTGGCGATAATCAAGCTTTATTAACAAGTCCACCAATGATACCTCATCAAATTCAGATGCGAGAAAATTGTTTATCATGTCATGCTGGTCCTAGTGCACCAAAAGAAATATTAGTGACACATCCAGAACGTGTTAATTGTAGACAATGTCATGTTCCTACAATAATTGAAGATAATACTAACGGAATTTTTAAAAGAGGAAATTAGAATGCGAAATACTATAAAGATAATAGGATATACATTTTTAATTGCATTGGTAATAACTTCATGTAAAGACCATAAAGACGAGTACCATAGTGTTATAGAAAGAATTGAAGTAGAAAGTAAAGATTATCATGGAACCACAATTTCTTCAGACCCATACATTAGTGAAATTAAATCCATCGAGATTACTGAAGGAGAGCATACCTTTTTAATTCCTGAAAGGAAAAGTCAAATAAAATCCTATTCCTGTTCAGAATGTCATAGCAAATCCCTAAAAGAATTAGAAGATGGTCGCAGTGGTAAAAAGGCACATTGGGATATAAGCCTACAACATGCAAATGAAATAACAATGAATTGTGCCACTTGTCATAATGGAGATGACATGGATAATTTAAAATCGTTAACCAATACGGCGATAGATTTTAACTACAGTTTTAAAGTTTGCAGTCAATGTCATAACAATCAGTTTCAAGATTGGAAAGGGGGCGCACATGGAAAACGCCTTGAAAGTTGGGCACCACCTAGATTGTCTAATACCTGTGTAAACTGTCATAATCCGCACGACCCTCATTTTGAAACGAGGTATCCAGACCGATTTAATACTGAATATGAAAACGAAAGAAAATAGAACGCCATTTATGGTAACTAAAACGTAAGCGATATGAGTAATACTGATAGAAAATGGTTTTCTTTAAATTTAAATTCAAGTAAAAAGCAATCCGAAACATCTTGTGGTTGTGGTAAGACGGAAGAGGGATGTGGTTCACATATGCCTGATTCTCAAGAAATGACTGATGAAGCCTTTGCAGAGGCTGCAATAAATGCATCCATTGGCGAGGAAAGAATTAAAGATGGATTTGATCAGGTTTTTGAAGTGAAAATGGATCGGCGTTCTGCCTTTAAAAAACTAACCGCAAGTTTATTAATTGGAGCTGGTGCTGTAAGTACTTCCTGTAGTGTTATTGCTGGAGATGAAACTAAAGAAAAATCTCAAATAGAATGGGAAGAGCAGTTTAAAGGGAATTATAAATTAATGTCCGACACAGAAAAAAACGCTACAGTAGATAGATTGGTTCGCTCTTATCAATTACGTACAGGAAAAAACATTAGTATGACTTCAGAAAATGCAAAAGAAGATGTACTGTTTGGTTACGCCTTTAACATCTCCAAATGTCAGGGTTATATGGACTGTGTATCTGCCTGTGTGGAAGAAAATAACCAAGATAGAAATTCACAAATGCAATACATCCGCATCCACGAAATGAAAGATGGTGAAGGTCTTAATTTTAATGAAGCAGATGATAATTATTACCATGAAGTTCCTGCTGAAGGACATTTTTATATGGGGACACAATGTTTTCATTGTGACAATCCTCCCTGTGTGGAAGTATGTCCCGTACAAGCCACTTGGAGAGAAGATGATGGCTTGGTAGTTATAGATTACGATTGGTGTGTAGGTTGTAGGTATTGTATGGCAGCTTGTCCTTACGATGGCAGACGTTTTAACTGGAGTACTCCTGAAGTTCCTGAAGAAGAAGTAAACAAAAACCAACATTATTTAGGCAACAGAATGCGTAAAAAAGGGGTGATGGAAAAATGTACCTTTTGTGTGCAACGCTCTAGAGCAGGTAAAAATCCTGCTTGTGTAGAAGCTTGCCCAACAGGAGCAAGAATATTTGGAAACCTTTTAGACCCCAATAGTACCATACGATGGGTGCTCGAAAATAAAAAAGTTTTTAGGCTTAAAGAGGACTTGGGTACAGAACCTAAGTTCTGGTATTTTATGGATTAACAACAGCAACTAATTTTACTCAAAAATGATCAAAGTATTTATAAGTTTAGTTAAAGACAGTCTGGACACCATTACCCACGGTTCAAAAAAATACCATATATGGATGGCTTTACTCACCTTTGTGATGTTGTTTGGCATGTATTGTTATTCCATTCAATTACGTGAAGGATTGAGTGTAACGGGTATGACAGATAAAGTAAGCTGGGGATTATACATATCCAATTTTACTTTTTTAGTGGGTATCGCTGCTGCTGCAGTTATGTTGGTAATGCCTACCTATGTTTTAAAAGATATCGACTTTAAACAAGCGGTTCTTATTGGTGAAGGTATTGCTGTAGCCGCTTTATGTATGTGTTTGGCTTTTGTTGTTGCAGATATGGGAGGTCCTGCCGTATTATGGCATATGATACCTGGAATTGGTGTATTTAACTTTCCTAACTCTATGCTTACTTGGGATGTTCTGGCATTAAACGGGTATTTAATTATTAATATTACCATTCCTTTATATATTCTATTTAGACATTATCAAGGGAAAGAAGCCAAAAAGAATGTCTACTTACCGGGTGCCATCATCTCAGTATTTTGGGCTGTTAGTATTCATTTAGTTACCGCTTTTTTATATCAGGGATTACAAGCAAAACCCTTTTGGAATAACGCATTATTAGGTCCTCGATTTTTAGCTTCAGCCTTTGCAGCTGGACCTGCTTTAATTATTTTGGTTTTAGCTTTTATAAGATCTCACACCCTATTTGTTATACCAGACAAAACGATAAAAAAGATTGCTTTGGTAGTAACAGTGGCTGCACAAATTAATTTGATAATGTTGGTTTCTGAACTTTTTAAAGAATTTTATGCACCAACACATCATAGTGAAAGTGCTTATTATTTATTCTTTGGTTTGCATGGGAAAAACGCATTAATGCCTTGGATATGGACAGCCATACCTCTAAATATATTAGCAACGGTCATCCTAACTTTTCATAAACTACGAAATAATTTTAAAGTATTATACTTTGCCTGTTTCATCTTGTTTGTAGCCATTTGGATTGAAAAAGGTTTTGGTTTAATTATTCCAGGATTTATTCCTGGACCCTATGGTAAAATAGCCGAATATACCCCTACTTGGATTGAAATTGGAGTTACTCTGGGGATTTGGGCCATGGGCGCCTTAATTTTTACCATGCTTGCCAGAACCGCTATTGGTATAGAGTTAGGGGAATTGCGATATAAAAAGAAGTGATTTTTGTTCCTTCTATTTATTGATAAATTAACAATAAATAGAAGGTCGTATTATATCCTACTTTGGTAGGTATATAAATCAAAATACCTCCCCTTTTTAGCAATAAGTTCATCGTGTTTTCCTTGTTCAGCAATTTTTCCTTCTTCAATAACCAAGATCTGGTCTGCTTGCTGAATAGTACTTAATCTATGAGCAATAACAAGAGTAGTTCGATCTTTCATTAAGGTATGTAAACTTTTCTGAATAAAGGATTCGCTCTCAGTATCCAGATTGGAAGTTGCTTCATCTAAAATGATGATTTTTGGATTTGCCAATAAGGCTCGAGCGATGGAGATTCGTTGTTTTTGTCCACCAGATAGTTTTACTCCTCGTTCTCCTATAATGGTATCTAATCCCTCTTCGAATTTATCGGTAAATTCATTTACATAAGCCCCTTTAATAGCGCTTTGTAATTCTTCTTCTGTAGCATTAGGGCGAGGAAATAGGACATTTTCACGAATGGTTCCAGCATATAAGAAATCGTCTTGCAGTACAACTCCTAAATTTAAACGGAAACTACTTAAGTTAACTTCCGATAAGTCTTGCCCATCTAAAGTTACAGAACCACTAGTAGGATTTAAAAAAGTTGCTGCTAAACTTGCAATGGTAGATTTTCCAGAACCTGAAGAACCAACCAATGCCGTTACACTTCCTGAAGATGCTTCAAAAGAAATATTATGCAGTACTTCTTTACTTTGAACATAGCTAAAAGAAACATCCTTAAAAACAATATCTCCTTTAATGTCCTTTAAATAGTTTGTTCTAACCTCAGGGTCATCTTCTACCGTCATTTCCATTAACTCTTGTGTTCTATCTAATCCTGCCATAGCCTCTGTTAGCTGACTACCAATATTGCTCATTTGCACTATAGGAGCAATCATAAACCCTAAGAATAAAGTAAAGGATATAAACTCCCCAAAGGTCATGGTATTATCCATCATAAAATAGCCTCCAATTCCCATGATACCTGCTGAAGCCAACCCTAACAAAAATGTGGAAGAACTCGTTATTAAAGCAGTAGCGGTTAAACTTTGTTTTACATTAAGGTATAATTTTTCGGCTCCTTCTTGGAAGGATTTGTTTTCTTGCTCTTCGGCATTAAAGCCTTTTATTACTCTAACCCCACCTAAAGTTTCAGTTAAACGCCCTGTAACTTCTGCATTAATCACCCCTCTTTTCTTAAAAATTGGACGTATATACCCGAATGCTTTCATAGCGATAAAGGCAAAAATCCCTACAGGAACAAGGACAAAAACAGTCATTAATGCATTTATTTTAATTAAAATCACTAAGGAAATAACCGCTGTAATTGTCCCACCAATTAACTGAACCAATCCGGTACCCACCAAATTTCGAACTCCTTCTACATCTGTCATTACCCTAGAAACTAGTGCTCCAGTTTTATTATTATCGAAAAAATTAATAGGAAGTGAAAGTAGTTTACGTTGTACTTGAGAACGTAACAAATAGATTAAATGCTGGGCTTCTACGCTTAATAAGCGTGTTAAGGAAAAAGAAGTTACTGCTTGTACCAAAATGGCGGAACATACAATTAATATGAGAATCCAAAGTGCAGAGATATCTTTAGAGGGAACGATATCGTCTATAAGTGTTTTACTTGCAAAAGGGAGTACCATTCCAGCCAAACTTCTTAAAATAATAAGGAATAAGCCTATGGAAACGATTTTTTTACGGGGCCATATATATTCTTTAAATGCCCATTTATAAGATACTTTTGTTTTACTCATTCTAAAACTATAACCATTATTGAGCCATAAAAATATTTATGACATTTAGACAAGGTATTAGTTATCTTTTTTACGATTTAATATATAATAAGATGTAATTGCCATTAACAATAACACTATCCCAATCATAAAAATATACCAATTAAACGAACTAGGGATATAGGGTTCAGAACTTCCAAATAGTTCCTGATCTGAAGATAGGGTCCATACTCCATTTGAATAATGATTGCTGCTAAAGTTCCAATAATCAAGTACCCAAGAAATGACAACAACTTGAGAGCCCAAGAATAATAAAAACCATTGCTTTAAATTTAATTTCTCTTTAAAACGTAATAAACTAAATGCCAGTACGATCATAATTAAAGAAACAATTATAGGAGTTATCACGGGACCAACCCATGGGATAGGCACCAAAAACAAGATATCCCAGGTGAATAATGACGATGGCCAACCTAATAAAGCATATAAAAAAACATAATAAAATATATCCCAAATGGCAAAAGTCAATAAGAAAAAAGCAAAGCGCTGTGAGGAAGAGGTGCCAGTTAATATGCCTATTCCAACTAGCATGATTATCGTTGCTATTTCTCTCCAAAATTCTGTAATCACCATATCAGCGTTCATTGGAGTTAAAGGAAATGAAAAGCCCTCAGGATAATAGATTTCTCTTAGATAAACGACTACAGCAGATTCCAGATAAGCCATGGCAATGCTGAAAATTACCAGCCAACTTATTTGTTTTACTAACAATGAATTATTTTTCTTGATGTTCATTTTGTAGTACTTAAAACGACTTTTGAAAAGCAATTCTACTTTACAAACGGAAAGGTAATAAAAATGTACTACTATAGAACTCTAATTAATTTCCCTAACTACAGACAGTAATTTCAATATCTTAAATAAAAGCTTATTTAATTTACCTTGGTCAACCCTTCCAACATGGTGGGGATGAGTTCTGATATGGTAGGATGAATTTGAACTGAATCTCGAATTAAAGTATAGGGTAAATCGGTATACATCACATTTAGAATGCTACTGACAACTTCATCTCCACCAACCCCTAATACGGTAGCGCCTAAAATCTTATTGGTTTCCGCATCAACAATAACACTCATAAATCCATTAGTTTCCCCTTTTTCCTTAGCTCTTGCTATTCGGCTCATTGGCCTTTTCCCTTCTAGAATTTTAAATCCATTCGCTAGAGCATCTCTTTTTGTCATTCCTGCGCGACCCAAAGGTGGATCAACAAAAAGCCCATAAGTCAAAATCCTATCTGAAACTTTTCTGTTTTTACCCTCAAATTTGTTTTCTGCGATGATCTCAAAGTCGTTATATGCAGTATGCGTAAACGCGCCTTTGCCATTACAATCTCCTAGGGCAAAAATACCTTTCACATTTGTCTCCAAAATATCATTAACTTCAATATAGCCTCTATTATTGACTTTTAAACCAGCAGCCTCTAAGTTTAAGGTGTCGGTATTGGGTTGTCTTCCCACAGCCAAAAGTAAATGAGAGCCCGTAATTTCTGGAGCCCCTTGAATACAATCCACTTGAACGGATACCGAACCGTCTGTATTTTGTTTTCCACTAATACAGGTAGCATTTAAACGAAAGTCAATTCCTTCCTCTTTAAGAAAATTAAATATCTCTTCGCTTACTTCTTTATCCTCTCTGCCAATAATAGTCTTACCTCTCTCAATAATGGTAACTTTACTACCAAACCTTTTAAACATTTGACCAAATTCTAAACCGATATAACTTCCTCCAACAATTATAAGATGCTCTGGAAGTTCTTCCAATTGAAGGATCGATTGGTTGGTGAGATAGTCAACTCCTTCGAAACCTGGTGGTATATAGGGACGGCCACCAACATTAATATAAATTTCTTCTGCTGTTAATCTTTCTCCATTTACATCGATAGTTTTACTGTTAAAAAATTGTGCCATTCCTTTAAAATAGGTAATATTCTCATTATTCTCAACACCTGACGTGATTCCATCTACGGAATTCTTAATAAGCGCGTCTTTACGATCTTTTACTTTTTTTAGATCAATTTTGGAACCCTTAGGAATAATAACTCCTAATTCTTCTCCATGTTGAGTATCCCACATCCTACGTGCACTTGCTACATAAGTTTTTGTTGGTGTACAACCTATATTCAAACAAGTACCTCCAAAATGCTCTTTTTCAATAAAAGCAACTTTTTTTCCTTTAGCGGCTAGTTTAAATACCAATGGAGTACCCGCTTGACCTGATCCAATAACAATGGCATCAAAATGAAGTAAAGACATAGTTTTTAATTTTAAGTTCTTGTTTTAATACTATCTAATTTTTCTAATTTATTTCAGGGGCACTGTTAAAAGTTCTTATCAATTATTTCTAAGGCCCTACTGATTTGAATTCGAGTCATATCGTAAACATTCGCTGTGATTTCATCTATAATTAAGGACAGTTCCGTACAAGCAATTACTATCCCTTTGTTAGCTGAATAGTATTTAATCAACTGTTGGTATCGAGTTAAATCGTTTGGGGTTTCTTTATTTTCATAAATATGTTGTCGGAATATATCTAAAAACCTTATTTCATTTTCTGTGGGTAAGGAAACTTTAATTCCATTTTCTTCAAACTTTGAAGTGATATAGGAGCTTTGCAAGCTATGTTTAGAACCGAAAAGTACAATATGGTCTTGATTGTTTTTCTTTAATTCGTTTATAGCATTAGTAATGGGATGGATTACTGAACTATTATAATTTGTTTCAACTTCCATTAAATCCACGGTTTCATGAAGCGTAATGTTGGGTATGAGTAAAGAACTTACATTTATCCTTTTAAACTCCTTAAAATAAGGGGTCAAATTTGTTTTTAGTTCCTTAAAATTATTCGGCAAAAAAGTATTGATCTCATTAAAATCTGTATTTAATAGTAAGAACGGACAGGTACTATAGCCCCCATTAACACGTTGGCACTCTTTGTTTAATTGTTCTACATAGAATTGCGTAGTTCTACTCCCTAGCCCCAAAAGACCTAAATGAAATTTATATTTTTTCATAACATTTAAACACGATTCAAAATATAGTTTGCGAAATAATCCTTACTATCTGTCAACTTATTTTGGATTTGAAAATCGGTATCCTTTAAAATATCGTTTATAATTTCATCATTATATTTTCTTGAAATTTCAGTATGTATTTTTTCCCCTTTAGCAAAATGAAATATTTTTTCAGATGCATTCAGTGTGACCTTTTGTTCTTCTATACTTACTAAAAAACTTAAAGCAATTCCATCATCCTCAGAGTATTTAGCCTGATGTGAGAACGTATCTATATTAAAATTTCCGTCTAATTCTTTATTGATTCTAGTCAATAAATTTAAATTAAATGCTTTTGTGATCCCTGCAGCATCACTATAAGCGGGAAGAACAATTTCAGCTGATTTTATCAAATCTACTCCCAGAAATAGTTTGTCATTTGATCTAAGATTCGCTCCTAATTTGTAAATAAAATCTGTTGCCAATTCATCTGACATATTTCCAATATTGGAACCTAAAAACAAGACAACCTTCGGGCGCTGTGTTTCATGAAGTGTAGCCAACATTTCGAAATAATCTCCTTGCTTTTTCTCGACAGATACATTTGGTAATTCTTTATTTAAATTTTGTTCGAGTTTGTCTAATGCATTCTGTGATATATCAATAGGGATATAGTCGAAGTTATAATTGTTTTTGTCTAAAATTTTAAGGAGTTCCTTTGTTTTTGTCCCATCGCCAGCTCCTAGTTCGATCAATTCAAAATATTGATTTGGATCCAACTCAAGTGCATTAATTATTTCCTGACTTTGCTCTTTGAATATTTCAAGTTCCGTTCTTGAAAGATAATATTCGGGCATGTTCATAATTTGAACAAAAAGTTCATCCCCTTTTTTATCGTAAAAATATTTTGAAGGAAGTGTTTTTGGAGAATCACTTAATCCTAATTCAACATCTTTTTTAAATTGTGTTATCATATTATCTTGCTAATCTTATTCCTGAGAATTGCCATTGAAAATGAGTTTGAAAAAAATTGCGATAGGTGGCTCTACTATGTCCTTTTGAAGTAGCCACAGAGCTGCCTCTCAAGACCATTTGATTGACCATAAATTTTCCATTGTACTCACCTACAGCGCCTTCTGCTGTTTTAAATCCTGGATAGGGTAAATATGCCGAATTCGTCCACTCCCATCGTTTTCCCCAATCTATTTTAGAGGAAGCAACTTCCCATTCAAATTCTGTAGGCAATCGGTATCCTTTCCAGGTAGCAAATGCATTTGCTTCATAAAAGGAAACATGAGCTAGGATTGCATTGGGATCTACCTCTTGTAATCCTGCCAGAGTATAATAGTGCCACTTCCCTCCTATTTTGTGCCAATAAAGTGGATTTTTAATCTCTTCTTTTTTCAACCAAGACCAACCTTCATCTAACCAAAAATTAAAATTTGTATAGCCTCCATCCTCTATAAATTCAAGAAACTCACCATTAGTTACTAGAGCATTGGAAATTTCAAAATCATGTAAATACACCTTATGTCTCCCCAATTCATTATCAAAAGAAAAACTGTCAGCTTCATGCCCAATATCATAAATCCTTTCTAAATATTTAATCCAACCTGTTGTTTTGTTATGATCACCAATTAAATTTGATTGGGTATCATAAACAGGAGCTATTGGATTTAAAGAAAAAGCATATTTTAAATCTGTCAATAGTAGTTCTTGATGCTGTTGCTCATGATTGATCCCAAGAATTATTAATTGTTTTACCTCTTCAGTTACTGTTTCCGTCAATAATTTTGTGATTTGTTCATCGACATAGGCCCTGTATTCATAGGTTTCAGTTACACTTGGTCGTGTAATTATTCCCCGATGTTTTCTTAAAACTCTTTTTCCTAGTGTATTGTAATAACTATTAAAAAGAAAGTCATATTCTTTATTAAAAATGACATAATTTTCTAAATTTTCTGAAAGAATCATTTTTTCAAAAAACCAAGTGGTATGTGCCAAATGCCATTTTGGTGGGCTGGTGAATTCTTCTGTTTGAGGGATGTAATCCTCAGTTAATAATGGTTTGCAAAGTTGCGTTGTTTGTTTTCTTACTTCAATATACTGATTGAGTAGATTAGTCATATGTTAACTGAATAAGTTGTATTGCATTTTTGTTAGACATTAAAGATAAAGAAACCTTTCAATTCTTATATGAAATGCATTCTATTTCTTCTATTGTAATTTTATCAATTCAAAATATACTAAAATCTGAAGCAGATTTAAACGAAACTTATCCTAAATAATAACCTATTCTTTTTCTTTAAGCATCTCTATGATTTTTAAAGCCACAGGTTTAGAGGACAAATAATTTTGACCCGTAACTAAATTCCCATCAACTTCTACATGAGCAGTATTTCTAGATGAATATTTAAAAATGCCCCCTCTTTCTTCAATTGTTTTTGTGATTAAAAAAGGAAATTGTTTAAAGTTTTCAGCATCCTTTCTTTCAAAAGCATCTGGGTAACCATTCACTCTTTTTCCTTCGACCAAATACTTCCCATCTTTAGTTTTTAAGTGTACAATACCTGCTGTACCATGACATACAGAGGAGATAATACCTTTTTGGTCTTCATAAATAGTCATTACTATATTTTGAATAACTGCATTTTCTGGTACTCCATACATAGCACTTCCCCCACCTATATAATGAACCGCTTTATAGTTTTCTGGTTTAATATCGGCTGGTAATTTGGTATGTCCTAATGCATACATAAAGTCTGCATCATACAAATAAGCTTTACCGAGTTCGTTGGAAGTATTTATATAAGCAAGTGGAATACTCCCCCCTTCAGGACTTACAAAATCAACAGTATAACCAGCTTTATCAAAAGTGTCGTAAGCATTTATAATTTCTGAATAACTGTTTCCAGTTGCAAGGTCAGTATTTCCGTAAAAATGTGCATTGGAAACAATAAACAAAATACGATCTCCTTTTAAATTAGTAGTTTCACTATTCGCTGTTTTGCTAATAATTTTCCATTGCTTGTTAATTTTTTTTAAAATAAATAGATCAACATATTTTACATTATTTTTTGGCATCAAAATTTCCGCCTTTGCGGAAGCTACATTACCGAAATAATCAACAGATAAAATATTCCCAATCCTACCATTAAATTGTCCCTGCTTTCCTTTTTTAAACCAACCAACATATTGCGATATGGGGACTACCCAAATATCTTGGTCTTTCTTATCGAGATATAAATTTGCGTCGGTATAAAAAGCTTCTTGAATTTGATCGGGATGATTATAAGAAGTCCCTTCTATATAATCCATTAAAGTGTTTTCAATTTGTTTCGTCTCGGTTTGAGATAATAATACTTGATGTAAGTTTAATACTAGTAATAAAATAAAATAACGTTTCATAGGGTTTGTTCTTTTGAAATTAATTTTCAGCAAGAGTACAAACAGAAACACCGTAATTTAGTAGGAATGTATAATCTAAAATTCCTAATGTATAAATCCGGAGTTTTTTATTTCATTTCACTTTTAGCATATTTGCCTGGTGTTGTATTCGTTATATTTTTAAACGCCGTATAAAAGGTACTGGTAGAATTAAACCCACAACTTTCAGCAATAACTTCCATTTTTAAGTGGCTCTCTGTTATTAGCATTTTTTTTGCTGCTTCAATTCTATACTCATTTATAAAATTTGGAAAGTTTTTGTCTAGGTTATCGTTCAATAATTGGGATATTACATGGGGTCTAACATGAATTTTTTTAGACAGTTGCGTTAAGGTTAAGTTGGGATCATTGTAAAGATGTTCCTCTTTTAAAACAGTTTCAATTTTGCTTAATAAGAGTTGAGCTTCATTATCACTAATTTTTTTATTTGCATATTTTTCTTTCTTTTCAGTACTTATAAAGCTAGTCTTTCGTTTATAAAAAATTAGTAATATGGATAGATATAATACAAATGAAAAAGACAAAGCTCCAATAATATAGGAAGTGTAAGAGGATGTGAAGTAAGCTAACCAAATTAAAAATACACCACAAAAAACACTGACTATCCATATTTCATGGTAATCTAATCGTTTTTCTTTATGACCTATTTTTTTTAATAGATCTCTACATAATATCCCAGTTAAAATCAAAAATAGTAACCAGATATAATTAATCGCTTTATAAAAATACTGTCCCCATAAATCTGGATACTTAGTATAAGGGTATACATATCCAATAACAATAGACAAAAATACTAGGAGCAATAAAATATATAAATTTTGTTTTAATATTCGGTTAGAGTCCTGCAACTTAGCCTTCACATATAAATACAGAAGAGGGCCAATAAATAAACAAGCGGTTAAACCAATTTGTAAATACGTTTTAGATAAATCTGGATTAAAATAAAAAAATATAGATTTCCAGATTCTAATACTTAAAACCACTAATAGACCTCCTAGAAAATAATTGGACTGTTGTTTAGGCTTTTCAAAAAACAAAAAGTATACACTTAAAATGGTACTATTAAAAGCTCCTAAAGCACTAAAAAAAAATATTAATTGAGTATCTAAATTCACTTTGTCATTAATTAGTTATTCAACTTGAAGTAACTGTTCTTAGCTATTATGGCATTGTTAGAAAAACCATGGGTTTTCCGTTACCCAACGAATTTAGTAAAAAGGCTTGGATTTCCGAGCTTGTGCTGAGCGTTTATAATAAGTGCAGTCGAAATGAAGTTGAAATGTAGTCGATTAAGGAAATTCAACCGAAATGACACGGGCGAAGCGAAAGGTGAAGCAATTATAGGCGGTGTTGTGCAACGTTTTTATTTTATTTCGGCCATATTGGTGTTTCATCATCGTTTTTATAATCTGGAAAAACAGAAATTGATTCAACAATTCCGTCGTCAATCCAAAAAGAAATTCCGTTTGAATTTGAAATATAATCTTTAGAATTTAGTTCTTGAAAATCATCTTCAAGTTCTATATCAGAAAGAATCCGTTTTGATTTCGCTATAAACTCTTTTTCATTTAATCCGATTAGATTTATTCCTTTGAGTGAGAAATCTTTCGAGTAAAAAGTAATAGTTCCCAACCGAAAATTATCATCAGACGAAAAAGTTAATTCCACTCCAAGATTGTGATAATTTAAAATCATATCAACTGAGTTATCGGAGTAAGTTTCTTTATTGTTTTCAGAAGCCTTTCCCAATAATAATTCAATCTGTCCTAGTGTTAGACCTAACTTTATTTTGTTAAATCCAAAATATGGTATTATTTCTGTTTTCATAATGTTGTACTTTGTTTATGTATAAGATTAGTTGTGTGATTTAAGTACTAAATTTAGCAAATACAAACCGAACCTGTCTGCCGACAGGCAGATAGAAAATCCGCGAGGATTTTCGTAAGCAAGCTTGCACTAGCAATGAATTATACACGGTGTTATGTGTTGCCTTTTTTATTCTTTATTATGACATATATAAAATGCTCTTTCGTATAATTCATCGTAAGTAACTATTTCTATATTTTTTAAATTTTTCCGAAACATTTCGAATGATGAAAATTTTGTTTCGTTGATTTTTCCCTCTATAATAAATTCATTTAAATTTCCAATTAGAATAAAAGCTTTTGGGTTATATAAGTATAACGTTTCGCCAGTCAAATTATCTTGTTTGTCTTTTATTTCTGTTTTAGTAGAAAAGTCTTTAATTGCTTTATGAACTGTGCGTTGTACTTGTGCAATTGCACCAGCAAGAGAGTCGGAAATTTGCCATGATTCTCCACGATATGGATTCTTTACTAGTTTTAATAGTGGATCAGTATTTAATTTTAACTCGCAAAAACATAGAGAGTTAATTGCGCCTAAAGATTTAAATAAGGCATCTGTTCTTTTTCCTCCAGAATTGAAGTTTGAACCAGACGTAACTTGTTCGAGTTTTTTTGAATTTAATTCTGAATTAAAAATGTAGTCTAATCCATATCCTAAAATCCAAGTGTTTTTTTCAAAAAACTTCTGCCATACTAGTTCGTTACTTACTTTTTTTTCCGATTCTTCCCCTAATTTTCCTTTAAAAGTTTCGAAGAATTCTGAATCTGCTTGTAATTTGTCAAATATTTCTAATTGTCTCTTTCTGTAACCAAAATTTATTAAATCCTTTGTTGTGACATTATTATTTAAAGCATCTTGTAGAAGCTCTAAATTATCCTCAATTAGTTTACTAGCTTGACTCTTATTAAGTAGCATTTGAGCCAATTCTGAATCTTTTACATTGAACTTGCTATCATTTGGGAATTCAGTTTCTTTTATACCTTTTAAGAAAAAATAAAGTCTTTCAACTTCAAGTCCGTGAAAAGATGTTTCTTTTAAACTATTTTTAATCGGATTGTCGTCAATACCAAACTGTTGAATTATTAGTTTTTCAATTTTTCTTTGGTCTTCAAGAAATAAAGCTTTTAGTTGTCTTTTACCATTGAAAGATATTCCAATAGTCTTTTGGTCTTTTAAGATATATTCGCTTTTTTCATGGTCTAATAATTTGTGAGCGAACCTTTTTTTCTTTTTATCAAATGGTGACTTAAAGGATTTTGAAAAATATATTTTGTCCAAGGTGCGTTGTAGAGCGTGAAGTTTTGCTTTTCTTTCCTCATCCATAGTTTAAATTTTTCTTGGGTTTGTTGCTTCAAGGTTACACATAACGTTTTTGTGTATGAAATGTAGCGGTTATATGGCTACGGATGTATCGGATTTTGATTTGTTCATTAAATGTACGACTTTTCATTCTCTTAACTATCTTAGCTATGTTTTATACACGTTGTTACCTGCTTTTAAAGACTTGAATAACTATTTCTTAATTAGTTTTAATACTACAGACTTATTATTATTTATATCCAATCTTATAAAATATATCCCAGCTTGTAAATAAGAAACATCAATGTTGTTTTGAGAATTGATGTATTGACTTATTACTCTACCAAAAGAATCTGAAATAGTAATAGACGCTATTTCTTTAACATTAGTGAATTGAATAAAATTTGATGTTGGATTTGGATAAACAGCTACTTTTGATAAATCTAAATCTCCAACTGATAAAACAAGATCACTTAAGTCAAAAACTTTGGCATATCCAATCTCAGAACCACTTTGTTGGACATCTAATTTAAAAGAACCTATAGCAATACTATTCCCGTCCTCAGAAATACAAAAATTTGAACCAAAATAATCAGCAATTGATTCTCCTTCAATAGTAAGCCCAAGTTGTACCCAACTTGTATTGTTAAGTTCATATATTTTTACATAGCCTAAGTTCTCTTCATTTATCCA
>MAAC01009975.1_pt1 | contig 16905 bp, 15 predicted proteins | sample 1115981 | NCBI WGS metagenome assembly MAAC01 (sample SAMN04961126, study PRJNA320927) | seawater metagenome | isolation source: sample BD02T64 sea water enriched with oil for 64 days | place: USA:Gulf of Mexico | collected 2013-07-27 | reverse complement strand
AGAGGATTGGACTCGATTAAGATATCCATAGAGATAGAGCTTTAACATGATAGCAGGGTGATACTTAGGGCGGCCAGTAGGTTTGGTAATCACACCCGTGAAACCTAATTCAGCTAAATCCAATGCTTCAATAAATACATCAATGACTCTGACGGTATTTTCAGCATTAACAAAGTCATCGAGAGATTCAGGAAAGAGTGTAGACTGGGAACGGTTAACACCTTTAATAAAGCCTGACATGATACTTACCAATAAAGATTAACTTACTGATAAGTATAGCAAACGTGTGTTTTGTTTGTGGTAAAGGTTAAGACCGATTGATCATAACTATCAGGTAGTTATACGAAAAAGTGATCAAAAAGTTTTCACACAGTCTGTGGCATCAGTTAGCGTTCTTAGATGGACGTGCCACTGGCAGCAATAATCTTGCAGGAGTGTAGCATCACCATCCCCGTGGTTTAGTCGGGGGATTTCGTGTCTTAAGCGCAATAGATCTTCGATCAGTGACTTCGAAGGTGAGGCTTACCATTACATCCTGAGTTAACGACATAGCCATGTAATTAAATAATAATTTAATTACTATACGACCAATTTCCGTTGTTCTGCCAGCCCCATGGCGATAATAAACGGCTCTTGTTTTTGTAAAGCAATAAAGTCACTTTTTTGCTGTAAGTTTAACCATTTTTCTTTAATGAGACTTTGCGCTACCGCGCCTCCTAATGTTGCCCCGGGGCCTAAAATAATCAGTTTATCTGGTGCATATTCCTTCACAGCCACTTCAATTGCTTTAGTAAAGTTATAGGGGGAAACTACTTGAGTGCCAAGAGTGTATTGATATAAGGCTTGGGCATCACAACTATGGGGTTGCCATAATTGTCCTAAACCATCGATTAAAGGGATGGCCGGTTTTGTGAATAATCTGGGTGATAACAGTGTTTGCGCTTTTTTAGAGGTTTCATTTAATAACGGGGTATGAAAGGCTGCATGGTTAAATAAATTCATTGGATAACGATCTTGCACCATAGGCAACTTTTTCTCTAGGGCGTTTAAACCTGCTTTATTACCACCAAAAACAATATAACCACCTAAGTGAATAGAAATATATACTTCACAATCAGAACTTTGATTGACCTTAAAAAGCCATTGGTTAATCAGCTCGATAATGTTTTCATCTTGCTGCCAGTTTTCATTAATGATTGGATAAATCATTTGTCCACCAATCACGCCATCGATCATCATTGAACCCATAGTATTAATTAACGCAATTGCAGCCTTAGGGCCAAGCGCTTCAGCAACGGCCAAAGCAATATACCAGCCCATGGAATTTCCGGTTACCGCAACGATGTCATACTCATCTTGGTCAATTGACTGAAAATCTGCCATAGCACAAGCGTAAATCAATGCGGAAGCATTCTCTCCTGCAGTATGTTGGCGCATATTAAATTGCGTCATCGAATCAAGCTCACTTATGGTTAGCTGGTTTTGTTCTTTGCGATACTCATCAATTAATTGAACAAGATCTGGTTTATCACTGTGCAAGCGCTTTAAATAGCCAAGCTCTTCCTTATTATATGTGCCTCGGCCAGGACAAATCACCACGGCTCTTTTTTTTGCGGTTTTTTTAATGTTATCTTCGTTGTTGGCCATTAGCTGTTTTCTCCTGCTAGCATTGAAATTGCTTGGTCGACAATCGCTTTTGTTGACGGTAATACATGATAGGCAGCTGCGCCCAGTGGGATAAAACTGTCATACGCTGTTATTCGGCAAATTTCTTTATGTTGATCTGAAGCTTGTGCTGTCACCAACAAAGTTACTAATGCTTCACTTATTGAACCGGTTTGGCGACATTCATCAACAATTAACACTTTATTGCATTGATGTGCTTGCTCAATAATACCTTTCTCATTTAATGGTGCTAACCAGCGTAAATCTATAACGCGACAATTAATGCCTTTCGCTTGTAAGATTTTCTCTGCTTGGCGAGCAAGGAAGTAGCCATTGCCGTAAGAGATAATGCAAAGGTCCGTACCATGACCATAACAACTGATTTGTAGATTGGTTGCAGTATTTTCTACATTCATTTCTACATCAAGAGACTTAGCCGCCAATGCATTGGCAGGAGTAACGTATTCGGATGTCCATAAGCCATCACCATCTTCATGTAAATCTTTGGTCATATATAAGGCGATAGGCTCTAAAAAAACCACTAAACGCTGCTGCTCACGGGCTAATTTTACACTGGTGCGCATCATTTCAACGGCATCGGCACCGTTTGAAGGGCAAGCTAAAATAAGCCCCGGAATATCACGAAAAACAGCAAAAGAGTTATCATTATGAAAATGGCCACCAAAGCCTTTTTGATAGGCAAGTCCAGCAATACGAATAACCATAGGGTTACTGTATTGACCATCAGAGAAAAATGGTAAGGTTGCCGCTTCACCTCTAATTTGATCTTCAGCGTTATGAACATAAGCCAAAAACTGAATTTCAGGGATAGGTAAAAAACCGTTATGGGCCATACCTATGGCCAAACCTAAAATAGATTGTTCATCTAATAAGGTATTAATAACGCGGTTTTGGCCAAAACGTTCACTAAGCTTAGTGGTGACGTTATAAACTCCGCCTTTTTTAGCAATATCTTCACCGCACATCACCATGTTTTCATTTTCGGCCATTAAGTCCATTAATGCCCAGTTTAATAGCTTAGCAAGGTGTTGCTTTTTATTGAGGTTATGTTTTTCATGGTCAAACAGCTGCTTACGTTTTTCTTCTGTCACTAAATTAAAATGTAAGCCACTTTTTTTCTTAGACTGCAGCGGAGGAATAATAGTGTGCATTACTTCATCAGCAGTCGCTAGTTTTGCTTTGGTAACTACTTGCTCTGCAACACAAGAAATTCTGTGCTCAATATCTTGATATATTTTAATTATTTGTTCTTTATCTAAAATATTATTTTCAAGTAAAATACGTGCACTGTGTAGTAATGGGTCTTGAAATTCGGTTGACTCAATATCTTTCATTTTTCTATAGACAAATTCAGCATCAGAGCCGGCATGTCCTAAAATGCGGACTGTTCTCATATGCAAAAATACCGGTTTTCTTTTTTTACGGGCAAGATTTTCGGCTTGTTTTGCTTTTTTATAGGTATCTAATAAATGTAAACCATCACAATAAATATACTCGATGCCAGCTCGCTGTTGATAATTAGCTGTAATCCAACCCTTAGGTGTTGATGTTGAAATACCAATGCCATTGTCTTCACAAACAAAAACGATTGGCATAGGAATAGATTGATAAGCCGCCCAAGCAGTACTGTTTATTGCCCCTTGTGTGGTTGAGTGATTTGAAGAGGCATCACCGAAATTACAGACGATAATGCTGTCGTCAGGCAACTTTCCACTTAACGCGAGTCGTTTTGCTAAAGGCACACTGTAAGCTGCGCCCATTGCTTTGGGTAAATGTGATGCAATAGTACTGGTTTGCGGAGGGATATTTAATGCTTTGCTACCCAATACTTTATGACGACCGCCAGAAGTAGGATCATCTTTTGAAGCAGCGAAAGAAAGTAACATATCGTAAATTGGTGTTTGTCCAGGCACTTGTTTACTGCGCTGAATAACAAAAGCACCACTTCGATAATGTAAAAAAGCCATGTCAGTGGGGCGAAATGCTTTTGCATAGGCAGCATTGCCTTCATGTCCCGAGCTACCAATAGTATAAAAACTTTGACCTTGTTTTTGCATCTGTCGCGATTGTAAATCGAGATGACGACTAATGACCTGTGTTTCAAAAAGATCAATAACCTCACTGTCAGTTAAGCCCACTTCTTCAGGAGTTAACGTGCAATTGGATGTTGGTAAAGTACCGGCTCGAACAAAATTGATAAAATTATCTCTTACCAATTGATTACGGTTAGACATGTAAACTCCATAATAAAGTAGTACCTAATAAGCCCAATGCAGCTAACACTTTTATGATCTCAACATCCGTGTACTCACTATGATTAACTGCTAAAATATGTGGCATGAGTTGCATTTTCCAGTTACAAGTAGGTCTTGCTGAGTTTGAAGTAGACATGAAATTTCACCTTATTGGTTCAATAAAATATTGCTTGTTTTCTAATCTTAGTAAAATCTTAACTAAAGTTAAAATATCATTTTTCTTTATCAGCTATAGGTTTACCCTATAGTTGTGTTATTTTATTAAAAACAAAAAAAAGAAACTAAATATGGATTTAAAAAACCTACATTATTTTGTCTCTGTTTATGAACAGAAAAGCTTTAGTGCGGGCGCAAAAAAATGTTTTGTTGCTCAGCCATCAATATCTTCAGCTATTGCTCAACTAGAGCAAACTTTAAACGTCATATTATTTATTAGGCACGGTCGAGGCGTTAATGCCACCAGTGACGGAGAACGTTTGTTTCCTTTAGCAAAACAATTGTTAGGACAGGCTCAGGCCATTAAAATGACTTTTGCAGAGCAAAGTGCAAAAGAAAACTTTTACTTAGGGGTTACTAAAGGAGTAGGTGTAGCAAGAATGAGTGCATTACTCAAAGATTTTACTGCCTCACAAAAGAGTATGGAATTAACGTTAGTCCCACAAAACGAACAGTGTGATGCCAGAATTATTATTAAAGAAGAACTCGACGAGCAAGAAGAGTTTACTTCTTTATGGCAAGAAGATTATTTACTTGCATTGCCTTACAACCATGTATTATCGTTAAAAGAAAATATTTGTTTAGCTGATTTGGATGGCTTACCTTTTATTCAACGTACACCCTGTACGGCATGGAATAGTTTACAAGACCTCTTAGTTTTGGCTGGCTTTACTTTAGATATCAGAGCAAAAATACAAACAATTGATTATGCAATAGGCTTGGTAAATGCCGGTTTAGGGTGTGCATTATTACCGGCCCATTCTGAGGTGATGAATAACTCTGAGCTAGTTTTTCGTCCCATTAAAGGCGTAAGTTTAATGCGCGAAATTGTACTGGCTTATCATCAGTCTTCTGCGGTTATCAAACGATTAGAACAATTAGTTATTAAACATAGGCAGTAAACTAACTAAAACTATAGTCGAAAAGTAGGATATTGACTGAACGAGTCTTGGCCTGAAGGGGGACTTTGGTAAACGGTAGAAATTAAGGGACGTCTATTGAGAGTAGTGGCGCACAACGCCCCAAAAATTACTGAATATAATTGAGCACCTAAGCGTTCCTATACTACAATAAGGTGACTGAAAACTATTTTCTACAGTTATACTGGCCAGTAAACAAATAGAGATATCCTAAATGATTTATTATCTGTATATACTGCTCTATCTTTTTGCTTTTCATGTTAATGCTATCGACACGATTAGGATCAGAGGTCCTCAGTCAAAATTTGATGCGAGCCATAGCTATTATGAAGGTTTAATCAGACTTGCCTATGAAAAAAATGGAAAAGAAGTAAATATAGTTTATTCGCCGAATATGGTACAAGGACGGGCTTTAAAAGAGCTTCAAGCAGGCCGGCTAATAGATGTGGATTGGGCTGGAGCTGATGAAGAGCGTTCAAGTGAGCTTTCGGTTGTTGATGTTCCTTTGATAAAGGGACTTTTAGGCTTCAGAGTTTTTCTCACCCACAAAGACAATTTAGATAAATTGGCAAAAATTGCTACATTAGACGATTTAAAAGAAATTATCTTGTGTAATGGGCGAGATTGGCCTGATACCAAGATAATGCAGAATGCTGGATTGAATTTATTGTTAAACTCAGTATATGAAAGTATGTTTTTTCAGACTCACCATAAAAGATGCGATGCTTTTCCTAGAGGGATAAATGAAGCCTTAATCGAATTTAAAATAAGGCAAGGCAGTATGCCAAACTTAGACTTATATAATGATCTGATTTTATATTATCCTCTCCCAATGTACTTTTTTACTGCGCCTAAGAATACCGAACTTACAACTATGTTGAAAAAAGGTCTTGAGGCTGCGATTGATGATGGGAGTTTTGATGATTACATTGAAAGCCATCCTACAACCAAGCATTTATTTCCGCTGAAGAATTGGAGTAATGTACGCTACATTAAATTAAAGAACCCTTTTTTGTTGAACATAGATACCACAAACACCCGTTATTGGCTCACTCCTGAAACGGTTATGCGCATAAAATAAGCTTGTTCAATTATCTCTGCCCTAGTTAAATGAACGCATTTTCAGCCAAAAAACAGATAGTTTACTTAGATAGTTTAAATGATAAATCGGGTAGATATAAATGCAGATAAATAAAAATCAAGAAAGCTATTCAAAGGCACTTTTTCTAACCATTGCTATTTTCTTTTTTTTTTGGTTTTCTGCCGCAGCTAATATATTGCTTATTCCTTTAGTCAAAGAAGAGGGTTCTAAGGTAGTGTCATCTATTAACACACTCTTATCATACCAGCTTGAAAACAAAAAACTACTGACCAAGATAAAGAAGTTGCAAGATGAAAAATCGGTGTTAATTAAGTGGATTCGTTTTTTATACTGAATATTATGTTGTTTGAGTTCTCAGGCCCAGATGATAGTCACTCCGATTAAACTATTCGATTTTGTCGAAGAATATAAATATAAAAGCCACGTTAATTTAGTTAATTAACGAGGCTTTTTGTTATTTCAATAAAGTGAATTACCAGTTTTCAACATCTTTCATGTCTGGTAGCTGATGAGCGATACCTTTATGACAATCTATACAGGTTTTTTCACCTGATGCCAACGCACTTGAATGCATTTTAACGCTTCGATTACCTTGCTCAGAAAAGTCCATGTATTGGAAATCATGACAATTACGACATTCTAACGAATCGTTGTCTTTCATTCGTTGCCATTCTCGTTTCGCCATTGATAAGCGATGGTCAACAAACTTTTCACGCGTATTAATTAACCCCGTTAGTTTGCCCCAAACTTCTTTACTAGCGGCAATTTTTCTAACTATTTTATGGGTCCATTTTTTAGGTACATGGCAATCAGGGCAGGTAGCACGTACACCTGAACGGTTAGAGTAATGAATTGTTTCTTTATACTCTTCGTACACATTGGCTTCCATTTCGTGGCAGCCAATACAAAACTCTTCCGTATTAGTGACTTCAAGGGCGGTGTTAAACCCACCCCAAAAAATAATACCTCCAGCAAAGCCAATTGCTAAAATAAACCACAATGCAGCTTTACTTGGTGAACGCAGATATTGCCATAGGCTTTTTATTTTTGATTCTTTTGTCATTTCTATCCCCTTAATTACCTAACGATTCAACCGGCTTAAAGGTATTATCAATTAAATCAGGCGCATCGGCTTGAGTTACATGACACTGAGAACAAAAGTATCGTCGAGGTGATACATCCGATAAAGTTTTGCCATCACGTGTTTCATAATGGGTCAAACTTATTTTAGTCGCACCTGTTTCTGCCGCATATTTCCAACCATGACAAGTAAGGCACTTGTTGCTATTGGTATCAACCCGGTAACCACGGATCTGATGTGGAATCATTGGCGGTTGATGCACGTAGTTTCTTTTTATCGGGTTTTTATCCTTAATAACACGTTTTAATCGCTCTGCTGCACGTGTTTCATCAACTGTTGCAGCACCGCGAATAGTCTCTAAACCACCTGGATTTACTGTTTCAGCAGCTGCTGCGGTATATGCAGTAGCTAAACCAAACGTGAACATTAATATGGGTAATATTTTCATTGTTATACCTCCACCAAATTGGTGTAAAAATTTAAACAGGCACTATGCCTTAAGCTCTAAGCCGATACTTTAGTCACTTTAACAGCACATTTTTTGTAATCTGTTTCTTTAGATAAAGGATCAGTTGCATCAAGTGTTAGCTTATTAACCAATTGTTTAGCATCAAACCAAGGCATAAATACTAACCCTTTAGGTGGTCTGTTTCTGCCACGAGTCTCGACTCTAGATTTAACCTCACCACGACGAGATTCAATTAGTACTTGATCCCCTCGACGTAATCCTCTAGATTTTGCATCATCAGGATGAATAAATAATACCGCGTCTGGAAATGCTTTATGTAGCTCTGGTACACGTGCTGTCATTGAACCTGAATGCCAATGCTCGATAACACGGCCCGTACTTAACCATAAATTGTATTCTTCATCAGGCGATTCTGCAGCAGGCTCATAAGGTAAAGCAAAGATGACCGCTTTATTGTCTTTTTTGCCGTAAAATTGAACTTCACTGCCTTTTTCAACATAAGGGTCATGTCCTTCACGAAAACGCCATTTGGTTTCTTTACCGTCAACTACCGGCCAACGTAGGCCTCGAACTTCATGGTAGCGATCAAATGGTGCTAAATCGTGGCCATGGCCTCGGCCAAATTCAGCGTATTCTTCAAATAAGCCTTTTTGAATATAATAGCCAAAGTAATCACCTTCAAAGTTAGTATCACCTTTAGACTCACTCATTGGGAATTTATTCACTTTACCGTTTTCGAAAAGCACGTCATACATAGTTTTACCGCGAAACTCTGGATTTTTTGCCAATAGTTCTTCAGGCCATACTTCTTCAATGTTAAAGCGTTTAGAAAACTCAACCAATTGCCATAAATCTGAACGTGCTTCACCTGGCGCATTTACTTGTTGATGCCAAAACTGGGTACGACGCTCTGCATTTCCGTAAGCGCCTTCTTTCTCTACCCACATAGCGGTAGGTAAAATCAAGTCAGCAGCTTGTGCTGTGATGGTTGGATATGGGTCAGAAACAACAATAAAGTTTTCAGGATTGCGGTAACCGGGAATCGCTTCCTCGTTGATATTAGCAGCCGCTTGCATATTGTTATTACACATTACCCAGTACGCATTTAACTTACCATCTTTAAGCATACGGTTTTGCATCACCGCGTGATAACCAGGTTTTGGCGGAATAGTGCCTTCAGGTAGTTTCCAAATTTTTTCAGCTATTGCTCTATGTTTAGGGTTTTTAACCACTAAATCAGCAGGTAATCGATGTGAGAATGTCCCAACTTCACGCGCAGTACCACAAGCTGATGGTTGACCTGTTAATGAAAACGGGCTGTTTCCAGGTTCGGAAATTTTACCCGTTAACAAATGCACGTTGTACATGAGGTTATTGGCCCAAACACCACGAGTATGTTGGTTAAAACCCATGGTCCAAAATGACGTTACTTTAACTTTTGGATCGGCATAAAGCTTAGCTAATGTTATTAAGTTAGCTTCAGGAACACCTGACAATTTAGAAGTATGTTCAACTGTATAAGTACTGACAAATTTAGCAAAAGCCTCAAAGCTCATTGGCTTCGAGCCGCCGCTACCAGGATTTTTAGCTGCTTTTTCTAGCGGATGAGAAGGACGTAAACCATAACCAATATCCGTAACACCTTCACGAATATTGACATGCTTTTTCAAAAAGTCTTCATTAACGGCATCGTTTTCAATAATGTAATTAGCAATAAAGTTTAATATCGCTAAATCAGTTTGTGGCGTAAAAATCATGCCGTTATCTGCTAATTCAAAGCTACGATGTTTGTAAGTTGATAATACGTTTACTTTTACGTGAGGATTACTCAATCGACGATCTGTTAAACGCGACCATAGAATAGGGTGCATTTCGGCCATATTAGAGCCCCAAAGCACAAATGCATCAGCCGCTTCTAAATCGTCATAACATCCCATAGGCTCATCAATACCAAAAGTACGCATGAAACCACCCACTGCCGACGCCATACAATGTCTGGCATTAGGATCGAGGTTATTCGTTAAAAAGCCTGCTTTCATTAATTTTGAAGCGGCATAACCTTCCCAAACAGTCCATTGGCCTGAGCCAAACATTCCCACGGATGTCGGGCCTTTTTTCTTTAATGCTGATTTAAATTTATCAGCCATTACGTCAAAAGCTTTATCCCAACTTATCGGGGTAAATTCACCTTCTTTCGCATATTCACCATCTGTCATCCGTAATAACGGCTGAGTTAAGCGATCTTTACCGTACATAATTTTAGATAAAAAGTAACCTTTAATACAATTTAGGCCCTTGTTAACTTCGGCTTGCGGATCACCTTGCGTGGCAACCACTTTTCCATCTTGTGTTCCTACCAATACACTACAACCGGTACCACAAAAACGGCAAGGCGCTTTGTCCCATTTTATGGTGGTATCTGATGATTTAGTGATTAAATTTGAAGCTGAGGTTGGTATTGCAATACCTGCTGCTACAGCTGTTGCAGCAACTGCATTGGCTTTAATAAAGTCACGTCTTGTTAATGTCATACTTTTATCCCCTGATGTTGTGGTAGCCCATAATCATTATGATGAAAAATTAATGATGATGAGATAACACCCGGTAAATTGCTCATATCTGTTATGGTGTTAATAAGGCCTTTGCCTTTGTCACCTCTATTTAAATCGTTTTCTTCAATTGTTACTACCATTGAACCGTTCTCCCCAATTTCGTGTATCTCAGCGCCAGGAAAAGCAGCAAGTTCAACAGAAACTTGTTCTGTTTTATCCGGTTGGGCAACAAAAATCACACCGGCAATGTTGATTGGTTCTTCTTCTAATAGATTAATCAAACTATTAACCTCTTTTAAATTTATATATTACAACGTTTTATTTTATATTTACTTTAGGTTTACTCAGGGGGTATAGCTTTAATACCCAACATTTTTAAAACTGCAACCGCAATTAACGCGGTACCTGCAAAGCCTGCAATAAATATCACGGGCATAGACAAGTAGCCTAAAATGTTCCAAATCATTTGCTCAAGAGCACTCATTTTTTCTCCTTAAACTCTGGTAAAGTTTTATGAAAATTCTGATACTAATTTTGCTGTTAACTCAATAGCGGTTTGGGGGCAAATTGACACACAAGCGCCACAGCCATTACATTTATCCAGTTCTATTTGAGGTTGAGGCGTTTTCGATTGTATGTATTTGAAACTAATCGCCTCAGTCTCACAGCTGTCTTGGCAGCTCTGACAAACCACTTGATTCATTGCTAAGCAGTTACTTTTTATCTTTATATCCAATTGCCATGCGGTTTGGCTATCAGTTCTTTCATCAACAAATAATGGTTGTTCACAAACATCGATACACTTTTGACAAAAGCTACACTCACCATTAGAAAAATCTATTTGTGGAAAGCCTCCATCACCTTTGATGATAATATTTTCTTCGCAACTCGTTATGCAGTCACCACATTGAGTACAACCATCAGTAAAATGTTGTTCATTAATAACCCAAGGGAGTCTAATTGCTGAAGGGGTTGATGCTTTTTTGCCACGAAAAAAATTTCTACGTGTTAAATCAACCATATTTATTGTTGCCTTACTGCTGTATTTAACAAGTTAGCTTTATAGATAATTCTAGCCTCAAGATATTAGTGTGTACTTATTAATCGTTATGGTTAAATATTGATTACATTCGTTTTTTTATTATAACCTTAAGTTTTTTGTGGGTTAAATACAAGCAATTATATCCAGAAAACTTTAATTGAGTGTAGCAGATGTTTATTTTTTTCCAAATTTGTTCACAGATTAATCAAGTCTCTAGTTACTTGATTTGAGGAATTAAGAATGGTTGTTTTAATTATGATAAAATCGAGTTGAATGAGCTGCGCATTTTTGTATTAATGGTTATCCCTTAAAAAGAAATGCAACGCAGAGTATTATTTGCTCAGTCTTCCCCAAGGGCTGGTTTAGAAACGTTTTATGCTACGTTATTGATTTTGACAAGGGAACAACCATTCTCTTCAATCAATGCCTTGCCTAAAGACGTTTTTAATTTCAGCTGAATCCTGCATCTTCAAGTGGCATGGGTATAAGTAGTGATAGAATACTTACGAAATAAAATGATTTACTCATAAGTTGACTCTAGTATAACGAATGAAAAGAGCTAATATATTTGTGGGCACATTAGCTCTTTTGTTTAACGTATCGTTACGTTATTTTAAGTCAAAGCGATCTAACTGCATGACTTTAACCCATGCTTTAATAAAGTCATTTACAAATTTATTTTTCGCATCATCAGAGGCGTAAACTTCTGCAATGGCTCTTAGTTCAGAGCTAGATCCAAAAATAAGATCGACAGGTGTTGCTTGCCATTTTACTTTACCCGAAGCACGGTCATGACCAATATAAACACCTGTGGTAGATTCATCTTTTGTCCATACGGTAGACATGTCTAATAAGTTAATAAAGAAGTCGTTACTTAATACTCCAGGTTTGTTAGTAAATATACCAAAAGTAGAACCGTCATAGTTTGCGTTTAGTGTGCGCATGCCACCAACTAAAACCGTCATCTCTGGCACATTTAAACCGAGCATATTCGCTTTCTCGATAAGCATTTCTGCTGGAGACATATAACTGTCATTATTGTAGTAATTACGGAAACCATCAGCGTTAGGCTTTAAATAATTGAATGACTTAATACTAGTTTGTGATTGCGTTGCATCAGCACGACCCGGTATAAACGGCACTTCAATTTTTATGCCTGCTTTTTTAGCTGAACTTTCTATTGCTGCTGCACCACCTAATACAATTAAGTCGGCTAAAGACACTTGCCTTTTAGAAGACTTTTTGTTGTATTTAGTTTGAATGGATTCGAGCGTAACTAATACTTTATTTAACATTTTAGGGGTGTTTACTGCCCAGCTTTTTTGAGGCTCAAGGTTAATACGTGCCCCGTTTGCTCCACCACGCATATCCGTTACACGATGGCTAGAGGCTGCCGCCCATGCTGTTCTTACTAACTCTGCATTGGTTAGACCAGTGTTAAGGATTTGTTTTTTTAGTTTTTTGGTATCTTTGTTTGTGATCTGTTTATGATCAAAAGATGAAATAGGGTCCTGCCATGAAAGTACTTCACTAGGTACTGCAGTACCAACATATCTTGCTCTAGGTCCCATATCGCGATGTGTTAGTTTAAACCAAGCTCTAGCAAACGATTTTTCAAATTCTGCTGGGTTTGCTCTAAATCGTTCGACAATTTTACGGAATTTAGGGTCTTCTTTTAAAGCAATATCTGTAGTAAACATCATAGGCGCATGGCGTTTATTTGGAATATGCGCATCAGGCACTAAATTAGCTGCTGCTTTACTATCAGGTATCCATTGAATGGCACCTGTTGGACTCTTAGTTTTGACCCAATTAAAGTTCATTAAATTGTCTAAGTAATTGGTTGACCATTGAGTTGGAGTAATAGTCCAAGCGCCTTCTAAACCACTACCTGTAGCATCTGCACCAACACCGCTACCACATTTGTTTTTCCAGCCTAAACCTTGCTCTTCAATAGCTGCTATGGCTGGTTCAGCACCAATACATTTATCTGGTTTCTTCGCGCCATGTGCTTTACCAAATGTATGGCCACCAGCGCTTAATGCTACTATTTCTTCATCATTCATGGCCATACGGCCAAATGACATTCTAATATCTTTCGCGGCTAAGAGTGGATCAGGTTTACCGTGTGGACCAACAGGGTTAACATAAATTAATCCCATTTCTACTGCTGCAAGAGGCCCTTTTAATTTACCTTTTTTATCTCTTCGCTTGTCAGTAAGCATGGCTGTTTCTGAACCCCAGTAGACTAAGTCAGGTTCCCAATCATCCGTTCTACCACCAGCAAAACCAAAAGTTTTAAAGCCCATTGATTCAAGTGCAACATTACCTGAAAGTACCATTAAATCAGCCCATGATATTTGACGGCCATACTTTTGTTTTACTGGCCATAATAATCGTCTTGCTTTGTCCAAATTAACATTATCGGGCCAGCTGTTTAGTGGATCAAAACGTTGTTGACCACCTGATGCACCCCCACGTCCATCATGTACTCGGTAAACACCTGCGCTATGCCATGCCATGCGGATCATTAAAGGACCATAATGTCCCCAATCTGCAGGCCACCATGTTTTTGAATCAGTTAGTGTGGTTTGAATGTCTTTTTTAAGTTGCGTTATATCTACGTTTGAGAATTCTTTGGCATAATTAAATTCTTCACCGTAAGGGTTTGATTCTGCGCCATGCTGGCGAAGTGGACTAAGGTTTAATTGATCAGGCCACCAGAATTGATTGGTTTTCGCTTCTCTGGCAGCGAATGCTTTTGAAGGCAGTATCATTGTAGATAGAGCCACTGATATTGCTGCTGCAATGGTGATATTTTTTTTCAACATTATGAATTCCTTGAATTGTATATACCCAAGTTACTTCAAAATGCTGAAACTCGCATTTTGAAGTGGCTTGGGTATAAATTACTTTTTAATAACTTCACATAAAGCATAAAAGTGCAGAGACGTTTTTTAAAATTGATTAATTCGAAGATAAGGTTCTATTTTTTTATAGTGCTTAATTTTATATTACTGATTAAAATAATGTTTACGTTCAATATAACTTATCAATAGAAATATGATCTCAATAAAGCAATTACATTATGCGCTAGCGATTGAAAAGACTTTACACTTTAAAAAGGCGGCAGAGGCGTGCAATGTATCTCAATCGGCATTAAGTACAGCAATAAATGAACTTGAGAAACAGCTAGGTGTCACTATATTTGAGCGTAATAACAAACAAGTATTAGTGACTAATGATGGTCAATTGATACTTAATAAGGCCAAAAATGTAAAGCTGGAGTTAGATGAGCTTTTACAAATAGCACAAACCAATAAACAGCCCTTTTTTAGCCCTATGAGCATTGGCGTGATCCCGACAATTGGACCTTATCTATTACCTAAAGTATTACCTGAAGTAAGAAAGCAGTATCCGAGTTTCAAATTGAAAATTATTGAAGAACAATCACATATTTTAGTTGAAAAGCTACGAACAGGAGAACTTGATGCTGCAATACTTGCCTTACCTTACCCTGTGGAAGGGTTAATGAGTTTTGATTTTTGGCAAGAAGACTTTTATTGGGTATGCCATAAAGATGAATGCCCCTCTAAAGTGCAGGAGATTACCAGTGAAGAGCTAGAAATTGATAAGTTGATGTTGTTAAAAGACGGCCATTGTTTAAAAGAACATGCCTTAGCAGCATGTAGCCGACAAAATAAAAAACAGGATTCTGATTTTGATTCGGCGAGTTTGCATACCTTGGTTCAAATGGTTGCCGGTAAGCTTGGTACAACGCTCGTGCCGCAAATGGCTTTAGATCAATTAACCTATAACGACTCAGAACTCAGAGCTATTCATTTGAATGAACCTGGCCCACATCGAACGATTGCTTTAGTGATTAGACCCAATTATGTAAGAACTAATGAGTTGACATTACTTAAGGATATCTTCACCAAACAATTAACTAAAAAATGTGGATAGTGCTAAATAACCTGAACTCGGCTTAACAAATGTTTCTCTAGCAGCTATTTTTACTTACTTCTGCGTTAAATTCACTTGCAATAGGCAAGCTATTGACGCGTAAATTTTCCTTGAATTAAGTAAAACTATCAAGCTAGAGATAGTATAAATTAATTTGTAGTTTAATTTTAATATGTTAACTATGCCTTAAACCGAGTTCAGATTAAATATTGATTCTTTCAAAATGATTTAGTTTTATCGAATCATATGTTTGATTATTTTAAATTTACTGAATAATGGTGGTCAGTCATAATAGTTTTATCTTAAATCAGCCGGTGATAAAAATGAAAAATATTATTAATAACCTAAAATCAATTTTCAATTTAAACCCTACTAATAAAGAAGTCGTTAATTGTAATTACTCCAACAATTATTATGGCGATCAATATTGTCAGACAAGCACTAAGTAGAGTGGAAATTAGAGCAACCTGTTAGAGGTTTAAGTTTAATCGATGCACATAATACATTGGTTATACAAGTGTTTTTTGATCTAGCAGGTGCTTGGCTTTGATTCTTTTGAATGTAAAGTTCAACTTACGATTACATAGCTTATGTAAACGCCATACCTCATGTAGTAGATCACAAAGCATAATAGAGGATAGGGTTGATGATCCGTGCTAGAGTCAATATAAATAATACCGTTTATATTACAAATTATCCAAATTTTCCTCACCCAACACCTTTCTATGGTTAAACATCCTCTCTAACATTCACCAAAATCAAATCGTTGATACTGCATAAATTAATAAATTTCCAATTTATTGTGATTTTTCAAAGACCTTAAAATGATTGAACCTTACTCTTTTGATAATTTCACTAAGAAATTTCCTTTGATACATATGATGCGTTTTCTCGAACAGGTTTGCTTATAAAGTTGCTACAAGTGTCGCAAATTATTTTTGATGTATTTTAGTGTGTTGTTTTATAGGAGTAATATTGTTTGGCTTGAATATTGCCTTAATGAAGGTAGTTGGAATGTTTGCTTTGCACAAGTACTACATTGTAACTGGGTTTTATTAATTTAGTTTCATAATTAAGAGGGTAGAGCGATGAAAGCGACCAATAATGAAAGGCAAATAAGCTCGGTATTACCCTTTAGGGAGTTAGTGTCTTTTGAGGAGCCTAATGTTGATATTAAATCGGATTATGATTTTACTAAGAATTTGAGTCAACTCCATTGTGCTGATGAGAAAAAAAGTCGAGGCCATACTGCTAAAGCTGTGTCATCCATTCATACAATCTTAGCGCACCAAAATGAAATCAAAAAACTACAGAGCAAGATCAAAAAATTGGAAAGTGAAAAATCGCTTTTAGTTAAGTGGATTCATTTTTTGTACTAAACATTACATTATTTAAATTCTCAGGCTTATACCCGTTATCATTCGAAGTGCGTGATTTCAGTGTGAATTAAAAGCCATTTAGGCCAGGCATTAAATTTATAGAATGGTTATTCCATTCTTTAATTTAATAACGCAGCATAAATGACTTTTAAACCCATCGAAGAAGAGCTTGAGCAATATCACTTCATCGTTGCTGTGATTTATAAGGGAGTAACCATTATTACATCACAGCGCCTT
>MAAC01015537.1_pt1 | contig 16907 bp, 10 predicted proteins | sample 1115981 | NCBI WGS metagenome assembly MAAC01 (sample SAMN04961126, study PRJNA320927) | seawater metagenome | isolation source: sample BD02T64 sea water enriched with oil for 64 days | place: USA:Gulf of Mexico | collected 2013-07-27 | reverse complement strand
ACTTCAACTTTAAGTGTTGGATCTGGCGGAGTATCTGTTAAATTACCATCATGATCTACATAAGCAAACTCAATTCCTTTTGTTCCATTCTCTTTAACGTCTAACTTACGAGCTTCCATCTTCTTCTTCTTCAACTCACGTTTTTTTAAACGTTTCTTCTCCTTTTCACTTTTGTTATATGTTTGCTGTGATTTTGCCATAGGTAATTAAAATATATTTTAGCGGTTACTATGCTGCAAAGATACAATTTACTTTAGATTAATAAAGATTATGTAGAATTTTATATATTTCCTGAAAAATAATTGATTTATCTAGATATTAAGGGTGCTTTACTTATTCAGTATAAGTTTTAATGTTGCAAGACAATTATTATTTAACATCAACTTAGCAATGTAAATTCCAGAAGGATTATTTTTTGCTTCCCAAATAACAGCATTTTGTCCAGCAGCAATCTTATCTGAAAAAACTTTTTGCCCCAAGAGGTTAAAAATTTCTATTTTTCCATTCTCTGTAGTTGTATTGAAAGAAAATGTTGTGTTCGCAATAAACGGGTTTGGATAATTAGTAAAATGTACCGGTTGTACAACTTCATCTGAAGTTCTTAAAGTTTGATTTAACTTAAACTTCAAAGCAACTGGTCTATGATCAGAAATATTACTGTCATAAGTATTCCAACCTCCAGTAATATAATCTTCTATTTTAATAACTTCAACTACGGTATCATCATTTGTAAATTCATCAAATAATTCGTTAGTAATTAAAATATGATCTAAATGTGATGGCCATGATGGAAATGACCAACCTGTTGAATTTCCTGTGGCAATTTCATAATCTACAAATTTGTAATTTTCAGCATCATCAAAATATGTTTTAAACACATTATCTGAATCACTGTCTGTTAAAACATCATTTAAATCTCCTACTAATAGTACATTTAAATCAGCAAAATTAGCATCAATATATTGTTTCAAAAGAATACTAGCATTATTTCTTCTTGCCTCTTCATCATTTTGATTTGCTGCATCAAGGTTTCCATCGCCACAGCATTTAAAATGATTATTAATGATAAGCATTCTTTCTCCTTTGAAAGTTAAATCTAGTACCATCGGAGATCTAGGAAATGCTTTCCAATATTCTGATGTCGTATAAATTTCATAGATACTATTTATTTGAACAACATCTTTTTTATAAATATATGCCAACCCTGCAAAGTATGTAGATTCTAAATACCCTTCATACATGCTTAAACCACTTACTAATTCATTAAAATCGTTGATGTCACTAACTTCTTGTATGGCATAAACATCTGCATCAATCGCTTTTAATATTCTTTCAACATATTCAATTGTAGTTTGATTATTCTTTGGAAAATGTTCAATATTCCAAGTAACAATTTCAAAGGTGTCATCTGTTCCAAACGAAATATCTTCTATGGTTTGTGAAGAAGCTGAAAATCCAACGAACAATATAAAAATTGAACGCAGGATTTGTTTTAATTTCTGGTCTGTATTTGTTTTCATTTTATTAGCAATTTTTAATACAAAAGTACAAAAAATGACATAAACACGCGTTGTACAAGCTGATATACAATAATTTATATATAAAAACTCTTTAAAAGAATTTAGAAATAGAAAACTTTAAGAAGCTATCTTCTTTAAAATTTGAAAGCAGTACATCTTGTGTATCAATGTTACTAAAAACACGAGCTTCTATTTCTGCTTTCCAACTATTCCCTATTCTTCGAGATGCTTCAATGCTAAAAATTCTACTACTTTTTTCTAAATCTGCAATTCCACCGATTAAGATGGACGTATCTTTTACATCATTAAAAGCGATTCTACTTCCAAAAAAGACATCATTCTGTAGGCTACTTAACGCCAGCTCATCTCTATCATCATATAAGTATTCTCCAATAACACCAATGTCTAAGCCGTTACCATCAATATTGCTAAACGTATATTCTAAACCAACAACTACAGCTGCAAAATCTTGCATATTTGAGGTTCTATAAATAGATTCTAGTTTCCATAAAAAGGCATTGTGTGTAACTTGTAAATCTAACCCTGTTTGGTTTATTACTGGATAAAAAGCATTCAAATTTCCTAATGGGTCAAAAGAAATTAATGGTTCTCTTCCATTCCCATAAAAATGAGAAACTCCAATATCAAAAGCTCCAATATAATGGCTCCATCTAACCGCCAAATCTTGACGCCACTCTTCTGCCCCACTTTCATAGGTAATAGCATCTTTATCAATAATGGTAGGAAAACGTAAACGTCCTTTTTCACCATTAAATGTTCTTTTTCTATGATATGGCAAATAGAATAAATCGAAACTACCGTACTTATTTGTACTCCAAGTAAATTGAACCATTGGTTGCCCCAATTTCTCTTCTCCATCAAATGATTCTGTAACATCAGTTTGGTTGATAATATCTACCAAATGATTGCTCTCTGTTACGCCCCAGTATACTTTTTTAAGACCAATATTTAGTTCCCAATTACCTTTTGCTTTTTGATAATACAATTCACGTACATCTGCATGGGTTCTGTTTTTATCTTTATCAAAGCGAACAAAACCAGTAAAATTAACGCTTTCTCTTCCTTTATTCCATTCAATTGTATATTTGGGAGTGAATGCAATGGAAGGAAACTGGCTTGCTTGTCCTAAAAACTGTGCTGAATTATAAAAATATCGATATTCTCCTTTTATTTCCAATTCAAATTCTTGCGTATGTTTTTCATTCTCCTTTGTCTGGGCATTTAAATGGATAACTGATCCATACATACTTAGAAAAAAAACTAATATTATTTTTTTAAATTTCATCTTCATCTATCTTGAAATTATAATAAGGCAGTCAGGAGGTCATTTTATACTCAACCAAAAACAATAAATAACTACTGACTTGCCTTATTTTTATTTTATTTACCTGCTCTCTTTAAAGCTACTTGACTAAAGTCATCTTCAGTAAGGTTTATCTCAAAATTATAATCACTAAATTCTAATTTTGTTTCTTTATTAGTTTGGTGATTTACCATGTTAAAAGTACCAGCTCTCCAGAATTTTCCTTTATACACATTATAGTTCGAGTAGATTAAGGTTTTTAAAAGCGAGTTTTTTCTGTCGTAAAATTCTACTTTTTCTATTCTGAATCCTCTGTCTTTATTATAGGTAACCAACCTTCTTGTATATCCAGACTTAGGATCTACAGGATCTTGTTCAACAAGTAACATGCTGCCTTTTTCCTCAACAAATTTATAGGCGTATTTTTCTACTTCTTGTGATGATAAATCTTCATAGGCAAATTCACTTCCAACAAACGGCCCAGATTTATTGTTCGATGAAATTCTTTTCACCCTTTTAATTGATGGTAAAAACAACCATTGGTCATCAGATCCTTTTTTATGTGTAAACGTTAGTGTTGCTGTTCCTTTTACATCTCTTGGACTGTTAAAAACGATTAATGATTTATCTCCGTCTTCTGTAAGTTCAAAGGTTTTAGTTGTTAATAAGCGCTCACTTGTCTGACCATTTTTATTTTTCAAGGTCATTTTAATATTAACAGAAGAGCTATTAAAACCTACATCTGCTTTCTCTGCAGCTTTTGCAATTTCTAATCCTTTCGATTCTGGAGTTTGAGCAGCTATGACTCCTAATGTCATAATTGCAATGAGTGATAAAACTATTTTTTTCATGATTTGTATTGTTTGTATATTTTTAATTTTCTTCTTTTAATGAATCGTCTTTTTTACTTGTTAATATTAACAAGGATGGTAATAATATAAAGTCAATGATTAATGCTGATAAAATGATTACTACGGTAATTCTTGCCATATAGCTATTCAATGCAAATGATGATGTAGATAACACTGTAAACCCTGCAAGCAGTACCAGTGTTGTTGTTACCAATGCTTTACCTACAGTTTCAAAAGCGTATACAACGGCTTCTTTTGCCGTATAACCTAATTCTCTTCTTGCTCGTAAGAATTTACTCATAAAGTGCACGGTATCGTCAACAATAATTCCTAAAGTCATTCCAAAAACAACCACCATTCCTGTGTTAATTTGTGCTTTATAAAGTGCCCATATTCCAAATCCAATAATCACTGGAGTTACATTGGGAATTAGACTTAATAATCCCAATTTGAAACTTCTTAAAGCCAACATTAAAATCAATGAAATTAAAATCAACGCTATAATATTTCCTTTTAACATGCTATCTGCTTGTCTAAATCCAAGTTTAGAAAACATCAGCATTGGACTTACACCTAGCGCATGCATTTCTTTTGGTGTATTGTCTTTTAACCACTGCTCTCCTCTTTCAGAAAAAGCAATCATTTGTGGACTGTCAATGTTTTTTAATGTTACCGTTACTCTAGATTCTGATTTATCTACATTTATTTGGTTGTTTAAGTCCAATCCAAATGGTAAAGACAATTCATATAATAATAAATATTGAGCTGCCTCTTCTCTACTATCTGGAACACGATAAAATTCGGTATTATCCCCATGCATTGATCTGTTTACCCGTCTAGCAACTTCACTAAATGCATTTACATGAATTACTTCTGGTTGTTCATTCAACCAATCTTCAAAATCATTCAGCTTTCTTAAATACGTAGGATTGTTGATTCCGCCACTTTCTCCACTTCCTATAGAAAATTCTATATTATAGATTCCAGTAAGGTTGTCACTGATATAATCTGTGTCTGTTCTAAATTTTACACTGGTATCAAAATAGTTTATAAACTCGTCATTAAATTTATTCTTTGTTGCCAAATACCCTAAGGCTCCGATAACTATTACAGAAATCACTGTCAATCGTACAGGTTGTTTTACAACAAAGTTTCCTAACTTTTGGTACCTATTACTCTTTGATGTTCGCAGTTTTTCTTTTGGTGTTACTCTAACTGGGAAAATAGCCATTATTGCTGGTAATGTTGTTGTAGAAAACAAAAATGCCATGGTCATTCCAAATGCAGTAATATTTCCTAAATCCCAAAAAGGAGGTACATCACCAAAGTTCATAGTTAAAAAACCAATTACAGTAGTTAAACTGGTAATAAATACGGGCATAAAATTCAATCGAATAGATTCTACCAACGCATCTACTTTACTCAATCCATTAACACGCATTTTCTGTAACATTGTAATCAAAATATGAATACTATCCGCTACTGCAAGTGTTAGAATCATAGTTGGAAATACTGCTGACGGAGGCGTTAATTTGATTCCCATAATCCCCACAAAACCAACGGCACTCATAATAGAGAATAAAACTACCACTAATGTTGCTAAGGTGCTCCAAATATTTCTGGTCAGTATTAACGTGGTTAGAATAACAATGATTAACATTATCATGGTTAGTCCCAAGTCATTCATAGATGATTCAAAAAAGGCTGTATTTAAAGGCACTAAACCAGAGGTATGAATTTCAAAATTTGGATGTTTCACCTTAAATTCTTCAATCATATTCCGAACGAAAGCAGTTACTTCTGGGATCTCCTTAGCACTATCAACTCCAGGAAGTTTTACCGTAATATTTATAGCGGTTACACTTCCTTTGGTATTTAGAATTCTATTAACCAACAGTGGTTCTGCTAATGCTCTTTTTTTTATTTCGGCAATCTCTTCTGATGTTTTCAAAGAAGATTCATACGATAAATCATCTACGTATAAATCATCTCCTTCTGCTCTTGTGTGTTGAAAATTTGTTAAGGCATCTACCCTAGAAGAATATGGGGTATTCCATGAAGATGCAGTTAACTCTTCAATGGCTGTTAAATTTTCTTTTGTAAATACATTTTCGTTTTTTGGTGATAATACTAAAATTACATTATCGTCTTTGGTATACTTTTCTTGTAGCGCATCAAAGGCTTCCAATTCTGGATTAGATTTACTAAAGAATACATGGTAGTCTCCATCAAACTCCATTTTTCCTTGAGATGCCAATCCCATTACCAATATTAGCGAGCCAATTAAAACTCCCCATTTATGTTTTATAACAAATCGCCCCCATTGTTTGGCAAATTTGTTCGAAGCATTGTTTATTTTTTTTAGTGCGTTCATTTGTTTTAATAATTGACCAGTCGTTTACACTGGGTTTTGTTTATATAATTAATATTTGATCTACTCGTATTTAAACTACAGACGACCAGTCGTCTAGTATTTGTGTAAATTTTTTTAGACTAATAAAATAGTTGTAACCATTTTCGTGAAATTGAGAATAGGATATGCATCATTCATCTCTTTCATAGTTGTCATAGCTCCTTTTCCTGCATCTTCAATAAATTCAGCAAGATCCCTTGCTTCCATTGTACTCTTAATCTCTCCTAAATCTTGCGCTTCTTGAATAACACTAGCTATGTGATTTTTAATTAACGCACCTTTTGACGCAATTATTGTTCTAATAGCTTCACTATGTTCTGCAACTTCATTAGCAAGATTACACCCCAAACACCCCATTTTACATTTTAACTCTTCTTGCAATGTATTTGCTCTAAACTCATAAAATGCAAACAACCTTTTTTTAGGTGAAATTTCTTTATTCTGCAAAACTTCAAAAGCAGGAACAAATTGTTTATTAAAATATTTCTCAATTGCTTGAACAGCAAAATCTTCTTTACTATCAAAGTAAAAATAGAAGGATCCTTTCGGAATTTCTGCCAACTTTACAATATCGTTTACACTTGTTGCATTATAACCTTTAGCCCACAACAACTCTATTCCTTTGTCTAAAAGGAAATCAGCTTTGATATCGTGTTTTAAAGTTTTTGACATAATTTCTGTACTACTCGGCAAATATATGACCACTCGTCTAGTTTACCAAAATATATTTTGTTAATTTTTTTAAAAAGTTATATTTCACATCACAAAAACACCTTAACTACCTACAGAACAACTATTTAATTTCTGATTAAAAGAACTAATATTCACTTAAAATTATTAGTAGCTACCTCCTTTTAATACTTTTTATTATTTCAATCTATTTAATTGATTCGTTAATTCTATATATCTTTTGGCTGCTTCCTGTCCTGGTTTTTGGTCAGCACCACTTATCATATTTAGTAAATATGAAATTTGAGAAACTAACATTTGCTGTGGATAAGCTCCTGTATCATTTTTTAATTTTCGCAACTTATTTTGGGATTTATTGGATGTTTCTTTTTCTAATTTCACTTGTAGTTTCCTAGCATCAGAAAGCAAATTTTGAACTTTTTGCTGCATTACAATTTGATTTTCAATATCCAATTTCGTAATACCACCATCTTCAACTCTAGGGTCCATTATAATCTCAAACGATTGCTCAAATACTGTATTGTTTACAGTTAATTTGGCAATATATTTTCCTGGAGCAACCATGGGGCCATTTTTAAAGCTTCTACTCTTATTTGATGACCAAGCACCTTTTTGTCGTAAATTCCAATTGAAACGATTGATCCCTTCTTTCAATGAAAGTTTTTTGTCTACATATCTAAAAACCTGACTTAGGTCCATGTTTTCAACTTCTTTTACAGAAGAAGTACCACTTAAAATAGTCACTACCGATTTATTTGAAGCATCTACTATTTCTAATTGTACTTCTGACGTTCCTTTAGGTAAGTAGTAATCAATAATTACACTAGTTCTTGGGTATTGTGCTATGCCTCCTCTACTTCTAATCTTTGGATATCGATATCGTATCGTTGTGTCTGGTTTAAATACGTGAGCAGTATTAGTTAACTGGTTGATTTCTTTTTGTCTTAACGATGTGATATTATCCAAAATCCAAAAAGCTCTCCCCATTGTACTTAGTATTAAATCTCCTCTAAATATCTTAATATCAGTAATTGGAGTAACTGGTAAGTTTTGTTGGAATGATTTCCATGTTTTCCCTTCATTAAAAGAAACAAACATCCCAAATTCAGTTCCTGCATATAACAATCCTTCTCTTACAGGATCTTCACGTAAAACTTTACTGGTAAAATCAGAAGGAATCCCAGTAGTAATCAATTGCCAAGTTCTACCATAATTATTGGTTTTATAGAAATATGGTTTTGCATCTCCTAATAAATGCCTGTCTACAGCAATAAAAGCTTTTCCCGGATGGTATTTTGAAGCTGAAATTGATTCAACTCTTCCTCCTTTAGGTAATTTTTTTGGAGTTACATTTTTCCAAGTTTTTCCGCCATCTTTTGTAACAGAAATAACTCCATCGTTTGAGCCTGTCCAAATAACACCTTCTTTTACAGGAGATTCTCGTATTGAATATAAAGTACTATAATATTCTTCTCCAGTGATATCTCTCGTGATTGGACTTCCAGAAAGAACCTGTTTGTCTTTTTCAAAAGCAGTTAAATCTGGTGAAATAGTTTCCCACACAACTCCATCAGTAACTGTTTTATGTAAATATTGTGAACCATGATACACAACATTAGGGTTGTGTGGTGAAACATGTATGGGTGCGACACGTTGAAAGCGATATTTTAAATCCTTTGGGTTGTGTCCATAAATATTAGAAGCACCAACATAATAGCTCTTTTCAACTCCAGTTAATTTATTAAATACACCAAAACGCCCTTTACAGTTTGCATATACGGTATTGTGATTTCCAGGTTTAGGAACTGCTGGCCCAGTTTCACAACCACCTGTGTTTATGATCCAACCATTTCCAGGCATCTGAATTGCATAGGGCGGAAAACTAGGTACAGCAATTGTAGTAGAATTATCTTGTTGTCCAGCATATAACCAATATGGATATTGATCGTCTACTTCTACCTGATACAATTCTGCTGTAGGTTGGTTGAATTGTGTTGACCATGTTTTACCTCCATTATGAGACACGTTTGCACCACCATCATTGGCTTGAATTAATAGGTTTGGATTCTTTGGATTGATCCAAATATCATGATTATCTCCGTGAGGAACAGACATTCTTTTCCAAGTTTTCCCTCCATCAATTGATTTTAATAATGGGTTTGCATTGGAATATATAATATCTGGGTTTGTAGGATCTAATTCTAGATTTGTATAATAGAACGGTCTATTAACCAGTCCTTTATTGCTAGAAACTTGTGTAAATGATTTCCCTTGATTCACAGATTTATACAATCCACCTTGTTTTCCTGGAGCTTCAATTACAGCAATTAAAATACTAGAATCTACAGGAGAAACTGCCAAATCTATTTTACCAATCAAGCCTTTTGGTAACCCGTTTTCTAGTTTTATCCAATTTTTTCCACCATTAATCGATTTATAAATTCCGCCTTCATCGCTTTTTCCGCCAGAAATAATTGTCCAAGGTTTACGTTCAGCTTTCCAAGCTGCAGCATACACAATGTTTGGGTTGCTTGGTAATAATTCTAAATCGGCAAAACCAACTTTGTTTGAAATATGCAACACTTTATTCCAGTTTTTTCCTCCATCAACAGTTTTGTAAATTCCACGTTCTTCATTTGCTTTAAATGCATTCCCAATCGCTGCTACCCACACAATATTATGATCTGTTGGGTCAATTTCTACAGCACCAATTTGCCCTACATTTCTCAATCCTATATGCTCCCAGGTTTTACCTGCATTGATCGATTTATACATTCCTTTTCCTGTAATAACATTACTTCTTAATCCGTCAGAACCAGTTCCTACATATATAATGTTTGGATCATTTACAGCAACTTCAATTGCTCCAATAGATGGTGTTGCAAAATACCCATCAGAAACATTATTCCAAGTAGTTCCGTAATCTTCAGATTTCCAAACACCACCACCCGTAGCTCCTAAATAAAATGTACCTGGAATCATTGGAGTTCCAGTTACTGTAGTTACTCTTCCACCTCTTTCGGGGCCAACAGTTCTATACGTTAAATTGCTAAAGTCTTGAGCAAATAACGAGTTTGATAAACAGAAAAAGATGCATAAACAAATGTTAGTATAGAATGATTTCATGAATTTTATGTTTTGTTGATTGGGTAGCCAAATCTATAACATATTTTTCATTAATCCATCCCTCCCAAATTGATATCTATTCAAAATCACTTGATACTAAACAATATATGATACCCTCTTAATTCATGTAATTAATAACACACTACTTTAAAATTTTTAGAGTATGCTTAATCGGTTTATAGACAATTCTTACAAAATGCTTTTGTAAACTGTTAAAAACTGTTAAAAAACTCATTCTAACCAAAGCTTTTATATTAGAGTTTAGTGAAACACCAAATTAACATTTAACTTACTGGCCAAAATCAAAAACTAATTTAAATGAACTTAAAGTACACCAAAAAAGTAGCATGCTCTCTGTTACTTTTGTTTTTAGGAACAGTTTCTGTAACTGCTCAAGACAAACTAAAAAAGATGCCAGGATACAGTCAGTATAAAAAAATGGCTCCAAAATTATTTAGTTCTATAAAAAGGGCTCCAACCACTGTAAAGTGGGCTAAAGATGGTAAAACATTTACCTTTGTAGAAAGCGGACTGGTTAAAACTTTTGATGTTAAAAAGAAAAAAGTAGTAGCAACTAAAGAAGCGAAAAGATCTCAAAGAAGACGTCGTAGAAGAGGAAATAGACCAGCAAGAGGAAGACAATATGCTTCTCATATTTCTCCTAACAAGCAATTAAAGGCGTTTACAAAAAATAGAAACATGTACATTAGTAATGCAGATGGTTCTAACGCTCAAGCAATTACTACGAAAGGAAATGACGAGAATCAAGTTAAGTTTGGTATAGCTACTTGGGTTTATGGTGAAGAACTAGGTCAAAATACAGCAATGTGGTGGTCTCCAGATAGTAAGAAAGTTGCCTTTTACAAATTTGAAGAAAAAGGGGCTAAAAAATACTATGTGATTTATAATCAAACAAGAATTCAAGATTCTTTAGAAGTTGAAGCCTATCCTAAAGTTGGCGCTAAAAATTTACCTGTAAATTTATTAGTATATGATTTAGAAACTAAAAAAACAGTGACCTTAGATACCAGAAATGGTAAAGCATATAATGATGGAGCTATGGCAACGTATTTATATGATATCAAATGGTCTCCAGATGGTAAAGAATTATTATACCATAGCACCAACCGTAAACAAGATGTAATGGAATACAGAGCAGGAAATCCTGTAACTGGAAAAACCAGAGTTGTGGTTCGTGAAGAATGGTTGGCTAGTTTTACTGAAAACTCGCCTGAAATACATGAATTGAAAGATGGGAAACATTTTATTTGGGCCTCTGTAAGAAATGGTTTTAAAAACTATTACTTATATAATTATGATGGAACTTTAATCAATGCAATTACAAAGCATCAATTTGAAGTAGGAAGGATTGTAAAAGTAGATGAAAAGAACAAGCAATTATATTATTTGGCACGTAGTGGTGACAACCACATGAAAATGCAATTACACCGTGTAAAATTTAATGGAACTAAAGACGCACGTTTAACAGATCCTAAATTTAACCACACTGTTAGTATTGCACCTGGAAACAAACATTTTATTGATGTTTCTCAAACACATAACATTGCTCCTTTTACGAATTTAATGAATGCTAAAGGGAAGAAAGTTTCTGAGATTGCTAAAAGTGACATGACAGAATTCAATAAATTAGGTTATAAAACTGTTGAGGTTTTCACATTTACTTCTGCTGATGGAGAAACTGAATTGCACGGAATGATTCACTTTCCTTCGAACTTTGACCCAACAAAAAAATACCCAGTTATCTTAAGTAACTATGGTGGACCTGCAACAAACGCATTTAGAGAATCTTTTGTATACCCCAGTTCTTTAACTGAATTTGGATTTTTAGTATTAAACATTGATGGTAGAAATGTACGTGGTCGAGGAAAACATTTATTAGATAAATTATACGGGAATTTAGGAATTGTAGAAATGGATGACTTTGCAGAAGGTGTAAAATCATTATATAACCGTCCATATTTTAATAAAAATAAAGTGGGGGTTTATGGAACTTCTTATGGAGGAACGACTTCTGCTATGAGTTTATTGAGATTCCCAGATGTATATCATGCAGCTGTGGCAAATTCTGCAGTAACAGACTGGAGAAACTATGACAACATTTATACAGAACGTTTTATGAACCTTATCGAAAACAACAAGAAAGGATATGACGCTTCTAACTTAATGAATTATGCGAAAGATTTAAAAGGTGAATTGATGATCTTTTATGGTACTAATGATAACAATGTACACCCTGCAAACTCTTTACAGTTAATTCAAGCCTTACAAAGAGCAGGAAAAAGCTTTGAAGTACAAATTGGACCAGATAAAGGACATACTGCTGTAAATAGAGAGCGTATGATGGAATTCTTTATTCAGCATTTGGTATTAAACCAAGGTGGTTATATCAACTTAAAAGCAATGGATACCAACTAATTCTTATTTATATACTACTAAAAGCTCCTAATAAATTAGGAGCTTTTTTTATGCTTTCTTTTTTGGTTACAAAGGTATTGTTGCAGTCTAAGAAAAATGCTCTATAAAAATAGTATATAGATTTCGGAGTGTGAATTCCTGTATTGCTATATAAACTGCTATATCAAAGAAAAAATTCAAATCAACATATTTTAGGAGTATTTGTATCATCAGATTTCTTTATTATTATTATTATTATTATTATTTCTTAGTTGTCAACGGTAATTTTTTACCCAATATATTTCCACGATAGAATTTCCCAGTTTTCCAAAATAAGATTTCTCCCATTGCTCCACTTTTCATATTTGCATCAACCACAATTACTTTTCCATTATAGCGTGTTTCGATTTGTCTGTGTGTGGTATGACCAACAATGATATTTGTTAATTGAAAATGTTTTAATAACTGATCAATCTGCAAATCTGTAGCACGTTCCCCTTGAAAGTAGCCTCTATAATAAATTGGGCCATGACCTCTGTGTAGATAGTTTCCTAGTTCATTTCGTTTAGTTACTAATTCACTTTCCACCAATTGCTGTTTAAACTCGGTATTGATCTGTTCAATTGTTAACCCCTTGGTAACAAAATCTGGATGTAAACCTCCATGTGTAAATAACATTCCATTTATTTTTACTAAAACTGGTCGTGTTCTTAACCAATCACCTAAAACAGTTCCTTTATTAAAAAGTGCATTGAATGGGGTATTTAATATGGCTGCTACTTCTTTATATTTTGGATGTATCGCTCTAAGGTTTCCATTAAGTACCATTACATCATGATTTCCAAGTAGTACATGTAACTTCCCTCCTTTTTTCTGAGCTTGTTTTTCTAGATCATATAAAAACCACAATACTTCAGTTACCGCTGGTCCTCTGTCAAAAATATCTCCAACAATAACAAAATGTCCATTTCCAAAATTCCATTTTCCTTTTTTATTAATTACACCATTATTTTTTAAGAGTTTTATAAATGTGTTATACTGACCATGAATATCACTAACTGCTCCAACTTTAAAAGCACCATTGTACTCCAATTGTGTTGATTCTACTGATTTCTTTGTCCAAAGTTTAGTTCTTGTTCCTTTATAATTAATAGTTTGAGAACTTTTAGAGCTTATTTTTTGAGTGTATTTCTTTCCATTATAAATCCAAACTGCAGTACGTCCAGTTTTTGATTCTAATACATAAGGACCATCACTAACACCTTCATATGGAAGCTTCAGTACTTCTAGTATGTCACGAATGTTTTCTTCTTTTGCCAAATCAATTGCCGTATAATTATCACGGATTATTTGGTTTGGATTGGCTCCTAAATCCAACAACAATTGTACAGCTTTTGCATTTCTTTCTTTGATAGCGAATACCAACGCAGATTCATTTCCATCACTTACATAATCAATAGCAACTTTATGCGCTACAAGCTTCTTGATAGTTGTATAATTTCTATAAGCCACAGCATACATTAATGGGCTGATTCCTTCAATTGCGAAATTTGGGTTTGCACCTTGTTCTAATAGGTAGGTACTGATTTTATTCGTTCTATCTTTTTTTATAGCATACAATAACAATGTATATCCTTTGCTATATATCTTGTCGATATCATTTCCTTTTTCTAAAAAGCTTTTTACTTGTTCAATATCACCAGATTTAATACTTGCATGGATATCGTTTGTTGTTTTAGATGTTGCAACTTGCTTTTTAAAAAAAGTTCGAGCCATATTGTGTGTCATTTGTCGACCACTTTTAGAACTCCATATTCCTGCAATTCGGTTGTTAGAAACTTTACCTGAATAACTTCCTTGAGCTTGAATAGAAAAGCTAAGCGTTGAATCCTTAATTAGTAAAGTACTCATTGGTAAGGTAGCAACACCTTTAGATGCGGGTCCCATAAAACCAATCAACTTTCCTTTATTGGATAGTTCAAAACGCCAAATGATAGCAGCTGACTTTTCTTGATTCACAACAATTTTACCTTCCCAATTTCCTAAGATGGCAGTATTTTTATTGTTTATTTCTTGTCCTTGTACACAATTACTACTAAGAACAAATAGCACTAAAAAGTTTAATATATATGTTCTTAGTGATTTAGAATATTTTTTTGATTTGTTTTTTGCTTTAAAATTGTTCATGTTTTCTTGGTTTATCTATTACAAACATAGTGTGGAAGTATTGTTGTCACTATCTTTTGGGACAAACGGAACATCGTTAGCTATATAAAGTCTTTTGCAGATTATGAAGTGATTTTATAACGTTTGGGAGGTATTTCACACCTGAACATCCTTGTAGTCAACAAAAAACCAGAGAAGTTAACTTCTCTGGTTTGATTTAATATTTAAAACGTACAACCTATTTAAAGGTGCTTCATTTAATTCGGAAATAAGGTTTTATCCAAACCGGGTACAATACGCAGCGCATTTTTATAATATACTTTCTTTAAGACATCATCTGGTAAATCCAAGCCATACATTGGCCAAAATGCATGGTATTTTTTATGGTACGGAAAGTACTCATCATTGCTTTCTAAGACTCTAAAATATGTAGGAAACTCTTTTGGCTTCCAACTATCTTTTCCGAAGAGTATTCTGTTTTGATATTTGATAAAAAACTGCTTCGCAAAACGTGGTTGTCTTCCTAGTTCTGCAATAATTGCACCAATCCCAACATTCATGTTTGGCACTTCATCTAGCAAACGTCCTAGTTTTCCCAAATCATTAGATAACCAAGCCATATGAGCACTGATGAATGTTGTGTTTCCATGCTTTTTAAACATGTTTTTTTGTTCATTCATAATTTGTTCCCAAGGAGCAGGATTGGTAGCACTTCTTTTTCTTCTTGGTCTTGTTTTTAGTTCTAACCAACGTTCATTATCGCCATCAAATTTGTCCCAAAATGGTTTTGGATCTGCTGAGTGAATCAACACGGGAACTCCTAATTCACCACATTTTTTCCAAATTGGATCCAATCTAACATCATCTACCGCTACTCTATTTCCTTTGTAGTCTTTGGTACTTAAACCTAATCCTTTATATACTTTTAAACCACGTGCTCCATTTTTAACATCTTGTTCTAATTGCTTAACCGTGGCTTCTATCCATCCAGGCTTACCTACATTGTTATGAAAACGAATGTTTGCAAAAACGACAAATCTATTTGGATAATGGTCTTTGATGTTTTGTACGGATTTTATTAAATCATCACCCGTTCTACCACTTAAGTTGACCATAATCCCCATATTCAAGGTATCCATTGCAGCAATCACTGAAGTTAAATCTTGCGTAGGCATTCTGTATTGATGTCCATGAACATCAATAAATGGGAATTTTGCCTTTTTAATTATTTTCCCCGGTACCACCAATGTTGACTTTGGATTGTATTCTTCAAAAGACATGGTTTGACCAGATACTCCTATTGAAATTCCAATTAAACAGATAATTGAAGCGATTTTTCTACTATTCATTTGTGAATATTTATTTTTTTAATTGATTTTCTATGGCATAAAGTTACACATATCAAGAATTGAATATTCAAGTTTTAGATAAGTTTAACTTTCTTTTATCATATTAAAAAGGCTTCTAAAATTTTAGAAGCCTTTTTAATATTTTAGTTTTTATTTTTTTAATCGTCTTTGCTGTTCAGCATATGGAATTCCCTTAGTTACCCAATCTTCTGCTTTTTCTCCTTTTAAGTAATGGCCAAACCACCTTAAAATACGTTGTTGGTAATCTCTCTTATTTTTATCATTTCTTAATCCATGTCCTTCTTTAGCGTACACTAACAATACAAAAGGCTTTGCAGCTCTTCTAGCAGCATTATAATAGGCAATTCCTTGAAACCAATTCACGTTTTGATCATTGTCACCTACTTCAAATAGTATTGGAGTATTTAATTTTTCTATTTGCATCACAGAAGAATTTCTTAAATAACGTTCTGGAGATATCCAAGGAGCAACTTCCATACGTTCTTGACTCACTTCAAAATGTCCATTCTCTGGTGTTCCACCAAAAGCAGGAGTAACTGCCAAGTTCATACTAATTAATTCTGTTAAACCAGCACCAGCAACACTTGCAGCGAAAATATCTGTTTGAGTAGGAACAAATCCTGCTTGATATCCACCCCAAGAATGTCCAATCAGCCCAACCTTTTTGGCATCAACATCTCCTTTTTCAACTACTGCTTTCACAGCACTTTCTAATGTTTTTGTTGAAGATATCCCTGGCTCTCCAGCAATAAACTCAATATCAGGATTCAATACAAAATACCCATTTTGTGTCCAAACAGTTGTGTTGTAATAACTGGTTTTTGATGGCGGTAAATAATGATGAAATCGCTGAGATAATTTCTCATAGATGTATGTAATCATTGGGTATTTCTTTCCTTCTTTGTAATCTGCAGGATAGTATAAAATCCCCTGTGCTTGTTTTCCCAACGCATTTGTATACGTAATAAGCTCTGCTTTTCCCCAAGCGTATTCTTTTTGAAAAGGATTGGTATCAGAAATTTTAGTTGGTGA
>MAAC01017617.1_pt1 | contig 16911 bp, 10 predicted proteins | sample 1115981 | NCBI WGS metagenome assembly MAAC01 (sample SAMN04961126, study PRJNA320927) | seawater metagenome | isolation source: sample BD02T64 sea water enriched with oil for 64 days | place: USA:Gulf of Mexico | collected 2013-07-27 | reverse complement strand
AATCGCTGCTTTTTATCTGTCCATCTACCTTTATAAAAAACGGTATAATCCTCAGGACATTCATCTCCTTCTTCAATGGTATCGTCATACGCGCTTAGATAAATGAAAAAAGTCTCACTTTCATAGTTGTTATGCAAGGCGCGCCATAGCGCGGTCAGACGTTGTTGACCATCTAATAAATGTTCTGTTACTCTAGCACCAGTTTGTGGTGCTGTAACCAAATATCTAGATATAAATTGCTCTTTATCAACATTAAGTAAAAGCGTGACACCTAATGGTAAATTTTGAACAACGGTATCTAATAAACTAGCAATACGTCTCCTATCCCAAGCCTGATGACGTTGAAATCTAGGTAGTTTCAATTCACCGTTTTCAATCTTTTGAAACCAAACAGAGATCGGCCTATCCTGAGCATTACTAGAAGGCATTTTTCTTAAATTCATACTATAAAAACTCTTTTAAAATAGATTTAAATTTCTTCTCTGCTTTTTGACTTTCTGCCCAAGCAGTTTTTAAATCTGTTAACGCTTCTTCTACACTGGGTAAATTGTCTTCTATAATTTTTTCAACGTACAAAGGAATATTGAGGTTAAAGTCATTTTCTTCAATGTCGCTCATTGAAGCTACCTTGACATAATTCTCAATATCTTTATTATTGTTGTACCATTGGAATAGTTGATCAATATGTTCTTGTTCAAGATAATTTTGAGCACGACCTACTCGTACTTGATCTGATCCATCAATAAATAATACTCTATCTTTTTTATCTGCTTCTTTTTGTTGCTTGAACACCATAACACAAGCAGCTAGTTGTGTACCGTAAAATATGTTAGGTCCTAATCCTATCACAGCTTCTAGCATATCTTGTTCTAGCAATGCTTTTCTAATTTTACCTTCAGCACCTTTTCTAAACAATGCACCATGAGGTAATACCACGGTCATACGTCCAGTGCTGTTCATTGACTTGATCATATGCTGTACCCAAGCCATATCCCCATTTCCCTTAGGTGGTACACCAGCGATATTTCTTCCATAAGGATCGTTTGCCCAATTTTCAGCACCCCATTCTTTTAATGAAAATGGTGGGTTTGCAATGACACAATCAAAGGTTTGCAAACCATCTGCAGCAAAAAAGGCTGGTTGGCGCAAGGTATCACCACGCGAGATTTGAAAATCTTCAATACCATGTAAAAACATGTTCATTCTAGCAATAGAACTAGACGTTAGATTTTTTTCCTGGCCGTATAATTTCAGAGTTCTGTAGTCTTCATTATTTTCTTTTAAGTGATCAACACATTCTAGTAGCATTCCGCCAGTACCACATGCAGGATCATAAATAGTTTGTCCTTCATGAGGATCTAATATCATCCCTAACAAATGAACAACAGAACGAGGCGTATAAAATTCTCCTGCTTTCTTATTAGTTAAATCGGCAAAATGCTTAATTAGATATTCATAAGCATTCCCTAAAATATCTGGATCTACTAAAGAGTTTGATAAATTATATTGTGAGAAGTGTTCCACTAGATCAATAAGCAATCGATCTGATAATTTATTTTTATTACTCCACTGCGCATCACCAAAAATACCATAAAGCAACTCTTGGTTAGCTTGCTCAATACCTCTTAGCGCCTTTTCAATAGCTAATCCAACATTGGTGGTGGTTTCTCTTATATCCTTCCAGTGGCAACCTTCAGGTATTTCAAATCTGTGAAATTCTGGTAAAGATGCATATTCAATATCGCCTTCAGATTCCTCAAGCGCAACTTCGTACTCTTCATCATAAACATCTGACAGACGCTTAAAAAAAAGTAATGGAAATATATACACTTTAAAATCTGAAGCATCTACTGGTCCTTTGAGAATCCATGCTGCTTTAGATAGGTATTGTTCTAGTTGGGATAGGGTTAGTTTTTGTTTATTCATGAATAGTTTTGTCCACCTTATATCTTGATAAAAGAATAAATAATTAAATGTTCTCGCTTACGCGAAAGCGACTGTAAAATATAAAACCCTGAATACAACCTAGTTCACGATTATCGGATAAGGTCTATACTCAGGGAGATTGTGAAGATAAGAAAATCAATAGTTAAGTAACTATATCGTCATTAATAAATTTACAATTAGCTACTGAGGCAACATTGAAAAATTGGTATTATACCTAATTTTCTTATTAGAAATTCTAAAAAATAAACTATCCGTTGCTTTATTCCCGAAAACGACTTCCATCTTACCGTTCCGAATGAGTACATTAACAGAATCAGGTTTGTATAATTCTAAACCTCCAATTTCCTTACCATAATAATGAAGTTGATAATCTTTTAAATCATAATTTAAAGGCTGCCTAAAAATATTTTCAATATCTATTTTTTCAGCTGTGGAGTAAGTATTCTCGGCAGCTGCAATATTAGCTTCACAAATCTGTATTTGATCTGGGAAATTATCAGTGTTGTAATGCAAAATTAAATCCTCTCCTTTTTTTTGATTCGGGAAATAGATAAGATTAAGAGCTTTATCAATACTTCCAATGTATGCATACTCCATTTTATTCAGAACGATTGTATTTTCATAAATGGAACGATCATTTAAAAAACCCTTTTTATGCCGTATGTACTTATCAGATGTAGTTGTCAAGTATAAAACCAAATCAGTAGGTCGATGTTTCATTAAATAAACTTCCTCAACTTTTAAGATTGTATCTGTTTTATTTAGTTTAAAGAAATTGTCTGGACAATTATAAAAGCGCTCATTATTTACTTCGCTCTTAGAATCTTCACAAATACTATAAACATAAATATCAAAATCATCAAAGTCATAACTTTTAATTAATTCGTCACTAATATTATTAAATACTGTTGTCGATTTATATAAACCTGATCCACAAGATGAGATTATAGTAAGTAAAGGGATAATTATTAAATATTTTCTCATGGTGCTATGCTAGTTTTATTATACTCATATCTCGCACCAAACATAATTCTGTATCCTCTATAATAATCAGGATGATAAGGCACGTCAGTATTAAAGTGAAGGAAATCTTGAAAATCAATACTATTTAAATTAAATATTGAGAGACTACCTCCATAACCAGATCTAAGACTGGATATATTTAACCTCCATCGCTGTTGATTGTATGAGAATTGATCAATATCGTTATAGTTTAGGTAATCAATTTGAAGCTTATCAGCTGCATCAAATGCATATTTTTGATATCCTGTGTACTTGTGGTAACTTAACTCAATCAAATCTATGTCATCTTCGTAATTTCCTTGATAAGAACCATGAACGCCGCCAGTATAGTAACGATCTCTATTATCTCCTGGAAGACCCAACACAGGTCCTCCATCATTATAATAGGAAATTTGAAATGTTCTAAAAGCATTAGTATTAAAAAAACCAACCCATTGATGACTGTTGTCTACTTTAATATAATTCACTCCAAAACTTATTGATGAGTAATATGGATTTTGAAGTGGATTGGCAACAAACTCTGTAAAATGATAAAAAGGAACAGATTTTTGCAATTGATCAAAGTTCTTTTGGTCGATTTCTGCGGCAATCGTGGAATTTGCAAAAAAATGAAATTGTGGACACCAGGCACTTTTTGATTGATTTGAACCTATTGTATTTTTATTAAATACTAGAAATCCAGAATTTATGGCAGGATAAAAACCTAAACCAGTGTTATAACCTGCTCCAGCTGTTACACTTAGTTTAGCTCCAGGAGTAAATAATCCAAAATTTTTAAATCGAGCTCCTATCTCTATATTTAATTTCAGACCTACTCCATATTGCCAATCAGAACTTGAAATACTAAACTCATTTTGTGAAGTGCCTATTAACCCAAATAGAACTATTGTAATTGATAAGACATTTTTCATAATGATGAATTATTAGAATTCAAGACCTTGTTTAGCATAGGCAAAAACCTATCATCCTTGATGTATTTATTGAAATCATGACTTTTCAGGCTGTCAAATGATGTCATCGACATTCTTGGATAATTCGGAGATAAATTTTCAAATGTTGAAATGTTATAACCTAAATCTGTTGGATTATGTTTATCAGACAACACTTTAATATACTTTTTCAGGATATTATCATTTTTATTTACAGTCAAGTGAATGCTCTTTATCTGGTCACTAAATTGTCTATACGAGTTAGGACTATTAGTGTAATAATCAATTTCTCTAAAATCAACATAACCAACCGCAGGAGCTAGCATTAGTAATTTAATTGTATTATTATTTTCGCTCAACCTTGGTTGCTGATGTACGGAGACATTATGATATTCTCGAGTATTCTCTATAAAACTCTGCTGGTATGGCCCATCAGATAAGGCAGATAAAACTACAGAAGCACCACGGCTATGACTTATTATAATGATTTCTTTGTTGTTGAACTGATTTAAAATGGATCTTAAACCACGTTCACCAGCTAGCTGACTATATCCACATGCCTTCTTCCATATTTTAAGAGCTCCAATAGATTGTTTTGTATAAAGACCATCCCAATAAAATTTAATTAAACCGTCTTCTGGTTTAAAATCAATTTGTTTTTCTAAAGTATTGTACGCTGTATCAGCTTTTTCCTTATTATTATTAAAGCCATGAACGAATATAAACACACGATCTTTACTATTAAATTTTTCAGAAATAGACTTTAAGGTATTTAGCTTAGCATCCTGAAGATTTTCTGTTAAGTAATCTGGACTGTAAGGGAAGGCTGCAATAGTGGTGAGAGAATACGCACCATTTTTACCACCTGCATTTTTCGGTTGCGGCTTATAATCAAACACCCAATTATCAGGATAGAAATCTCCATTTTGATCGACATAAACCTGAAAAGTATTATCATGTACAACCTTATTCGGTGAGCAACTATTTGGCATATTATGCTTTATGCTACATGATGTTATTGAGAGAAAAACGAATACAAAAAATGAAAAATAATATTTGCTCATAGTAAATTTGATTGGTTTTTAAAGCTACATATTTTAAACTTAGTTATCAAATACCTCTTAAAGGGTATATTTTTCTATGAAATTTAATATGAAGATCTTTTAATGAAATAGTAAATCATATTTATTGAATCAGCTGTTGTAATTAAATTATTTTTCCATTAGGATTTTAATATGAGCTTTCTTACCAATAATCTAAGAGTACTTTTATCAACTTGACCAAACGGCTTTTAAAAATAATTAGATATCGTTTATCGAGGCATTGATTTTGTTTTAAAACAAATTGAAATATAACGCACAATTAATTCTTAATGTATAATTTCAGTCAATGATTACCATTAATGGATGATAGGAATAAAATGAAGTATAGGCGCTTTATCAAAATCAGAAATGAACGTTGAGCTTTAGAAATTTTCAATTCCTAAGAATAAAATATGTAAATGAATAATAGTAATAATTTTAAACCAATAGTTACGAAATCTAAAAGATGTTTAATAGACTACTAAAAAATTGGCAATTGGTTTCAGTCGATGACTACAGTCATTGACTGGTGATTAATATTAAAAAATGAATGCGGTGTTTAGGTTGAGATTAATTTGTAACCAGTGGTTACAATCTATGTTTTTGAGTTAGAAATTGTAATATTAGTGTTTAAAAAAAAATTTAACCAGCGGTTGCAACAATTTATGGGTATTTAAATGATGTATTAATTTAATAATCTTTTTTATAATTAATGACCGCATTCAATGTTTGAGATTAATATGTGAATATGAACACGATGTTTAGGTTACGATAAATTAATAACTATTGGTTACAATCTATATTATGATGTTTTTAATACTGTTTGAGAGCTTGGAGATAATTGTAACCAGCGGTTAATACTTCTTTTATGGTTGATCTAATGCCCAATTAAAGTTGTAACCTGTGGTTACATTCAATGATTGCGTTAGTTGTAAAACATAAAGAGTAATCTACAATAATCATTTCCAAAGTAATTGAGGAAATCAAATCTTCCTCACAAATTGAAAACTATGCTTAGTAAATAGTTTATTTCTTCATAGTAAACAGAAAAAAAATCATCAACGTTAACTAATCCCTCTTATACTTCAAAGACTTAACCTCAGACAACGCTTTATCAATCGAAGCTGTTTCTATTAATATCCTATTACCAACTTTGTTCGCCTTAATCAAACCGCGTTTGATATAGTTCCGAACAGTTAGATCAGAAACTTTTAACAATTCAGAGGCTTCTTGAATCGTAGTATAAGGTTGTTTTAACTTTTTCGATTCTTGTTCTAAAAAGTATTCATCGAGACCTTTTCTGACCGAGTTACTAATTAGTTCTTGCAATTCCTCCTTTGTGGTGACAATTATCTTCATTTTTGAAAGGTAAAAATAATTTTTAAATGTGGAATAAATGGTATAACAAGATTCAAATCTATTCAGTTTGATATAGAATAATACAAGAAAAAAGAAAACTTTTTCGGCAGAAAGTCGGCAAAAAAGAGTATTAAAAAAGCCTAATAACTTGATTTTTAAGTTATTAGGCTTTTACTCAGTCGGGGTGGCAGGATTCGAACCTGCGACCTCCTGCTCCCAAAGCAGGCGCGATGACCGGGCTACGCTACACCCCGATTTTTATTATAATCAGACTCGAGAACTGATTTACTAACCTTTAATAATAATTAAAGAGGTCAATTTTGCGGAGAGACAGGGACTCGAACCCTGGCGACGGTTGCCCGTCGACAGATTAGCAATCTGCTCCATTACCACTCTGGCACCTCTCCTAAAATATTAAAGAACTTACCTCCATTTCTGAAAGCGGTTGCAAATTTAAGCTAACTTTATAAATACACAAACTTATAATCATCTTTTTTCTATAATTTATTCTGGATATTCTATCCGTAAATGGTAAATGCTAGCTAATTTCTTTTTAATCACTGATTTAATGATTTCAATTTGTTTAAACGTAATATTTGCATTAATAAATTGATCGTTATTCACTTGTCCATCTATGATCTTATTTACTAATGTATCTATTTTAAAAGATGTTGGGTTTTGAATACTTTTAGAGGCTGCTTCTACACTATCGGCTATCATGAGAATAGCAGTTTCTTGACTAAAAGGTTTTGGACCAGGATAACTAAAGTTTGCTCTAGAAACATCTGGATTATCTTCTTTAGCCTTAGAATAAAAATAATAAACCAGACTATCTCCATGGTGAGTTCTTATAAAATCAATAATTCTATCTGGTAAATTATATTTGCGTGCAATTTCAATACCATTGAGTGTATGATCAATGATAATTCTTGCGCTATCCTCAGGATCAAGATCGTCATGAGGATTTATACCACTCCCCTGATTTTCTGTAAAATAGGTAGGATTAGACATTTTACCAATATCGTGATAAAGCGCTCCTACACGCACTAACATGGCATTTGCCCCAATTTCATTTGCAACTGTCTCTGCAATGTTTGCCACATTTAAAGAATGATGAAAAGTTCCAGGAGCCTTATTTGATAATTCCTTTAGGAGTTTTGAATTAGTATCACTGAGCTCTAAAAGCGATACATCACTTACTAATCCAAATATTTTTTCAAAAATATAAATAAGAGGCCATACAAATAACATTGCCAGCCCACATAGTACAAAATAACCTATTCTACTCCATTCCCAACCAGTAACTCCTCCTTGATTTATTGCATAAAATGCAAAGTAAGATAAAAAGTAAATACCTATAATTTGCGCCACGGTTATAAATAAATTAGCTCTTTTGTATATCTCATTATTAGATAATATAGTTACGATACCTGCCATCATTTGAAGAAATAAGTACTCGTCGCTATTAGGAACAATGAAGCTTAAAATAAAAATTGTTACCACATGACTGAACAAACCTAATCTAGCGTCAAAAAATGCTTTAAGTATTAGCGGCAGCATACAAACCGGAACCACATAGATATATTTTACATTAATATTTACAATAGTAGCAGTTAAAATCACCACAACTGTAATATTAAAAAAGATAAAAAACACTTTCCTGAAATTATCAAATAGTACTGGCCGATATCTCCATAAAAATAGTAGCAACATGCTATATGCCATACCTACTAATATGATATAGCCCGATAATTTCCATATGTATTGAGACTCAGTCCATGTTTGAGACTTGTAGGTGTTATTTAAAGTGTTTAAGATTTGTAGTTTCTCTCCTTCTACTATTTCGCCTTGAGCGATAACTCTTGCGCCTTCATAAACTAAACCGCGCGTAGTCAGTATTTTACTTAACTCTTCGTTAATTGCAAGTTCTGTTAATTGCTTATCATATTTTAAATCAGGCTCAATAACTCTCAGCAAGGCTGACGTGAAAATTTTTCTAGAAGGATCTTTTAAATCTAAACCTTTAAAACTTTTATTTATTAATTCACCTAAATCCACAGGCTCAAAAATATCTGCATATAAATAGGATACTAATTCATTATTATTCTCTATAAAAATGGGATGACTATCTTCTATATCAACTGGTGTATCAATATATCCTACAGTGTAAACAGTAGATAACACAGATTGCGCCTCAGAGGTTAATAATTTAAGTTGCTGTTGATTTAATGAATCAAATATTTTGCCCTGCTTTAGTACTTCCCATTTATTAAAAACTACTTCTCTAATAGATTCATCAATTTTAAAGTACCTAGGAACGCTATTAGCAACATCTTGTTTTTCTTTAGCAAGCGATTGCTCATCTTTTTCTATAGGAAAAGTGAATGGGGCATAAAGTGTTTCATAGTCCCAAGGCTCACCTTGTTTATAATCGTATTTAAAACGATTATTGTTAGGAAAAATGTACACTGTAAGAGCTGTACAGAAGAATAATAGGATTATTCTATAAATAATATTTTGATATCGGTAAAGATTTTTCATCATTTAATGGAATAAAACAAATTAACAACTATACTTTTAAATTACCACAATTAACTAATGATATAGTTGTAAGGAATTGATAAACTCTATGTTTTACTTAGATAAATCATTATTTTTGTAAAATAAAATTCATTTATGAAAAAAGCAGTTATAGTATCATACGCAAGAACACCCATAGGAAGTTTTATGGGAAAATTATCTTCAATACCAGCAACTAAACTAGGTTCCATAGCGATTCAAGGAGCTCTAGAAAAAATATCATTAGACCCTAAAATGGTTGATGAAGTATTGATGGGTAATGTGGTACAAGCTGGAACTGGTCAAGCTCCAGCGAGACAAGCTGCGCTAGGCGCTGGTATCAGTGAACTTACTCCGGCAACTACGGTAAACAAAGTATGTGCTAGCGGAATGAAAACTATAATGATGGCTGCACAATCTATCGCTTTAGGTGACAACGATATCGTTATTGCTGGAGGGATGGAAAATATGAGTATGATCCCACATTATGTTCACATGAGAAATGGACAAAAATTTGGTCCGACTACTTTGATAGACGGTATGCAAAAAGATGGTTTAGTAGACGCATACAGTCAAGAAGCTATGGGAACTTGTGCCGATCTTTGTGCCACTGACCATAATTTTTCTAGAGAAGATCAAGATGCCTTTGCAATACAATCTTATGAAAGATCTAAAAACGCATGGGAAACTGGAAAATTTGAAAATGAGGTTGTCCCTGTTTCTGTACCTCAAAGACGTGGTGATGATGTGGTAGTTGATACAGATGAGGAGTTTGCAAACGTACGAATGGACAAAATTCCTACTTTAAGACCAGCCTTTTCAAAAGATGGAACAGTGACTGCTGCAAACGCCTCAACTATTAATGATGGTGCAGCAGCGTTAGTTTTGATGAGTGAAGAGAAAGCAGCAGAGTTAAACTTAGAAATTATTGCAACTATTATAGGTTATGCTGACGCCGCTCAAGAACCAAAGTATTTCACTACCGCACCGGCAAAAGCACTTCCTAAAGCGCTTGATAAAGCAGGTGTTTCTTTAAATGACGTTGATTATTTTGAGTTTAATGAAGCGTTTTCAGTTGTAGGACTTGCAAACATGAAAATATTAGGTCTTAATGACAAGAATGTAAACGTTTATGGTGGCGCGGTATCTTTAGGACATCCTCTAGGATGTAGTGGTGCTCGAATTGTTACTACTCTATTAAGTGTATTAAAACAAGAGAAAGGTAAGTTGGGAGCAGCAGCTATTTGTAATGGTGGTGGTGGCGCTAGTGCTATTGTTTTACAATCGTCATAAATAGATATGAAGTACGGTATTTGTCCTATTTCAATTGCTCCATTAAGATCTGAAACCAGCGACGCAAGTGAAATGGTGTCTCAGGTTCTATATGGTGAGACATTTAAAATTATAGACACAAGGAAGAAATGGTCTAAAATAAGATTATCTCACGATAAATATGAAGGGTGGATTGATAACAAACAAATTACCGAAATTGAATCTGAACAATACCACTTTTTATTAAATAACAAGAAACGATTTTCACGTGACTTAATAGGTCATATCACACATAAAGATATGACCTTGAGCACTGTTACCATTGGAGCACAAATAAGCTCGTGCGCTTTGTTAAATGATCAACACTCATTAAATCAACCTGAAACTCTTTCTTATAAAAAAGCAGACCTCATTGAAAATGCACTGCTATTTTTGAACGCACCATATTTATGGGGCGGAAGAACCCCATTAGGAATAGATTGCAGCGGCTTTACCCAGCTTATTTATAGGTTAAATAATGTGGATCTGTTGAGAGATGCTAGTCAACAAGCTACTCAAGGTGAGGTGTTAAGTTTTATCGAAGAATCAGAACCTGGAGATTTGGCTTTTTTTGATAATAACGAAGGTGCAATTACTCACGTAGGTCTTATCATGAGCGATAATTATATTATTCACGCCCACGGTAAAGTTAGAATTGATAGATTAGACCAAAGCGGTATTTTTAACGTAGAGAAAAAGGTTCACACTCATAAACTTAGAGTTATAAAAAAAGTTTGCTAAACTATATTTTCAATTACACAGCTACTCTACACTTTACGACAATAAAAAAGCTCTTAGAAAATTCTAAGAGCTTTTTGTAGTTCCGCTTTCGCGAAAGCGTTACAACAAGAAGATTACGGCTATAACTTTGCTTTCATCTCCTCAACTTTTTCGGTATTACTAAAAACTCCATATAAGCTTATTAAAGTATTGATAGAGTTCTTATCATCAGGATTAAGTTTATGCGCCATTTCATATTTGTCAATTGCTTTTTTATAAAGCTCTTGTTGTTCAGTAGCAGTGGTAGCTTCCTGATTTCCTTTTTCTATGTAAGACAAACCTAAATTTGCCTGAGCAACAAAATTCTTAGGCTCAATACTCAGACTAAGCTCATAATACTTAATTGCTTGATCATAATCTTTACTATTTAGTGCTGCAATAGCTAAGTTATCATACACTTTAGGATCTTTTACTTCCTTTGTTAGACTTTCAGTAGCTTCTTTATATTCGTCCATCATTTCCAGAATCAAATAATTATCTGCTTTAGATATTTTTAATGATTCATCATTAGGAAAGTCTTTCAAAGCTTTTTCAAATACAGTTTTAGCTTTTTCTAGTTTTCCATCATTCTTATACATCCAGACTAGTCCAGTTACAATTCTTCCTAACTGAGAAGAACTTCTCTCTTCTTGTGGGTTATTGTGACTACTCAATAAAGCGATATCACGAACTTTTTTATTTGGAAACGATTCTTGAATTTGTTTTGCTTTATTAAATGCTGTATAAGTTACCTCTTGACCAGTAAATTTTTTGTCCAAAAGCATTTGATATTTAGATGTCGCTACATCAAACTTTTCTGTTTTGTAAGCGATATCTGCAGCATTAAGAGCCATCATTAAATTTTCAGGATCTTCCATTGATAGAAAATTCACAATCTCAAAAGCTTCTTCATTTTCATTTGCTTTAAGCTTTTGATTTGCTAGAACAAATAAGCGATCCTTAGCTCTTGATTTTACGATGTCCACCCAAGAATCTTCATCATACCCTAATTCTTTAGCCTTTTCTACAAGCTCTATCGCTTCATAAGATTCTTCTAAGCTAGCACTACTTGCGCCTGTAACACCTATAGTTGTAGCTGCTCTGTAAAATGTATAATCAGCTTGATATTTATCCTCTACTTCATCTTCATCTATAGAGTTAAAAACCTCAACTGCCTTAGAAATATCATTTGCTTTAATTGCTCTTTCTATTTTTCTCATTTCCTTCTTTTGAGCAAAGGTCATTGAACCTATCGCTAAAAAAAGAATCATCAATTTGAGTTTCATTTTTAAAATATTTTAATTAATTATTCTTCACTATCATCAGTTGCAACTGTCGTGCCATCAGTATTATCGCTGTTTTCTACACTTGCAAAATCCTCGTCAGTCTCTCCTTCTTCATTAACAACTTTTGCAACTGCTGCTATAGAGTCGTTACCTTTTAAGTTGATTAACTTAACACCTTGAGTAGCACGCCCCATAACTCTTAAATCTGAAACTTTCATACGTATAGCTACTCCAGATTTATTAATAATCATCAAGCCGTCTTCATCGCTTACATTTTTAAGTGCAACTAGACCACCTGTTTTCTCTGTTACAGAAATTGTTTTTACACCTTTACCGCCACGATTAGTCTCTCTATAATCATCAAGACTAGAACGTTTACCGTATCCTTTTTCTGAAACCACAAGAATATTAGAGTCCATATCGTTTACGGCTACCATTCCTATCACTTCATCTTCTTCATTTGACAATCTTATACCTCTAACTCCACTAGCATTTCTACCCATAGGTCGAGTTTTAGACTCGTCAAAACGTATGGCTTTACCACTCTTAAGACCTAACATTACATGACTGTCTCCTGTGGTAAGTTTTGCTTCTAGTAAGGTATCTCCATCTCTAACCGTAATAGCATTAATACCATTAGATCTAGGTCTTGAATATTGTTCTAAAGAAGTTTTCTTTACGACACCTTTCTTTGTACACATAATAACATAGTGGCTATTGATGTATTCTTCGTCCTTAATATCTTGGGTACAGATAACAGCTTTCACATTGTCGTCTTGCTCAATATTTATTAGGTTCTGGATCGCTCTACCTTTTGAAGTTTTACTTCCTTCAGGAATTTCATAAACTCGCATCCAGAAACACTTTCCTTTTTCTGTAAAGAACAGCATGTACTGGTGATTTGTACCTACAAAAAGATCTACTAAGAAGTCCTCATCTCTAGTAGTACTCGCCTTTTGCCCGACTCCACCTCGATTTTGTGTTTTATATTCCGTCAGGCTAGTCCTTTTTATGTATCCTGCATGAGAAATTGTAATTACTACTTGCTCATTTGGGATCATGTCTTCTATAGAAAGGTCTCCACCAGCATACTCTATTTGTGAACGACGGTCATCACCGTACTTTTCTTTTACTTCCTGAAGCTCCTCTTTAATGACCTCCATGCGACGCTCTTTCTTTGCAAGAATATCTTTCAAGTCTGCAATAGTTTCCATTAGGTCGCTATACTCGCTACGTAATTTATCTTGCTCAAGACCAGTAAGCTGTCTTAATCTCATTTCTACAATAGCACGTGCTTGAATCTCTGACAATTCAAAACGTTCTATTAATTTTGTACGTGCTTCTTCACCATTACTACTAGCTCTAATGAGTTTGATTACCTCATCGATATTATCACTAGCAATAATTAAACCTTCTAATATGTGAGCTCTTTCTTCGGCTTTGCGCAATTCATAAGTAGTTCTTCTTACAACTACTTCATGTCTGTGCTCAACAAAATGGTGAATCATCTCCTTAACATTAAGGAGTTGAGGACGACCTTTTACAAGAGCAATGTTATTAACACTAAAAGAAGATTGAAGTGCTGTATGCTTGTACAACTTATTGATAACGATATTAGGAATAGCATCACGCTTTAAAATATAAACGATGCGCATACCATTACGGTCAGATTCATCTCTTATCATAGAGATTCCTTCTAACTTTTTATCATTAATAAGATCTGCTGTTTTCTTGATCATATCAGCTTTATTAACCTGATATGGTAGCTCGTCAACGATAATGCACTCACGACCTTTAACTTCTTCTATTCTAACACGACCGCGTATTTTTATACGACCACGACCGGTATGAAAAGCATCTTTTACTCCATCATAACCGTAAATAATTCCTCCTGTAGGAAAATCTGGTGCTTTAATATGAGTAATAAGTTCATCAATCTCGATGTCATTATTTTCAATATAAGCTATCGTTCCGTCTACTACCTCAGTTAGGTTATGAGGCGGCATATTAGTCGCCATACCTACTGCAATACCACTAGCTCCATTAACTAGAAGATTAGGGATTTTTGTAGGCAGTACGGTAGGCTCAGATAAGGTATCGTCAAAGTTTAATTGTGTATCTACGGTTTCCTTATCAATATCTGCAAGCATCTCTTCAGATATCTTGCGCATTTTTGCTTCAGTATAACGCATTGCTGCCGGTGGATCTCCATCAACACTACCAAAGTTACCTTGTCCATCTACCATCATGTAACGCAATGACCATTCTTGAGCCATACGCACCATGGTATCATAAACAGATGTATCACCATGTGGGTGATACTTACCTAGTACTTCTCCTACGATTCTTGCACTTTTTTTGTAACCTCTATTAGAAAGTACACCTAGTTCATACATACCGTATAAAACTCTTCTGTGTACTGGTTTTAGCCCATCTCGCACATCTGGCAGTGCTCGTGACACTATGACTGACATCGAGTAATCGATGTATGCTGACTTCATTTCATCCTCGATATTAATCGGGATTAACTTTTCTCCATCTGCCATTGAATTCAGATTATATTAATTTAGTTATTTTAACAACTAGCAATTTAATGAAATAGCTAGTATTAATAAGGCTTTGAATCGATTTTAGCAGTATTTTTATTAACACTTTTAACCTTTTGCTGTGAATAAGTTTTAAAAGCTAAAAATAGTATGAAATGGTCTGTTGTTATGGCGCTTTCGCGAAAGCGAACAAAGTATTAACCCTATTTTATATTACGGAATGCTTTTTGAAAAGAAATAATTCAATACATTTAGACGAAAGAAGCGATATGGACGATAATTTTTCACCCAGAGTAAAAGACGTGATCGCCTACAGCAAGGAAGAAGCCTTGCGATTAGGGCATGATTTTATAGGAACAGAACATTTAATGTTAGGATTATTAAGAGATGGCGATGGTAAAGCAATTGAAATCTTAACAAATCTATCAGTAGACTTAGATAATTTACGACGCAAAGTTGAGATCTTAAGCCCAGCAAACCCTAATGTGAGCACGGCTGTAAATGAAAAGAAAAATCTACATCTTACTAGACAAGCTGAGCGTGCTTTAAAAACAACATTTTTAGAAGCTAAATTATTTCAAAGCACATCGATTAATACGGCACATTTATTATTATGTATTTTACGTAATGAAAATGACCCTACTACTAAGTTACTCAATAAACTCAAAGTAGATTATGACAATGTAAAGGATGAATTTAAAATGATTTTATCTCAGGAAGATGGCTACATTGAAGATATAAGTGCGGCCTCTTTTAGCAATGAAAATGATGGAGATGAGATGCAGGAAGGTGGAAAAGAAAACCTTTTCTCTCCTAGCTCTGATAAAAAAACTAATAAGAAATCTAAAACGCCAGTATTAGACAACTTCGGTCGTGACTTAACTAGAATGGCCGAGGATGACAAACTCGATCCCGTAGTGGGAAGAAGTGAAGAGATTCAGCGAGTTTCACAGATATTAAGCCGTCGTAAGAAGAATAATCCGCTATTAATTGGAGAGCCTGGAGTAGGTAAAAGCGCCATTGCTGAAGGTCTTGCATTGCGCATAGTACAGAAAAAAGTTTCACGTACCTTATTTGATAAAAGAGTGATTACTTTAGACCTAGCAAGTCTGGTTGCTGGTACGAAATACAGAGGTCAGTTTGAAGAGCGCATGAAGGCTGTAATGAATGAGCTAGAAAAAAATGACGATATTATTTTATTTATAGACGAGATCCACACAATTGTAGGCGCAGGAGGCGCTGCTGGATCTTTAGATGCATCAAACATGTTTAAACCTGCTCTAGCGAGAGGTGAATTGCAATGTATAGGTGCTACTACACTTGATGAATATAGAAATAGTATTGAGAAGGATGGGGCTTTAGAAAGACGTTTTCAAAAAGTAATGGTTGAACCTACATCTGTAGAAGAAACTGTTGCTATCCTTAACAATATAAAAGGTAAGTATGAAGAGCACCACAATGTAATTTATACCGACGAAGCTATTCTAGCATGTGTAAAATTAACTAATCGTTATATGACGGATAGGTTTTTACCAGACAAAGCGATTGATGCTCTAGATGAAGCTGGTTCTCGTATCCATATCACTAATATAGAAGTACCACAACAAATTGTTGAAATCGAAAAACAATTAGAAGAGGTAAAAGTTGAAAAAAATAGCGTAGTTAAAAAGCAAAAATATGAGCTTGCGGCAAAATTACGTGATGACGAAAAAAAACTAGAACAAAGACTAGTAGAGGCTCAAGAAGCCTGGGAAGAAGCTTCTAAACTTCATAAAGATACCGTGACAGAAGAGAACGTTGCAGAGGTTGTAAGTATGATGACTGGAATACCAGTGAACCGTATTGCGACTAAAGAGTTGAAAAAATTAAGTAATCTAAATGATTCCATAGGTGATCTAGTCATAGGTCAAGATAAAGCGGTTAAGCAAGTAGTTAAAGCCATCCAACGTAATAGGGCTGGATTAAAAGATCCCAACAAACCTATAGGTTCCTTTATCTTTTTAGGTCAGACTGGTGTCGGTAAAACACAGTTAGCAAAAGTGCTAGCAAGTGAGCTGTTTGATTCTGAAAATTCACTTATCAGAATTGATATGAGTGAATACATGGAGAA
>MAAC01006709.1_pt1 | contig 16918 bp, 17 predicted proteins | sample 1115981 | NCBI WGS metagenome assembly MAAC01 (sample SAMN04961126, study PRJNA320927) | seawater metagenome | isolation source: sample BD02T64 sea water enriched with oil for 64 days | place: USA:Gulf of Mexico | collected 2013-07-27 | reverse complement strand
TGCTGCTGCCGTACTTCTGTGCTTTATGAAGTCATATTGAGTTTTGCTTTTATCAAAATATTCTTTTAGTGTGATTGCAATGGCCATAATTTTCTCCTAAAAATTACATGACTTAAGTATAGCGTAAAGCTTAAATTTTAGGCATTAAAGCGGAACAAGTACTCTTGGAACACTGGATTTGTAGTGTTCAACTAATTCTGCCCACTTAATTGGAGGTGTTATCGATACAAAGCCTAATCTGAACTATTGATTCACTTGCTGGAACCACCGCTTTATCCTCGCCTAATCAGGCTGTAGGGAGCGTTTTTTTTGGGCGTGTTGATCATCTCCAGAATATATTGAGTCTGGGCATAATGGATGATTCCTACCTCGCTTATTTTATGAGACGCATCGTGGAGAAATTCGATGGCTGACTTTTCCATTAAATGATCATCATCACCATCTTCACCGAGTCTTGAAATTTTATCAGATAACAATTCACTTGTTTTTACTATCATCAAGTTAGCTTGGTTGGCCGTATCTCCAGCTACTTCGTATCTTTTCATAGTTTGTACTAGTTTCAGATATTGCTGTCTATTATTGGCTGAGATGAGAGAGTTTGAGAGAATATTTTCAATTTTTGAGTTATTGAGTCTAGGGTCATAATAATAGATCCCTTCGGTTCGTTTGATAAAAACTACGTTTACCTCGTCATAGGTTTGTGCCAGGGCTTCGGCCAGTAACAAAGTTTGCAAGTCGGATTGTATCGCCTGTTCTGGTTCATTAATCAAACTGAAAGGCAGCCAATAACAAATCCGGACATATTCAACGTTTTTTTGCGCAATAAATAACTCAGGTTGAAATTCTTGCGGTGGACAAAGTCGGGCATGCTGGCCAAAGGCTATAGCTAATTCCATGGCATTGAGCTTTAGGTTCAGTTTAGCTAATTCTTTGAAGTCTTCAGCAGAGGTGCCGTAACGTTTGCGCCATAGCTTTCTGACATCCCAGGCCGGTCCTCCTCCGGGGGTGATGAATACATCGAAATTTTGCTGCAGCTCTTTTAAGGGGGCAACAAGTTGGCCTATAACAGCATGCCCCGATTCAAATTCGGCGTCTAATACACTGCCACCAATTTTAATCATCAGTGCTGAACGGGGTTGTTTAAACAAGCATTCACCCTCCAAATACCAGTCCGTAACGAACAAAGTCTTTCATCATTGATTAACAGTTAGTATAGAAGAGAATCGAACTACATCAATATTCACTTTATTATCACCCTCGATAAATCTTTTTATTTGAGTTCAAGAACTTGGAGGGGGCTAGTTTCTCCCGATTGGTCATAATAAACTTCGCCAATTAGGTCGAACGCGTTGTTTTAACTCATACTATTGTTCTTGATTATTTAGCAAATCACGTTGTTATCGATTTACAGATATAAAAAAGGTAATAATCTGAACTATATACCTATGTTCATTGAGTTTAATCTAATTCGGTTATATTAGTCATGTGTGTGCATCTGATTTGAATAACAATGAACTTGTTAGTGTATTCGATCTAAGCTGATATTGCCCCTTTCCTTATATGGAATCCACGTATTTACCAAGTGATAAATCAAAAAAATTAAGATGCGGCCGTATATTCGGTTTCTTATTGAGGGAGCTACCCTCTACCTCACTCTGGGGGAGAAAGCGAGATTGATTTTTACTTCTAATGTCAGCTATCCCAGAAGATAGCTGACATAAAAATAGAGTTGATTTCTCTAATAATTAGGTCGGCTTTGTGGCACGAGTTAGCATTAACCGGTGTCCCCCAAGTGGATGCATATTTGGCGATGAGATTCATCAAACGCCAGCGACTAAAAAATGGTGTTTTTTGTCATTAGCGGTTCGTCTTCTCCGATCGTATAACGGAAGTAAATAACTGAAAGTGTTTGAATGTTTTTCTGTCAGCAGTAAGCAACGTATCTGACCTTGTTGGAAAGTAAGATACGCTACAGGTGCAAAAACTAATGATCAAACTTTTCAATATCACCAGGTTTACGCAACATTTTATCCACTTCACCCAGATGTAACTCTTCCGCACTGATCATTTCTCGAGCGTATTCTTCTAACATCACGGATTTGTTTTCAACTAGTTTTAACAGGTCGTAGTACATAGCCAAAGCGTTTTTTTCATGTTCGAGCGATTCACGCAAAATATCACCCATATCGTGTTTATGAGACTCAACCAGTTTGCCAATACCTAAATGGGGATGGCTGCCAAAATGAGTGATCAATTCACCTGCTCTATGGGCGTGTTGTAATGACTCATCGGCTTGACTTTTTATCCATGAGACAATGGGAATGCGGCTGTAACCAAAAATCATAAAGGAGTAATGTGTGTAGTTAACCACCCCGGCAAGTTCCATTTCCAGAATTTTGTTCAGCATATCCATAACGGGGGCTTTGTCGAAAGTATTCATGGTTATTTCCCTAAAACGTTTAGAAGTTAGTTCTTAAAAAGTAGTCTTCCGGTGAGGATATAGCAAACAAACCGGATATCTTTGGCGTGACCGACTGTAAAGCTTGGTACTTTATCTGTGGCAATTTTAATTTCTGCATGAACAGCGGCTTTTGATATATTATTAATTGTTCTTTGAACTTAATACTCTAAAGCGTTTTGGGGGCGTTATCGAGATAGGGTATTTACACTAATGTTAGCTATGAATAGCTTAATAAATGTACTGGGAATTTAGTAGCGAACTTAGATTGTAGCTAACTATTGATGTAGCATTTTTAGTTCTGTAGTTTATCCTTGTTCTAGGAACGTACTTTACTCGCAAGATCATACATTTAGATGGATTGCTTAGTTGCGAACATTAAGTAGCTTCTATAGACCGGTTGGTTGTTAACTCATTATATGAACTAACGGCAGTGACAAACCAAAAAGCGATTTACTCATAGATAAGTCGCTTTTTTATGGGTGTCAAACTTTGGCTTTAGCGGCAATATATATCACGGTTATTTTTGTTTGATTTCGACCATTACCTTGCTGTCAACTAAGCAAAAAATTGTTAATTTTAATTCTCATTAAAACAGTCAAAAAGTTATAGCAGCCAACTAGATTACAATGTGCAGAAAGCATTGAAACCTCTCAATGAATGGTTAAGTAAAATAACTCACTTTAGATCAGCATTTAATGGTGTTGAATAGGTAGGTGCTTATGAGGGAAAATGTCATTCACACGCTGTAATCATGGGCACTCATTCTATGGTGAATACTTTGTTTGAGTTTATGAGTAACTCATCTTTAGCAACAAAAAAACACTGACCATAACAATCAGTGTTTTTATAGAATCGATACAGTTTGAATGTTGTAGATTATTTCTTAAATTGACGAGATGCTAAACCAATAAGACCTAATGCAAAGATAGCCATTGTTGTAGGCTCTGGAACCTTAGTACCAAAAAACTCAATTTCACCTAACTGATGATCTGTTCCACTTACAACAGAAGTTGATTGATAGCGGAAAATGCTATAAGCAGTATTAACGTTATAATCATCGTTATTTGAAAATTGAACTACTTCAAAACGATCTGAGCCCCAAATTGACTGGCCAGCTACATCATAAGAATAAAGCGCAGTGTAATTAATACCATCATTTGAGCCTAAGATTCTCCATTGATCAGAATCTCTATTAGGTACGTCATTCGCTGAAGATAATGTAAACATGTCTAATATATAACGCTCTGTGCCAAAATCAGCTTCTACCCACACGTTTCCGCCATTACAACACCATTTACCATTGCCACCTGACAATGTGTTATCAAATACATTAAATGCAAATTCTCCACCGCCAAAGCCTGCTTCTACACTTGAGCGAAATGTTGCGTCGTAGTTGACGTTAGAATTAACTAAACCATCATTTTCAGGGTCTGTTAAATCGCCACCGATTAATGCCGAAGTACCCTTTCCAAGAATTAAACTTGCGCTAGCCGTTGATGTTAGAAAAGTAAGGGCAGTTGTTAATAGTATAAGTGGGAGAAGTTTTATGTTCATATTGAATCTCTGTAATTAATTTCAAATAAATATGGTAAGTAATTAGGTAAATATTAATTTTAATATTTACCTATGGCCTTAAGCATTAATCATACCAAATTTAAAAAACATAGCTATTTCAATGATCTGAAAATTAAATTTTATACTGCTAAAGGACCGATGTAAATTATTCTGACACAATATAACTCGTCAACCAGTTGATTTTACTTAATAATATAACGATGTAATGTGAATACAGTATCTATTTTATGTAGTTTTGCTTATATATGAGCAAATAGTAAACGTTTTGAAATTATAAAACGTAGCGTTTTGCATTATTGCTTTTTAAATTGAAAATAACTGAGCACTGACAGAGCAGTAAAAAATGCAGGATCACTCCAACCAAAACCGATGAATATTCCTATTAGACCCGCATATAAGGTAATTATAACGCCTAGACTATTTGTGATGAGTAAGCCCAAGAATAATCTTTTGGCGGTTTTACCTTGTTCGATATCCCTTAACAATAGGCTGATAGCGCCTAGCCCTCCTAAGAAGATACTTGTATGTTGTGACAAGAAATATGCGTACTTGTCATTTAATTCTACACCGTACATTGGCCATACTAGAGAGGGAATAAAAAACAATGCTAGAGCAAATACAACATAGATCCCGCCATGTATTGTTAAAAAGGTTCTATTGTTCATCTTTATTCACCTCAATTAGTGGAGCATTGTTAACTGTCGATAAAGGCAGGTTAATATCGAAGATATAACCTCTAACTTTCTCTACCCCCATCTCTTTTAAGCGTGCTGAGTGCATTGTTAAATAGGCTTGTGCGTAAGCTTCATTTTCAAATAAGTAAATGCCACCCCCTAATTGCTCTTTTTGGCTTTCAGTCCAAATTTTCCAAATCATGCCTGGTTCATTGTTTATTGATTCCGCCAAATCAATTAATAGGGTCGACATTTCTTCACCAAATGGACCAGTAAAATCGAAATCTACCTGTAATAGTTTTTTCATGGTATTTCTCCAATAGTTTTGTTGTTTGCAAGTTGAGTGCATTACAAATACTTTATGCTCTGAATTTGCGATACATGCTATGTTACCTATAAAAAATACACATTAAAGTTCATAAAACTGCGAATAACTGTGGAATAAATAGACCAATGAGACTTAAAACAACGTTAGACCAATGGTTGACCTTATTTGAGATAGATAAGGCTGGCAGTATTCAAGCGGCGGCAACTGAGCTAAATAAAAGCCATACCACATTGATTTATGCCATCAAAAAGCTAGAAAACCAGCTTGGTATTTCTGTGGTGAAAATTGAAGGACGTCGGGCTGTACTGACCGATGATGGCAAGTCTTTATTACGAAGAGCACAATCAATGATTGAGCAAGCTCAAGCATTAGAAGAGATCAGTATTCAGTTAGCACAAGGAGTTGAATCAGAAATTATTATTGCCATTGATCATCTGTGTGACCGTAAATGGCTATACGAACCTCTGTCTATTTTTCTTGAGGAAAACAGCACAACGTCGATTAAAATCGTTGAGACCTCATTATCGAAAACTTCTAGTATGGTCGAACAAGAAAGTGCTGATATTTCAATTATTACGCTTCCTATAACTAATTATCCTTGTGAGTCATTTGGCACTGTCAGTATGTTACCTATAGTGATGAAAGATCATGCATTAGCGGGTAAAACTGAACTTTGTTTAGCAGATCTGGCTGTAAGTAGACAAATTGTCATTCGAGATTTAGGTGAATCAGAAAAAAGAGATGTAGGTTGGTTGAAATCGAATCAACGTATCACGGTAGATAACTTCGATCATGCTTTGCAAGCGGTTAAACAAGGTTTGGGTTACTGTCGTATACCGAAACATATTATTGAAAATAAGCATGATCAAGATTTGGTTATTCTCAAAGTAGAACATTCAAATTGTTATCACGTTCCATTACATCTTGCTTTGCCTAAAGCAGATAAAACAGGCTCTGCGGCTAAATGTTTATACCGCTTATTATTGGCATCAATAAGTGAGAGGTAATGGGGTCTTAAATAATTAATGAAACGAGTTAACTCGAACACAAAACTAACAAGCGACTTACTCATAGCGTAGTCGCTTTGTTATTGGTATTAACTCATGTCAGGCTGCGGTCGCAAGTGCTAAGCGGGGAACTGGGCGATCATTAATAGGAAGGTGGATCAGGGCCGCGCAGAGTGCCAGTACCACGGTTGACCACCAAATTGGCTCGTAAGAGCCGTAGTAGTCATACACTAGTCCGCCAACCCAAGCACCTAAAAAACTACCTACTTGATGGGTGAAAAACACTAACCCGTACAGTGTTGACATGTATCGTGCTCCAAAAATCTGCCGTACCAAACCAGAGGTGAGTGGCACTGTGCCTAACCAACAAAAACCAATAGCGGCGCCAAAAATAGTGGCCGTATCGACAGTAACAGGTAGTACAACAAAACCGGCAATGACCACCGATCGTATTAGGTACAGGGATGTCATGACATAACGTTTGTCGAACTTATCACCCATCACGCCCCAGAAGTAAGAGCCGAAGATATTGAAAATGCCAACATAGGCTAAGGCCATTGCAGCGGTGGCTACAGGAAGACCTTTATCTGCGAGGTAACTAGGGAGATGAATAGCAATAAACATCACATGGAAACCACAAATAAAGAAACCAGCGTGGATAAGCCAATAACCGCGATGATTAAAGGCTTCTTTTAGTGCTTGGGTTAGGCTTTGTGAATCATCAATGGGTGTATTTGTTTTCGATGAAATGTTTGTATTTTTTATAAAAGAGGCAAAAGCGATCATTAAGCAACACAGTAACGCAAAAATTTGTAGTGCGCTCTGCCAGCCAACATTACTTAACAGCGCTTGTGCGCCAGGGATCACTGCAAACATGCCAAACGAGCCTGCAGCGGTCGTTAAGCCAAACGCTTTTGCTGTGTGTTCTGCGGGAACCACGCGAGCAACGGCGCCAAGAATAATAACGTAACTTGTCGCACTTAACCCGAATCCAACCAAAGTACCAAGGGTGAGATATAACCAGCTTGGATCTGTTGTGATTGAGGTCAGATACAGGCCAGCAGAATAAGCCACTGCACCCAATATAATAATGCGCCTAGGTCCCCAGCGGTCAGATGCCATGCCAACAAAAGGCTGGAATACACCAAATAGCAGGTTTTGGAGTGCGATGGTAAAACTGAAAAATTCACGGCCGGTATTAAAGGTATCTGAAATAGGCAGCATGAAGATACCAAACGACTGTCTAATCCCTAAACTGACGATTAATATTGCGATACCCATCCAAACTAACAGCGGAAAACGAAAAATGCTCATTAATGCTGTTCCATATGTTTGTGTTGTAGGGAATTTTGCTGGTGGCACCCACCGCTTGTCGCATGTTTAGCTAAAGTATCTATTAATGGTTGGTAATGATGCACACAATAAAGCGTAACTATAAGTAGCAGTACCATGCGTATTAGCTGTGCAAAAAGTGACTGTGAAAACATTGATATTTCTTATCGCATTAAAAATCTGGATAGTAAAGAAAGCATATACATGATGCAAATGAATAAAAATCACAATATACATGCATAAAGCGCAACTATAGGTTTGCATTGATTAATTAAAAAATTAACTGTTAGGTGGTGCGCCAACGAGTTGTATAAGGCTGTTATATTTTACAACGTAGCTAAAATTATTTAGATACGATAGTCACCATGTGGGTATATACCCCGTTGAGGGCGAAAGTAACTTAGGTATTCTAATTCGTTTAGAGCACAATTCTTTTACAAAAAACTGTTTTTGTTATTAATAGTTAGCTGTCTCGTTTGCTGTTGTTCATAATGAACCTATTATGATTAAATTGTGGATGAAAATATGGAGTTAGAAGAAGTCTACCGCCGAGACTTAAATCTATTAGTGGCGTTAAAGGTACTGATAGAAGAGGGCAGTGTTAGGCGCTCGGCAGTCAGGCTAAACTTAAGCCAATCAGCGATGAGCCGGGTTTTAGGAAGATTAAGGGAGCTGCTCAATGACCCTCTTTTTATTCGTCAGGGGCAACACCTTCAGCCTACAGAACGTGCTATCGAAATAAGCCACGCAGTCAATGAACCGTTAGAATCGTTGCGGATTTTACTGTCTCCAACAAATTTCGATCCAAAACTGTGTAAGCAGCACTTTGCTATCGCCACGACCGATTATGCAATGCAGACTATTCTGCCTTATGCATTACCGCACATTTATGAAAAAGCGCCAAATATTTCACTGGAATTTCCGCCACTTCAGCACGGACAGATGCTTGAGCAATTAACCACGGAAGGCTGCGATATGGCGATCTGTCATCCTGCTCATAGTATTGAGCCATTAGCGCACGAAAAACTGGGTTTAGTTAGTGTGTTTTGCATGTTGTCGAAATCCCACCCGCTTGCAGACAAAGAAATAACCTTAGCTGATTATCTTGCTTATCCCCATGCCTTGATTGCTATTAGTGATGGCGTGAAAGCGCTAATTGATGGTGCGCTTAGTGACCATCAACAACCCAAAACCGTGTTGCGGGCTTATCATTTAGAGGCTGCATTAGCGATTGTTGATAAAATGCCACTGATTATTACAGTGCCTGCTGATTTGGCCTATTTAGTGGCAGAAAAACATAACCTTATTGTGAAACCTTTACCCTTTGAGTTTAAACCTTTTGAATATTCACTTATCTGGCACCCTCGCTGTGAACACTCAGCTGCACAGATATGGCTACGCAATTTATTAAAAGAACAATGTGGTAAGTTAATCAATAAGCGCGTACATGACATGAGGTTGCTATAGCTATTTTTCTAGATCGCACCTTGAATTAAAATCGCTAATATAGCCATGTTATTTAAATGAGAGTAAATAAATAAGGTCTTAAGGCGTTTTTATTAGAGGGTATAGAGACGTATTTATCGGTATTGTTCGTCATAATATCGGCAACGATTTGAGGAAAAGCACTTAATAAATATCAAGTGCTTTGATTTACATTTATTTAATTATGGTTGTTGTTTAGTTGGTGCTAAAACAATTTCACGAAGACAAACATTTTGTGGTTGATTGTATGCATATGAAATCGCGTTTGATACATCAATAGGCGCTAAAACCCCACCCATCTCTTTTTTCCAAGACTGATATCCTGAAATGATCTCATGCGAAGTCGTGTGTGATAATAACTCTGTTTCAACAGCACCTGGGGCAATAGTGATGACTCTGACGTTGTTATTGGCAACTTCTTCTCTTACGTTCTCAGAAATAGCATGAACAGCAAATTTAGTTCCACAATAAGCGGCATGATCAGCAAATGTTTTTCTGCCAGCAACCGAGCTAATATTGATGATTGTGCCCGTATTACGTTGCTTCATAGATGGTAGTACACTTTGCATGCCATTTAACAAGCCTAATACATTCACGTCATACATTGCTTGCCATTCAGCTGCATTTTGAATATCTACTTGGCCAAGTAACATAAGACCGGCATTATTTACCAGTAGATCAACAGGGCCATACTTATCAGTAGCGATGTTAATTGCATTTTGAAACGCTTCTTTATCAGTCACATCTACTTTCATGCATAAGGTATTTGAAAGTCCGAGGGCTTCAAGTTTTTCGACTCTTCTTGCTAGTAACAATAAAGGGTGACCTTGTGCATTCATTTGTTTCGCTAACTCTTCACCAATGCCTGAGCTTGCGCCAGTAATAACCACTAAATTTTTCATATTATACCTCGTCATAGAATTTTGTCTGTTGAGCTAATAATAGAGAAACTTCAGGTATTGATATATGCCACTTTACTTACATCATTGATGACTAAGAGTTACCAATCTTAGTGTGTATGTATCACCTTCAATAGCCAGAAGTCTCAATAGCGGTGACTTAGAGGCTATTTTATCAATGAAATAACCAACTACTATCATCATTTACTTTACTATTTTTTGGTGATATATATGCATCAACAGTCGTATCTGTTTACTATTAGTTGACAAAGAGAGTGTATGAAAAAACACGTGAGCCTTTCCGATATCAAAACGTTTGTAGTGTTGGCTGAGCAAGGTAGCTTTACTAAAGCGGCTGAAGAACTAGCGTGTTCAAGATCACATATTTCTAAGCAATTAGCTCAATTAGAATCTAGACTCGGTGTTAGTCTGTTGATAAGAACTACCCGCACACAACATTTAACGCCACAGGGCGAAGCGTTTTATGAACGCTGTAAACAGTCACTCAATGGTATAACACATGCTATTAATCGAGTACTCGAAAGTGCAGACTCTTTATCGGGTAATATTCGTATTAATTGCGTGGGTGGTTATATTGCAGAAGAAATAGTTGCCTCATTGATAAGTGATTTTATGGTGCAGCATCCAGATATTAATATCGAACTAGACTTTTCTAGTCGGCGGGTAGATTTGGTTTCAGGGGAGTTTGATTTCGTTTTTCGTATGGGGGAATTAGCCGATTCATCACTTATCGCTAGAAAACTTACCGATATAAAGATAAATACCTATGTCAGTCCTAAGTACTTAGCAAAAAATGGTAAACCGAATGACCCAAAAGGTTTGGTACGTCATCGATGTATTGCTGGCAGTTTAAAAAACTGGACGTTCATCAATAGTGAAACAAACAAAAAAATTGAAGTGACCGTTGACGGTAATCTTACCTGTAAAAATGGCAGGATTATGATCTCTTCAGCAATAGCGGGTAACGGCATCATTAGGGTGCCAGAGCTATATTGTAAAACAGAACTTGAACAAGGATTATTGGTGCCGCTATTTAATAAATGGCAGGTTGAACCCACTCCTTTTTATTTGGTTTACCTACAAGATAAACATCAGCCATTGCGTTTAAAAATGTTCAAAGATTATGTAGTCGAAAACTTTTCTAAGTATTTAGCGTAATAATTATTGAGGTAAATTAGACGGACGATAGTTAAGTAATTAAATTTTAACTATTCATATTCAAGGTCGCTATATTCAAAGACATTGTATTCAAAGCGAGCATATTCACAGCAAGAATATTAAATACAGTGGCATTCGTTTGTAGAGACGTTCACCTAATGATAAATTGTCTTTAACTCATCATTCTTAATGTTGCTTGGTGCGTTAGCTTTACTCACTAAATTAAGTTTTGAGCAGCCTACGTTCAGGCATTAAAATATCTTTAAAATAACAATTATAAGCAGATTATGAACCAGACCAATAAAACACTATCGCTATATCATAAACTTGAAAAGTACCCTTTTGGAAAGAAACTCTTTTCGATTATGGTCAGCCGTATCGCACCTTATTTTGCGACTATTAGCCCTAAAATTGCAGAATTAGTGCCTAACCAGTGCACCTGCATTATCAAAAAAAGAAAAAAAGTTTTTAATCATATAAAAACGGTTCATGTGATCGCTATTTGTAACGGTTTAGAGATGGCCATGGGAGTAATGGCAGAAGCGTCTGTTCCTAAACATCTTCGTTGGATCCCAAAAGGAATGACCGTTGATTACACCGCAAAAGCGGGTAGTGATATTCGATGCGTAGCCAAGGTAAACCAAGAAGATTGGCAGCCTGGTGATATGCTTGTTGATATCACTGCTTATGATGAAAATGATGTTGTCGTGGTTAAAGGGAACATTAAACTGTGGATATCTGAAAAGCCAAAAGTATCAACTTAGACCAATTTATTACACATAGTCGTAATCAAAGGCTCTACACGATAGAGCCTTTTAGTAATAGAATAAACAAATAGTTAAGGAAGTAGCTACTCGACATAAGCAGTGATACATAATGTTATAGAAATATTTTACAATTCTAAAAGCGTCATTTACAAGCGGTAGTTTTTATCTACTAAGTTTGATGAAGCAATTTGCTGAATCAAAATTAGCAGTCCATTCAATCATTTTCTGTTCATGGAAGAGTCGATGAAAAAAGAAATAACTATGCAAAATAATTTTATGACCAGTATTAATAATCGTTTCATTCCTAGTACCTTTTCCCCAAACAAAACAACGATATTCTGTCATAAAATTAACCTGCTGTTTTATCTGTTGAAAGGAACACCCCTGCAGATACCGTCTTTATCTAATACCCACAGCCTGCACGGTCGACAGGAAATAAAGCGGGTGCAATATAAAGCCCTTCTTGTATTAACTGCTCCATACATCCAGAATCTAGTGCGGAATTACTTGTTAAAGACACTAACAGGCTTGCATGATCAGTCATCATCTTTATCCATTAAAAGCTTGGCCTAAAGCCCCAAGGGCGTTTGCTCTTGTTTTAATGTTTATGGTCTCGCTTTCTACGGTATTGGCTTGATGAAGATTGTTTTGAGAAGCATCACTGATGTTAATAATATTGCGGCTGATTTCTTGAGATACCATACTTTGCTCTTCTGATGCGGTTGATATTTGAATAGTTAAGTCAGAAATGTCAGTAATTGACGAATAAACCTTATCAACAACATTATGAGCTTCTATTGCTTTTTCAACACAACTATCAGCAGACTCTTTACCTTTAGTCATGGTTTGCACCCAAGACAATAAGGTATTTTGCATTTCTGATATTGAGGTCTGTATTTGCTCTGTTGCTGCATGGGTTCTACTTGATAATGCCCTAACTTCATCGGCTACAACTGAAAAGCCGCGGCCATGCTCTCCAGCTCTCGCAGCTTCAATTGCGGCATTCAGTGCTAATAAATTTGTTTGGTCTGCAATACCTTGAATTTCATGCATGATGCTACCAACTTTTTCTACCTCACTAGCGAGCTCTGTTGCTGAAGATGCTGAGTTAGCCACTTCTTGCGCTAATAGATTCACTTTTTCCATGGTTAGGTGCATAGCTTTTGTTGCGATTTCACAATCTGAATGTGCTTGACTAACTTTTTGTGAGGTGAAAGTTGTGTTTTGCGCAACCTCGTCGATAGTGGCAACCATTTCTTCAACGGCAGTTGATACTTGGTGTAATTCAGATGTTTCTTGTTCAGCACCCTCTTTGGCTATTCGAGCTGCTTGTTCTAGATTGCTGGCACCAGAACTGAGTAAGTTACTACTATCAATAATGCGGCCTAAAATTGTTTTTATTTTACCTTCAGCAACTTTTAAATGAAAATCTGCTATGCCTTGGGGTTTACTGCCGCAATAAATTAAACGTGAAACACTGTCATATTCATTCGCTAGCTTTTTAAGGTATTTTGGAGTATCTATAATTTCATTTTTATAGGTTATAAAGGGTAAGAAAGGCAATAAGAACATCATGTATGGGTAATACATGGCGCCTACTAATGTGGTAATACTCCCAGCCCAGTAGGCTATATTTTTAACGGTCGAGTGTTGGTACCATTTATTTAACGACTTGCCATCTAGTAAGGCTTGATAGGACAATATGGCATTTTTCTTGGTTTTATCGTCTAAACGTGTTCTTACTGATTGATAACCCACGAGTTTACCAAGTTCAAAAATTGGTGTCACAAAAGCATCGACCCAATAATAACGACCATCTTTACAGCGGTTTTTAACGACTCCACGCCAAGGTAGGTCTAATTTCAACTTATCCCATAAATCTTTAAATGCAGCGGCTGGCATATCAGGATGCCTGACAATGTTATGATGTTTTCCGACAAGTTCATCAATAGTAAAGCCGGCGATTCGACAGAATTCAGGATTTGCATAGGTAATAACGCCGTTTTTATCTGTGGTAGAAATTAATTCAACACCGCTTTGAAAATTAACTTCCTCATCAATAATCGATTGCTTTATCCTTGTCATAATTATTTCCTTTTTATAAAATAATGAAATTTACATCCGAGTTACAAAAATATATCATACTATTGATTTAAATCGACAAAAACGATAAAAACGACAATATTCGGTGGAATATAACTGAAATTTCATTTGAGCTCAATGAAAAAAAGACTACATTGATCTAGGTTAATATTAAGGGGTAGTAGGTTGTTATAGTGGGATTGACTTATTTTTATTAAGGAAGGATCGATTGGATATAAGTAAAAAGTCTCTGCTCACACCCGCAGAAGCTGCTAAGTTATTACATGTAGCACCAACGACTATTCGTCATTGGGCTCAAATTGGCCGATTACCTTTTATTACAACGCCGGGAGGGCATAGGCGTTTCGATAAAAATGACATCTTATCTCTAATGTCTCAACCTAAAACAAATGTAAAAAACAGCTTCTCTATTTTGATCATTGAAGATGATAAAGAGTTTGCAGACATGCTTATTCAGTTTTTAGATAACCTTTTTCCACACGCTAAAATGAAAATAGCTTACAATCCTTTTGATGCGGGTGATTTACTGCATACTTTTAAGCCTGATGTGGTAATGCTAGATTTAATGATGGTAGGGATGAATGGATTTTCTATTTGTCATCGCATTAAAAGTACGCCAGCAACAGCAGATATTATAGTTATTGCAATGACTGGTTCTTTAACGGGTGATAATGCAAACAAGATAGTTGAGCTAGGGAGTGAAAACTGCTTTGATCATAAAATTGAAAAAACCTACAGATTAGCTGATATCAAAAACTTCATTATTGAAGCCGTTAAGATGAAGTCTAATCAAAATATTTATAAATACTGCTAACAGCCAAATAGCTTCACGCCAGCGAGACTTCGCTCAGTAATCTAGTGCTGCCTCTTTTAGTCGTGTCAACCAAAGATAAGTCATTACAAACTTTGGTACAATAGTGGTACTTTTAAGTGAAGAGTTTCCTCATAAAGTATCGCCGTGAAGCGAGATCGATACTTTATAGCGGTCTGGTTTCGCTTAAACAATGATATTGTCCGCCAAGTTAATGATGAGCGAATGAACATATATGAGAACGTAGCGATTGTCTAAATTGAGCCCCAAGTTACATGTTATCAGCGAATTACATGATATTAATGAGCAAATCATCCCTTTAAAAGCACTAGCAGATAGAGAGCGTGCGTCTATTTATGGTTTAACAGGCATGGTTTATACCCCACATATCGATGACTATATGCAGGCCAGTATAAAGAAAGCTGGGATACTTGCTTGTTTAAAAAAACAAGGGTTAATGGCGCTGTCTGAGGTAGAGGTAATTAGCTCAGCATTAGATTTCTTGCATAAAAGAGCCAAAAATAATGCTGTTGTTGAGTATGATGGCAATGCTTATCAACGCCGATTCTCTCCGCTAAAATTAAGTAAATCAGGAAAAGTTGTTCGAACATGGGCAAAATACTGGCTGTTACAGTCAGCGAGTGGAAGAGTTGATCCCAAGTGGGAGTCTCAGGTACGAGAGATTTGGCCAACTTATTTTTTAATCAGAACGGTAGATATTTAACTTAATAAGATAGCGATAATTATTTTAGGCGGAGTTAATGCTAAAAGCAAATGGACTAATAAAGTAGTCCTTTTGTTATAAAACACTATTTATCAACGTATTATTTACCAAAGTACTGCTGAGTAAACTCCAGGAAGGTTGATATTCTTTTTGACTGATGAATTCGTTGAGGGTGTATGATATAAATCATCGAACCACTTGGCATTTGCTCTTCAAATATTGTCTGGAGCTTGCCTGACTTGACCTCTTTATCGACTAAATACTTTGGCACTCTAATAATGCCTTTACCCGCTAAAGCGAGTCTTTTTAGCATATTATTATCATTAACTTCTAACCAACCCTGTGTTGGTACCGCTTCTTGTTGAAATTGCCAGCTAACTTGCTCTTGCCCCCTAAGGCATTCATGATTGATTAAATCAGAGGTTTTTTTTGGCGTACCTTTTTTCGTAAAATAATCAGGAGATGCACAACAACAATGTTGATAAGACATTAAATGCTTAGCGACCATATTTTGTGGTGGCTCACTGGTTGCTCTAAACGCTAAATCAAAATCACTTATGTTTAAATCGAATCGGGTGTAGCTACAATTAATTGAAAATTCTATGGCAGGATGTAATTGCTTAAATTTTGAAAAAACATCAAATAAAAATCGTTCAGCAAAGCCGCCAGGTGCGGTAATTTTTATTCGTCCTTCTATTGTATTACCTTCATGTTCAGCATTTCTTTCTAATTCTAATAGGTCATGACGGATCTTACTCATCCCAGTAAGAACGCGTTCCCCTTCAGGTGTTAATCGGACACTTCTGGTTGAACGAATCAACAGCACCATCGCCATATCTTGTTCTAATCGCTTAATTTGGCTCGAAAGGTGCCCTCGAGAAATATTTAATTTTTCAGCTGCCGCGGTAAAGCTTAATTGTTCTGCGACTTCGCTAAAGAGCATTAAACGCTCAAGTTTCTTGTGTTCTTTCATCATTAGTTTAAATCAATTATCAATCATTGTTTTTTATACTAAACAATGATTATTTTTTTGTCATATTTTATTTGCTAATAATTTAGTGAACAATACGCAAACGCGCTAGCAAAATATCGTCAACAGACTTCCATAGGAATTTAGATGAATTGTAATAAATACCCGTTTTCCCACTCGATAAAAAACAATAGTTCACTTGTCTTCGGTTGTATGGGATTAGGGGGTACTTGGGATAAAAGCCCAGTTAGCGCAGCGGATATAAACAATGCTCATGAGGTTGTTGACGCTGCTATTGATTCAGGTATTAAGGTCTTTGACCATGCAGACATTTATACTTTTGGTAAAGCTGAACAAGTTTTTGGTGAAGTATTAAAAACACGTCCCGAATTGCGCGAGTTAATTACTATTCAATCAAAATGTGCCATTAGATTTGAAGATGATTTAGGGCCACAACGTTATGATTGTTCGCCTGAGTGGATTATCAATTCGGTTGAAAACAGCCTAGCTAGGTTAAACATAGAACAATTAGATCTATTAATGCTGCATCGACCTGATCCGCTGATGGAGCCTGAATTGGTTGCCCAAGCTTTTGATGTTTTA
>MAAC01009882.1_pt1 | contig 16922 bp, 10 predicted proteins | sample 1115981 | NCBI WGS metagenome assembly MAAC01 (sample SAMN04961126, study PRJNA320927) | seawater metagenome | isolation source: sample BD02T64 sea water enriched with oil for 64 days | place: USA:Gulf of Mexico | collected 2013-07-27 | reverse complement strand
GAAGCTCAACAACAGACCGAGGAAGGCATTAAACTATCAAACACCCGCCAAGATCATGCAGGAACATTTGCTAAAGATTGCGGCTTAAATGTTATGCACTTCGAAGTTGAATCCAAGTTCCTTTTTAATGCAGCATAAAGTCATTTTAGGGTGTGGCAGTGTAGCCCAAAAATCGTGGCTGAAATATTTTAGCCATGGCGGGTAATAAAATCATGCTGGCGAGAAAGCTCAGAGTAATCGATAGTGCCACGCAAATACCAAACTCCTGCAGGATGACCACTTTACTAAAAATAAGAATGCCAAAGCCGGTGGCCAGGGTGAGAAAATTAAACAGCAGGGCGCGGCCGGTGGAGGGGAACAGGGCCATCAGCGTTTGGTCGTCGACCTTATCGCTGTGACCTATCAGCACCTGTAGTCGCTCGACGGTATGAATGGAAAAATCGACGCCGAGGCCGATGGCAATAGCGGCAAACATCGAGGAGCTGACGGAAAGTGACACCCCGGCGTAGCCCATGTAGGCATACACACCAAAGATGGTGGTGACGATGGGCACCAGGCAAAACAGCCCGGCGCTGAGGGAACGAAAGCTCAGCGTCGCCATCATAAAGACCAGGGCCAGGGTGACCGCCAGGCCGACGAAGTGGCCGTCACCGAGACGCTGCATCCACTCATAATTAATATTGGCGCGTCCCGTGGGCTGGGCATTGATGTGTGACGTATTAAAGGTGGTGCGCAGATAGGTATTGAGATATTCGATCACTGCAGCGATGGTTTTATAGTTTTCTTTTTCAAGACTGATGCGAATATTCGCGACACGATAGTCGTAATCGATAATGTCGTGAAAGTCGGTGGGGTCGGCGGTGACGGAATACAGTAAGAAATACTGGGCACTGAGTTCGACACTCTCCGGCAGGCGGTAGGCTTCGGGGGCATCGCCGTGCATGGCGCGATTCATTTGTTTTAAATAATCCACCACCGAGGTACTGCTTTTAACAAAGGGATGCTGTGCCATGTGGGCCTGCAGGGCTTCGATTCTGTGCAGGTTTTCGGGTTTGAAAAGGTCCTCCGTGTTTTCAGTTTCAACCATCACATCGAGAAAATAGGTGCCGTCGAAGGCGGCGTTGATCGCATCATTGGCGATAATAATCGGCTCGTCGGGCTGAAAGGCCTGAATTAAAGACTCATCCATTTCGATTTTAAGACCACCGTGCATCCCGGCGGCGACCACGAGAACGCCCAACAGCAGAAAAGATCGGGGGTGATCGAGGGTCAATTTACCGAGCCAGCTCACCGCTTTGGCAAAACTATCGGGGTGTTCGCGGTCAATGTCATCTGCCCTTTGCTCACTGGGCAGGCTCAGCTCTGAATAGTCTGCGCTGATTGGCTGTGTGCTTTTTTCATAGGCGCGGCTGGTTTGTGGTTTCAGTAAGCTCAGCAGGGCGGGGACCACGAACATCGAGTAGAGCCAGGCAATGCCGACGCCAAACAGGGCGAAGAGGCCAAAGTATTTCATCGGCGGCATGATGGAGGCGATGCTGAGGCCAAAGAAACCGGCGATGGTGGTCAGCGAGGTCAGGGTGATGGGACGCCAGATACGGCTCATGGTGGTGGCCGCTAATTCTCGCGGACTAGAAGCGGGATACTGCGCCGTGGCTTCGTAGTATTCGGTGAGTATGTGAATGGAGTCGGCGACGGCAATGCCGATTAAGACCACCGGCAGGGCATTGGTAATAATAAAGAAACTGACATCCAGTGCCGCCATCAAACCGATAGCCGACGCAGCGGTGGCGAGTATCACAAAGCTGGGGATTAAGGTGCCACGCACGGTGCCAAAGGCAACGAAGCAGAGAACGATAATGAACAGCGCTGAGAGGGGTAAAATACGCGAGGCATCGGCATCAATATAGGTGCCAAAATATCCAGTCAGTGCGCCTTCCCCGGCGACATGAATACTTTCATCGGCATTTAATTCGGCACTGTTAGCCAGTGTCAGCAAGGCCTGATAGGTGGCCTGCGCCTGGTTGACATCAAGCTGTTCGGCAATAATCAAGGTGCCCGAGCCATCCTCAGCCACCAGCGTACCGACGTAGAGGGGGAAGCCCATGGCGGCTTTTTTGATGGCCTCAGCAGCGGCGTCCGTGGTGGGCAGGGTTTCGAAGAAGGGTTCGACCTCCATGCCCTCTGCCGAACCAATAATATTGTTTTCCGTGGCCAGACTGGTAATGCCCTCGGGGTCGAGGTTGTCGATGTTCTCCAGTTGACTGGTTAGCCAGTCGACGAGTTGTAGGGTGTGGGGGTTAAAAACGCCCTGGGGGCCGTGATTGATAATGGCAATGATCACCGGATCGCCGAGACCAAAGGTTTGTCGTGCCTTTTCACTCAATAGCAGGGCGGGGTGGTCGGCCGGCATAAAGGCATCGCTGCGGGTGTCTTTTTCCAGGGTCGGAATAAACCGTACAAAGAGGAGGATCAGGCAGATGCTCAGACACAGGGTGAGGCGGGGATAAGCCGTGCTGGCCCAGAAAAATTGCCAGGCCTTAGTGTGCTGTTGAATAGGCTTATCCAGGGGGCGGAGCAACGACTTCTCTCCGCCAGTTGTATGTGACTTTTTAAGCATTAAGCCCTTAAGTTTGCAGCAGCTCAAGTCTTAGCTGGGCTTTGATGAAGACTACCCGAGGTACTCAATAGTACCCTGAATACGGCGTTTTAGCCTTTCCTGGCGTGGCTTTGGCTTTGGCATTTGGGGTGCTACTATGTGCCGCTACTTTATTGCGATAAGCTTTCATTCTTTTTGTAAGTCGTTGTTAGTAAGGTTGTTTTAAGGTCTGAGGATGTACTGTGCTCTCTTGTCAGAAGATCAATTACAAGGCCAAAGTGAATCAAGCATTACATTTTGTTCAGAGATATCTAACGAGGAAACGATATGACATCATCAAACACATACGACGCCATTGTGATGGGCGCGGGTATTGCTGGTATGTACCAGCTCTACACACTGCGTCAGCAGGGTTTTAAGGTTAAGGTTTTTGAAACGGGCGACGGCGTTGGCGGTACCTGGCACTGGAACAACTACCCGGGTTGCCGTTTTGATTCCGAGAGTTACACCTACGCCTACTCTTGGTCGAAAGACATCATCGACGAGTGGACCTGGACCGAGCGTTTTGCTCCCCAGCCCGAAACTAAGCGCTACCTCAACTTTGTCGCCGACAAATTTGAGCTGCGTAAAGACATTCAGTTCAACAGCCGCGTTGCCAAAGCCACTTACGACGAAGCCAATACCGAGTGGGAAGTTGAATTGGACGACGGCAGTACAGCCCGCGCCAAATTCGTCATTTCCGCCACCGGTCCACTGTCGGCCTTCACCTTGCCCAATATTCCCGGTCGCGATAGCTATGCCGGTGAGTCCTGCCACACGGCCCGCTGGCCTGTCGGCGACAGCGGCTGGAAGGCCAACGACTTTAGCGGCTTGCGCGTAGGTGTCATCGGCACCGGCGCCACCGGTGTTCAGGTGATTCAGGAAATCGCCAAAACGGCTAAAGAACTGACCGTTTTCCAATTGGCTCCCAACTGGTGTGCGCCGCTGAATAACGGCCCCATCGATGCCGAAGAGACTGCCCACAACAAAGAAAATGCCCAGGAAATTTTCGACCAGTGCAACGCCACCTTTGGCGGCTTCCTGCACGCCTTTGACGAGCGCGAGGCAGCCTCTGTTTCCGAGGAAGAGCGCGAAGCCTTCTTTGAGAAGCTCTACGCAGAGCCCGGTTTTGGTATCTGGTTGGGCAACTTTTCCGACATTATGACCAACCCCGAAGCCAATGAAATCATCACCCAGTTCATTGCCAAAAAAATCCGTCAGCGCGTCGACAATCCCGACGTCGCCGAGTTGTTGATCCCTAAAGATCACGGTTTTGGCACGCGTCGTGTACCGATGGAAACCAAGTACTTTGAGTGCTACAACCAGGATAACGTCAAGCTGATTGACCTCAACGCCACGCCGATTGAAGAAATCGTGCCCGCTGGGATGTTGACGTACTTATCTACGCCACAGGCTTTGACGCCGTCACCGGTGCGCTGCGCCGTATCGACATCGCCGGTATCGGTGGTGAGAAAATGGTCGATAAGTGGGCCGACGGCCCCAGCACCTATCTTGGCATGCAAACCACGGGTTTCCCCAATCTGTTTACTCTGGTTGGCCCGCATAACGGTGCGACTTTCTGTAATATTCCTCGCTGTATCGAGCAGAATGTTGAGTGGGTCAGTGACCTGGTTGGCCATATGCGCGATAAGAACCTGAATGAAATTCAGCCCACGCAAAAGGCCGAAGATGACTGGACGGTTCACGTCGACGAGCTGGCACAGATGACCCTGTTCCCCACCGCCGATTCCTGGTTTATGGGCACCAATGTCAACAATCCCGACAAGAAGCGCATGTTTATGCTCTACGCCGGTGGTGCGCCAAACTACAAGGCCAAGTGTGACGATGTTGCGGCCAATAATTACGACGGCTTTGTGCTGAAATAATTCGCTAAGACTACGCTTCAACAGGTAGTACGAAAAACGGTAGCCCCGAGGGGCTGCCGTTTTTTTTGGGAGTTATTTCTCAATCTTCCCCTGCCTGCCTATACTCTGGTGGTATTCGGTACTAGTTTCTAGTCACAGGGCTACTCTGGGACGAGGGATAGGGATGCGTACGGTGTGCCTTAACGACCGATAATAAGATTGTTAACCGGGAGCAGATGGCCATGGCAAAGCGTTTCCTTCGCTATATTAAAAGCAGTCTCTACTGGCTATTACTGCTGGTGCTCACGCCCACTCTCACTTCTACTCTCATTTCCACTCGGGCTTTGGCCACCGAGTCACGCCAAAGCATCAAAGCCCTGTATATTCCCCTCGCCGATCACTACGCGGCCATCGTGGCCTACGAGCGCTACCGAGGACAAATGCAGTATGCGGATTTTCAGATCGAGCAAATGGCCAACTGGGATTTACTGCGCGCCTATTTTCAGTCGGGCGGGGCCGACATGGCCTATGTCATGACGCCATTGGCGTTGGATATGTATCAACACCAGCCCGACTTTCGCTGGGTGGGTTTGATGCACCGCGACGGTAATGCCCTCGCCATTAACGATCTCATTAAGCAACAAATCTTCCTGCCGACACCGCGTCACGAGCGAAAACCCAATGCAGAGCTGGCCAGCGTATTAAAGCAATTTCACGCTGAGCGCGGTGAACCGACCGTGGTCGGTGTACCGCATCTTCTCTCGACCCATACCGTGGTGCTATACCACTATCTCCAGGAACATGGGGTGACGATGGGCCTCGATTTAAACGCCGGCGTCGAGGTGCTGCCCGTGGCGGTGCCGCCGCCCAAAGCGCCCGCCTTTATTAAGGGTAAGAGTAATCGTGCCCAACCCGCCGCCTTTGAGCAATCCCTGCCCTGGGCCGATGTGGTTGAAACCGGTGGCTTTGGCCACGTTGCCTGGTATTCCAAAGATGTCATGCCCTGGCCCGGTGGGCATGTGGAGTGTATCGCCCTGGCCACGGATCGAGCGATTGCCGATAAATTTGCGGCCCTGCAGGAAGTGATGGCCTATATTCAGCGCGCCGGTGCCGATATTGAAGCGGCGCGAGCAGCGGGGGGCGAGGCGCTGCAGGCCATTGTCGAGATGATTACTCGGCATATACCGGCCCACAATCCCGCGGCCATTGTGGCCAGCCTCGACGCCAATTTGCGGGTCATTAATTATCAACAGTTGAATATTGATAAGGCCGGCCTGCAGCAAATTATGGGCTACGCTATAGAGGCTGGCTTGTTAAGGCAGGCAGTTGATCTTGATGCCTTTGCCGATACGCGTTTTGACGTGCCCGCAAGTAAAAACAATAAAGATGAATAGCGCGGCTATTTATCAGCACTTGCCTGAGTCCCCCTTAGTGTGCGGCTCCGTTTATATGGGAAGCGAATATGTCGGCTGGTGAGCGAAAGAGCTCTGTATTGAACCTTTTTACCAAAGCGGGATTAACCCGCACCATCCTTTCCTGGTTTTTAGTGCTGGCTTTAATCCCCCTCAGTGTGGTCTGTTGGCTCGGCTATCAGGAGAGTGCCAGGGCGCTACATGCGGGCGCGGTGCGTAGCCTACGTGAAGTGACGGCCGAGCAAAGCCGTTTTATTAATAACTGGTTTGATTTCCGCTTTAAAGACCTGCGAGTACAGGCAGAAAGTCAGCAGAATAGTGATTTTATCAAGGCCCTGGGAGAGGCGTTTCGCAGCAGTGGAAAAGGCCTCGACGATTATGTGGGCTCCTATCCCTGGGCAACCTTGGTCGAAGCCAGAAAAAGCGATCTGGTGGAATTAATGCAGGTTTATGGCTATTACTACGACCTCTTTCTGATCGATCTGGACGGCAATATATTGTTCAGCGTCAAACAAGAGGCCGATTTGGGCACCAACCTCTTGACAGGCCCCTACCGTTCGAGCCTGTTTGCCAATATTGTTCGCCAGACTCTGGATACCGGCGAGGCCCTGTTTTCTGATTTTGAGCGCTACCCACCCAGCGACAATGTCGTCGCCGGTTTTTTGTCGGCGCCGCTGCTTGATGAAAGTGGTGACAAGGTGGGGGTGTTCGCGGTGCAATTAAAAGTCGATACCATTGCGCGGTTGACAACGGACACGGCATTGACTCATACCTCGCAGGTGAGTTATCTGGTGGGCAGCGATCTCTTATTACGCACCTCTATTGACTCACCGGACGATACTTTAGCGCTGAAAGTCGATACCGAACAATCTCGGCTCTGGTTGGCGGAGCATGTTGGCGCCGAGGCCGTGCTCAATCACGGTCTTGAACAGGCCTTCGACTATACGGGCCCAGAGGGTAAGCCAGTGATTGGCGTTCACCACTCCCTGCGCATTGGCCAGGTTAAATGGGGCTTGATTGCTGAGATTGATGAGGCCCAGGCCCTGGCACCGGCGCGCTGGATAGCACAATTGACGATCATTATTTTAGTGCTGGTATTTCTACTGGTTCTGGTGGCGGCTGCGTTGGTGTCGCGGCGTATTACGCGGCCGCTAAAAAGCCTGGTCGATAATGTTGAGCAGGCCGCAGCGGGGGAATTGGAAAATCCAGTGGAGGTCATTGCCAAGGATGAAATAGGGCAGCTGGCCAGGGCTTTTAATTTCATGCTGGTGGCTCGCCAGGCCTTCGAAAACGAATTGCAGGCCACTGCCTTGCAAATGCAGGGCACCTTGGCCGAGCTGGAAGAGCAACGCTTCGCACTCGACCAACACGCCATTGTGGCGATCACCGACCCCGCCGGCACTATCACCTTCGTCAATGAGAAATTTACCGCGATCAGCGGCTATAGCAACGAAGAGCTAATTGGACAGAATCACCGCTTATTGAACTCGGGTCATCACCCGAAGGATTTCTTTTTAGGGCTTTATGCAACGCTGGCGCGAGGCGAGGTCTGGCACGACGAAATTTGCAATCGGGCAAAAAATGGCAATTTGTACTGGGTAGATAGCACCATCATGCCCCTTGTCGATAGTGCCGGTAAAACCAAAAGCTACATTGCCATTCGCTCCGATATTACCCAGCGGAAATTGGCCGAGCTGCAAAATGATAATTCCCTGGCCATTGTCGAGGCGACGCTTGAGGCCACCGATAACGGCATTATCGTCATTAATGACCACGGTAAGGCCCTGCACCACAATCGCCGCTTTCTCGATTTAATGAACTTAGATCCTGAGAAGGTACTGTTTGGCGATGTTCAATCGATGCTCGGCAATGTCATTTCTAGACTGAGTAACGGTGCTGCCTTTGAGAGCCTGGTCGAGGGCATACTTCATAGTGGGGGGCTGTTCTCGGCGGGTTCCATGAATTTTAAAAATGGCCGCATTGTCGAATACACCGTTCGGGAATTGCAGCTACCCAATGGTGAGGCGGGCCAGGTTTGGAGCTTTATCGATATTACCGCTCAGACCCTGGTGGCGGCGGAATTGAACCGGGCCAAAGAGGATGCCGAGGCAGCGACCCAGGCCAAGGGCGATTTTCTCGCCAATATGAGCCACGAAATTCGCACCCCCATGAACGGGGTGCTGGGCATGCTGAACCTATTATCGAATACCGAACTCAATGCCAAGCAACGCCACCAGGTGCGCCTGGCGCGCTCCAGTGGGGAAGCCCTGCTCACCCTGATCAATGACATTCTCGACTTTTCCAAGATTGAAGCCGGCAAACTGGAAATGGAGTCAATTGATTTCGACCTGCGCCAGCTGCTCGGCGAGCTGGCCGAGGGCATGGCCCTGCAGGCGCAGAGCAAGGGTCTGGAAATTGTTCTCGACCTCGCCGGCATCGAGCAATCGCGGGTGCAGGGTGATCCGACTCGAGTACGCCAACTGTTTGTTAACCTGATCAGTAATGCCCTGAAGTTTACCGCCCAGGGTGAGGTGGTGATTCGTGCCGCGCTGCGGGCCGGGGGCGAGGGGAAAGTCGTCCTTGAGGCCTCGGTTGAAGATACGGGCATGGGTATTCCCAGCGCGCAAATTGAGCATTTATTCGACTCCTTCTCGCAGGTCGATAGCTCGACAACGCGCAAATTCGGTGGCACCGGTCTGGGCCTGGCAATTGTTAAAAAACTCTGCGAATTGATGGGGGGCGATATTACGGTGACCAGTGAATCCGGCAAGGGCAGCTGTTTTGCGTTTACTTTACACCTGGGACTTAGTGATAAGGCGGCCGTCGTCAGGCCCGTAGTCGATTTGCACGGGGTGCGTATTCTGGTGGTTGATGATAATGCCACCAACCGTGAGGTTCTCGAGCAACAGCTCAGTCACTGGGGGGCCTATGTCACCGAGGCCGATAGTGGCGAGTCGGCCCTGAATGTTCTCAATGAGCAGGCCGAGGAGCCCTTCCCGGTAGCGATTATCGATATGCAAATGCCCCTCATGGATGGTGCCGAACTGGGCCGGATCATCAGTGGCGACGTGCGTTTCGAGTCAACGGCACTGATTATGATGACCTCGATGAGTGAACCCGGAGATGCACAGTTTTTTGCCAGGATGGGTTTTGCCGCCTATTTCCCCAAGCCCACCACGACCTCCGACCTGTTCGACGCACTGGCGGTGGTGCTGGGCGGTGGTGAGGCCCTGCAGGCTGCCAGGCCTCTGGTGACACCCAACTATTTACACAGTCTGAGCGTTCCGGCAGAGGATGAAAACCCAGCACCGCGATTGTCGAAGAGTGATTTTCGCCTGCTGTTGGTTGAGGATAATGTCATTAATCAGCACGTCGCCCTGGGTTTGTTAGAGGATATGGGTTACGGCGCCGATGTTGCTGCCGACGGTGCGGTGGCCATAGAGATGCTGCAAGCGGCTCCCGCCGAGGCCCCCTATCAGTTTATTTTTATGGATTGCCAGATGCCGGTGCTCGATGGCTATGAGGCCACGGCTAAAATTTGCGCCGGTGACGCCGGTGAGCGTTACCGTGAGATCCCCATCGTTGCGATGACCGCCAATGCCATGGCGGGGGACAGAATGAAGTGCCTGGAGGCGGGCATGGATGATTACATCGCCAAACCGATTGACCCGGATTTACTGGAGAATATTTTGAAGCGATATCAGGGCTTGAGTGCGACCAGCCCACAGGCGGCCAGTTCACCAGTGGCCACTGCAGAGGAGCAAGGCACCGATGGTGCTGAATTGGCAGCAAGGCCCGGTATCAATACCGAGGCGCAACAGGAATATCCGGTCTGGGACAGGGAGGGCCTGCTGAAGCGCGTGCGGGGCAATGAATCCTTACTATTAACCTTGCTGCAGCAATTCATCCTCGATATGCCCCTGCAGATGGAGCAACTGGAGCAGGCTGTCGGCGACGAGGATTTAGCCCTTGTGGCCAGTCTGGCGCACACCATTAAGGGCATTGCCGGCAATCTCAGTGGCCAGCGGCTGCAGTATCTGTCGGCAGGCCTGGAGCAGTCGGCGCTGCAGGACGAGGGCGCGGGTAGGGATCTACAGGGACAATGGACGAACTTTGCCGAGCAATATCAGCAGTTGTATCTACACTTAGAAAAATATTCACAAGCACAAGAAGAGGCGGCAGCGCCGACATCGTCGGATGCGCGGGGCGAGCTGAGCCTGGTGATTGAACAGCTTAGCGCCAAGCTGGAGCAGGGTAGTTATGTGGATGCAGAGGATCTCCACAGTTTTCAGGCGCACTGTCAGCAGGGGCCTGAACAGGCCTTGCTGGCTGCCTTGACACAACAGCTGAGCCAATTCGATACGCCGGCTGCGCTGGCCTCCATTGGCCAACTGGGGCTGCTGCTGACAGTCGAGGATTAGGGAACGAGCCGTCGAGGCCGGGGGCAACTATAAGGAGTTGCAGGGAATTAAGTGTGTATGGAAGCCATATTGAATATGTCGACGTTTGATGAGACCGTAGATTGCCCTCAGGTTCAGCCCGCTGAGTGGGGGAAGGTTCAGGTCCATCAGCCAGAGCTGGGCAAGCTGGAAGAATTCGTTTTTTTGATTGACCAGTTGAGTGCCAAATTGGCGCGGGGCAATTATATTGATAGTGCCGACCTGCTGTCTCTACGCGGCTACTGCCGGCGGGAGCCGGAAGATAAATTGTTGGAACAATTGCGCGAGCACTTGAACCAGTTTGATATGAAGGGAGCCCTTATCTGTGCCGGCGACCTGGCTCACTGTACAAGGATGCGAATTAAAACGCGCGTGGAAGAAATTACGGGAAAGCAAAATATGGAAATAAAGCCAATTGTTTTAATTGTCGATGACGCACCAGCCAATATCCAGCTGCTTGCCGGTCTGCTCAAAGACAGCTATCAAATCAAAGTTGCCACCGGCGGTCTGCGCTGCATCGAGTTAGCCATCGCCGAGCCCCAGCCCGATCTCATTCTGCTCGATATTCAAATGCCCGATATGGATGGTTACGAAGTTTGCGAGCGTTTGAAAATTTCTGATGCCACGAAACACATCCCCGTAATTTTTGTCACCGGTAAAGACCAGGTGGAAGAGGAGGAGCTGGGCCTGAGTATGGGTGCCGTTGACTATATAACGAAGCCCTATTCACCGGCCATTGTCGAGGCGCGTATCGCCACCCATATCACCCTCAAACAACAGAGCGATGCCCTGCGCAATTTGGCTATGCGCGACCAGTTGACGGGTTTATATAATCGCCATTTTCTGATCGACGTGGCAGCGAAAAGAATCAGCCAGTCACACCGTCACCATCAGCCCCTGTGTTTACTAATGATTGATATTGACCACTTTAAGCTGGTTAATGATGAACACGGCCATAGCGCCGGTGATGCCGTACTGCGTGATGTCGCCAGTATTTTTCTGCAGCAAAGTCGCAATGAAGATGTTGTTGCGCGCTTTGGTGGCGAGGAATTTGTTTTTTTACTGGATGCCTGCGATCGGGAGGCCGGGGCTAACAAAGCAGACAGTGTCCGCAAAACCCTCCAGGACAGCAATGTTCAGGGCCTGTCGATAACGGCCAGCTTTGGCCTCGCTCAATTGGCCAGTGGCGAAGAGTTTATCGGCCTGTTTAATCGTGCCGATGAAGCCGTTTACGAGGCGAAAGAGAAGGGTCGGAATCGCGTGGAAATTGCCGATTAGTTGTTATATTTTCAACATAACAGACTGACAGGGTCTTATCTTCTGAGTTTAACTCTTCAACCTTGTTGAAAGGGGCTATTGATAAGCCTCTTTTTTATGCGCCATTTTTTCTCTCCGACCTTTCCCGGCTTGATGACTGCGCCGCTATCGATGGGGTGGGCATAATCATCGCCATGGGGGTATTCCCTGGCAGAAGAATCAACGGCGTCCTCTCTACTAATGAACAGCAGTGCGATGGTTAAGAGATGGCTGAGGGAGGTGCGGAGTATGAGTACCGCGTAGCTCGATTGCTTCTTACTTGTCAGGTCGTCATGCTGGCAGTGGCGATGGTAGTAGTGAGGGATGGGCCTTATAATCTATGATGGCATTACTGCTTATACAGCGCGGAGGGAGTGACATCAGCAGCGTAAAAACGACCGAAACTGGGGTGAACTGTCGCTATTGTTTTTGCCCCATTGACTCCCGTGCACTCAAATGCCCCCACTGCCATGAGCTGCAGATAAAGGCTTCGACGCTACAGTCTTTTCTTAAAAAATTTGTGGGTGTTGTCGGTATACCTACCGCTTTATTGAGTCTTGTTTTCGGTCTCAAGGAAGGCTATTTTTATATTCAACAGCAAGCGCAGCAGCGCAGCTTGTTTACTACGTATTTAAACACCGCCGATCATTTCTTTAAGCTCGATAATCTGGATTATGCTGAGCTGAGCCTGAATAAGGCTCTCGCTATTGAGCCTGCCAATGAACAACTACGGCTGCGCAGTTTTTTACTGCGCGGGCAAAATCTGTTGCGGGAAGTTGATTACTATGGCCTGCAGCTGCCCGATGAAAAGCTGGAAATTATGCCCGATTTGGTGACCAGTGGTTTTAGTCTGGTTGAGAGTGCGCTTAGCGATACGCAATTGGCACAGGTCTACATTACGCTGGGGCGCTTATTGCAATATGACCGGCGCTGGGAAAGCCCGATGGGCATTGATGAGCTCTTCCGCAAAGCCAATGAACTCGCCCCACAAGATGCGAATGCCAAGTATTGGTATGGCGAATGGTTACTTGAATATGATGAAGATGAAGCAGCAGCCTATCTTCTCTTGCAGGAGGCCCAAACGCTGGAGCCGGATGAGGCTATTTATATGACTGGCCTGGGTCGCGTGCAAGCTGAACGGGGTGACTATGCCCTGGCCCTGGTGACACTGAGGCGAGCCATCGAGTTGAAGCAGCAGTCATTACAAAGTATCCGTGCCGCCAATGAAGCGGTGGGGCTACTGAGTAATGCCCTGGTTGCCGCTGATCAACAGCAGTCCATTACTGGCGAGGCATTTTTTTTCCTGACCATGAGCGAGCGCCTGTTATTGGTCGATTTAATATCTGAGCGAACGGGAAAGTCAGATTTCCGTGCCCTTGCGGCCCGGCTTTTACACGCCAATGGCCAACATGCTGAGGCTGAAGTTCTTATGCGAAAAGTGCTCAGCACCTGACGACTTTAGCCTCCATTCTTGACGCGCAAAATATGCAGCATGAGGCACAGGAAATTCGCAGTATGATAAACCGGAAAGTTGAAAGTGCCTTGTCAGAAGAAATTATGGAAATTGGCGTGGACGGTAAACATCGTTACAAAATGGGTATTAAAGTCACGCGCAGCAATGACAGCAGTGGTGTGATTAAAGTACTCAAGGTTTATCAGGCCTACCCCTTTGCGAAGGCGGGTGTAAAAGAGGGGGATGAGTTGCTGAGTTTCGCCCACCGGCGAATTAAAAGTTTGCGTTCGATTACGCGCTTGCTACTCGATTTTGCACCGGGTACAGAGATCCCACTCACGGTTAAACGGGCTAATAAAGAGCTGAATTTAAGTCTGGTCGTTGAGTGATATTGGCTCGATAAATCTGCATTTGTTAAAGATTAATTCAGTAAGCATAAAGTCAAAAAACTAGCTCGACAGGCTTTTCTGCAAGGCGTCATTGTGGGCGCACATTTTTAATACTGTCTGCTCAAAGCGCAGCAGCTTTCGAGTAATCTTCTTTTTCGCCAGTGAATCAATATAGTTACAAATAGGAATAAAATCCGAATTGCCAATATTGTCGATAAGGATTAAGCGCCCCTCGTTGGCGGCGGTTTTTTTATACATAATATTCTTTGGCGACAGGGTCATGGTGATAATTGACTGTCGATAGAGTTCTTGTTTGAAAGCGCTAATGGCCTGGCTAATGCCTGGGTATTCTGCGCTATCTAAGGACTCGACAGAAAGATAATACTCGAGTGTTTTTGAGACTTCGCCATCGAAATCTCGGATCAAATCAAACACGGCGCCGGCGCCCTTATTGGTTTCGATAAGGCCGTGGAAGCGAGGCAGTATGTCCCAGCAGATATCTCTTTTCTGCAGGAGCTTGTAGTAGCTTTGTTCGCGCTTACTCTCCGACATATCACCGGCGACGACGACCTTGATGCAGCGGTGTTCGTTGTCGGGGTGGATATAACACTCGCGGTGTAAACCTCTACCGACGAAGTATGAGGCATTGAGTAGGATCATTTTTTGCCCCAGGGCAGCGATGGTTTATAGGATCGATGATGTCTGGCTAGCAGGGCGAGGTGCTGGCCCGCTAGCGGTGGGGATTATAAACGATAGTGCAGAACAAGGGCTTATTTCTGCGCCGGGCTTGTTAGTGCCAGTGTGGCGGTGAAAACCACTCCATCACCACTGCTAAGATTTTCTACGCTTAAGTCGCCACCGTGACGCTCGCAAATAAGTCGGGCGATATACAGACCGAGGCCGAGATGCTGTGCGCCGCCCTGGGTTTGGCCACCAACACGACGGCTATGAAAGAGCTGGAATAGCGCCGCTACTTCGCTCGCTGAAATGGTGGGGCCGTAGTTTTTCATCCGTAAAAAACAGTGGTTTTTGTCGGTGCTGAGGCTCACTTCAATATTTTTTTCGGGCCTGGAGAAGTCGATAGCGTTGTCGAGTAGCTTGTCGAGCAACTGTTCAATATGAATATCAGAACCCTCTATCCAGACCTCGTCTGCAGGCGTGGTGAGCACGATTTTATGGCTGCAGCGGCGCTGTTGGTGCTTGATGTAGGTGGTCAGTAAAGAGTTTAAATTCAGCGGCAGTATTTCGTCACTACTCAGGGCATCTTCAAGACTGGCGGCTTCCGCCAAACTGTCGACGATGGCGCTAATGCGCTGCAAACCCCGCTGCGCGCTGTCGACATAGGTCTTGTCGCCACCCTGTGTTTGCAGGTGTTCGAGGGAGGTGGCGGCCGTATTCAAAGGATTGTTAATTTCGTGGCGCAGGGTGCGGGGCAGGGCGCTGAGAAACTGCTGGTAGCGGGCTAAGCGGGCCAGTAGCTGTTCAATATGACGGCTCAGGTCGCCGATCTCATCACCGGCATGGGTGCCGCGAATGTTTGCACTTTTCTGCATGCGCCCCCATTCATCGCTGGCCCTGTTTGTATCACCACCCAGTCGCGTAATACGCCAGGTGAGGCGGGCTGAGAACAGTAGTAAAACGATAACAATGGCACTTAAGCTGAGTAGTGATAAGAGGGCGATATGTTGCAAAGAATGCCGCTGCAGGCTCAAAATAGTCGCCGTGCTCTGTTCGATTAAGACCGCGCCAATAATTGTGTCGCCGTCGCGAATCGGCTGGGCGGCGGCGATAATTTCATGGCGGCCGTCGAGAGAGGTGCGGCGCTGCGTACTGCCCAGCCCTGCGATGGCAGTGTGTAGCAGGGCGTCGTCACGGCGGAGTGTTTGCAGAGGGTCGAAGTCTTCCAGTCGCTGGCGAGTAGCGCCCACCAGCGTGCCCAATAGGGCGTCGACCAAGCTCTGCCACAGAGGTGTCGCGCGTTGCTCCTCCGTGTTGAGGTAGTCCTCCCTCCGGTCAGCCAAACCACCGGCGATAGCACGCACATTTAAGTCCCGATCAAACACCCATATTTGTGCTTCTTCCTTTTTCAGGCCCTGAATAATGGCCTCTGTGGCTACGGAGCGAATAAGTACTCGATTATAGTTACCCTGGTTTATCTGTGGGAAAGTGCGGCTGATATGCGTGATGGTGCGCTGCTGGGGGTCGCTGACATCGGCCACGGCCAGCCCCAATTGGCGTTGCTCACCGAGCATAGCCAGGGGCAGGCTAAATTCAATGTGGTAGCCCTCGGCGTCGATATCGACATGGCCCTGCAGACGATAGTCGGGATGACCCGGTGTGGCGATGCGCCAGTCTTCATCGACGGTATAAGCGCTGATTTTACCCTTGCCCTCAAAGGTGATCAGTAAGCGTTGGTCGATATTGTCAGTGCCCTTAAAATAAAAGCGCACATGGTCACTATGGTCGAGTCGCAAATAGGCGGGGTGGCGATACACGGGTGAGCTATCGTGGACGTTTAGCAGGCCATAAATACGCTGTTTGTTTTCCCCGAGTATCAGTGAAAAGGTCGGGCCGGGTGAAGTGCCATAGTGTTTGCTGCGTTGTTCCAGCCCCTGCCAATCTTCGGCAAAGCCGTCGAGTAATATACGCCCCGGCAGTGGGTAGAGGGGCAGCTCGGCCAGCTGACTGGTGCTGTCGGGACTATCGCTGTCGGGACTATCGTCAAACAGGTCCTTGCGGCCATGTAGCAGGGCGGCAATACCACTCGCGGTGAGGAGTTGCGCACCGGCCTGACCGTCGGTTAAAAACTGCTGCATGGCGCGCAGCGATTGCAGCCCCAGCCAGGGAATCAGTAGTAAGACACAACCGGCGAGTAATAATTTGCTACCCAGGCGGGGGCCGATAATACGCGAGCCAACTTTCATGCTTGCACTGCCACTTATTGTGGGGATTCAGGGCTTTCTTGCACCCAGCGATAACCGTGACCGTATTCATTGCCGATGCAGGCAAAGGCAGCGTCGAGGGCGCAGAATTTACGGCGAATATTCCGCATATGGGTGTTGATGGTATTGCGGGTGACATATTGCTGAATGGTGGCCTGCATTAAGGCCTCGTAGGCAACGGGGTAACCGGGCCTGCGTGCTAGTGCGGCGATTAAGCGAAATTCGGTAATGGTCAGTTCGAGTAATTGCTCGCGCCAGTGAATCTGCATGGCATCTTCGTCGATGGATAAGTGGCCCGTGGTGCGAGCCGGCCGTGCCGTGGGTGCGGGGTTGTCGCGCAGGGCTTTTAAGCGCAGTAGAGAGGCGATGCGCTCCACCAGAAAACCGAGGCTGACGGGCTTGGGCTGGTAGTCCCAGGCACCGAGACGGAGGCCCGATATTTTGTCAATTTCATCGACCCGCTCGGTGAGAAAGAGTACCGGCAGGCTGGG